>Ga0114129_10002186_pt1 | contig 26929 bp, 15 predicted proteins | sample RhiMetdeltSRZDD1_FD_80071 | JGI IMG/M metagenome (GOLD analysis project Ga0114129, IMG submission 80071) | Populus rhizosphere microbial communities from Tennessee, USA - Rhizosphere MetaG P. deltoides SRZDD1 (version 2) (version 2) | ecosystem: Host-associated > Plants > Roots > Rhizosphere >...
GGGCACGCGGGCTGAGCCTTCCGAGAACCGCCGTCGCGCCCCGTGCCGCCAGCACCCCCAGGAACAGCAAGAAAAAGATCGACGCCCGTGCCGGCGCCCGCAGGCCGCTGAAAACCCCTCCGTACTTGTAAAGCCAGGGGTAAGTGACCCCGTTGAGACCAAACGACATGTCGAGCGCAAGCGCCAGGCCGGCAAGGTAAATGACGGCGGTGCGGCGCGGACGGACCACGATCAGGCCGACAATCGCCAGCAGCGGCGGAACGAATCCAGGAAACAGGCTGTTCTCGTCCCATCCCTTCGGGAAGCTCGCGTACACCCGGTTGGTTTCCGAGACGGCCCGGTAGCTGCGCGGGCCCGCGCTCCATTCACGCACCTCCGTGGGAGAGCGGGGGCCTACTCGCGCGGCAGCCGTTCGGTACGGGAGGGAGTAGATTGCCGCGCACGCCAGTACCACGAGCGCCCCCACGGCAAGCGCCCGCAGTGAAGGCAGACGGCGCTCGGGAGAGACGAACAGCCACTGCAGGCCACCGACGACGCCGAGGAACACGCCCAGGAAAAGCCCGTAGTAGACGCATGACATCAGCTGAAGGGCGGCGAAGACACCGGTCAGCACACCGTACTTCAACCTCCCGGATTCGAGCGCCTTCTGAAGCGCCCAGAATGCCCACGGACTCCACACCGCCCACTGCATCTCGAGGTGCATGATGTGGCCGAAGCGATAAGGCGCGAAGGCGAAGACGACACCGGCGAGAATCGAGGCGGGTTCGTTCTTCGTCAGGTGCCGGGCCAGTGCGCACATCCCGATCCCTGACGCGCACATGCCCCCGAGCAGCACGAGGTTGTGGACCAGCATCGGCGAAAGGCCGAGCGCCAGCAGCGGCGTCCCGAGCAGGCCCTGGACCAGGACGGCGTCGGAGTAACTGAGCACGCCGCGCTCGGGGAAGAACTGATTTCCGTTGAACAGCTGCGCCGGCGATGTCGTCAGCGCGTGGTGGATCCACCGCAGCCGCCAGAGGTTGAAGAAGATGTCGTAATGGTCGACGCTCCGCGACCCGAGATGAAGCGCCATTGGCCAGGTCATGGCCGTCGTCAATCCGACGAACAACGCCGAGATGCCAACCCGGCGCCTCCACCCGCGCGCCGGCACTGTCGCTTCGTCTTGCCGCGAATTCACTGTCAAGCCTTCCAAATCCCCGACGTTCATCTTCATGGCGATGTCAGCTCGAACACGGTGGCAACGCCATATCCGTCATTCAGCCGTGCTATTGGTTTCATCCCTGCGTGTTCGAGGGCGGCGACGACGCTCCCACCCTCGGCAAACTGCTTGTAGCTGCCCTCATGGATGATCACGTACCGGACGTCGTCCGCACGCAACTGCGCGAGTGCGTCCGGATCGGGCATTTTCAACAGTCGTTGGATCCGCGCAACGTAAGTCGGCGGGTAGTAACCGCTGTAGCCGTTGACCAGCGGCTTCCAGTGAAAGATCGACATGTAGGCGTACCGCGCGTCGTGTGCAGGCAGGCTGTTCACCTGCACGACCGGGAACTCCGCGACGACGCCGTCCGGCTGTCGTGCGAGGAACTCATACAAAGGCGGGCGCTCGGGATAGGGCCACAGCCGCAGCGGGGCGACCCAGTATTCGAGCAGCACGGTCGTGCCGATCGCGACGACGACTCCGATCCGCGCCAGGCCCGGCAGCGGTGTCAGGATGATCGCACAGCCGCGTGCCGCCAGCGCTCCCAGGAACATCAGACAGAAGATCGCGGCCCGTGCAGGTGCACGTAGCCCTTTGAAGACTTCAACATGCTCGTACAGCAACGGGTAGACGATCCCGTTCAATCCGAGCGACAGGTCGAAGGCCAGAAGCATTCCAATCACGTACGAAAACACGACGGCGGAGGGACGGGCGAAGACCAGGCCCACAATTGCCAATCCCAATGCCACGTAGCCGGGAAACAAAGCCAGCTCCGGCGGTCCCGCATGCCCGGCCCCGTATAAGAAATTCCCCTCGCTCACGAGTCGATAGTTCGAGGGTGTGGCGCTGAAATCAAGGACTTCGGACATGCTGCGAACACCGACACGCGCTCTCGCGTCGCGATATGGCCGCGAATACAGCACGGCCATGCTGACGGCGACTGCCGCACCGGCCGCGAATGCCACCATCGTCTTCATCCGCTGGGAGGGGGCCACGCGCCCAAGTTGCACGGCGCCTGCCACCGGCAACAGGACGACGAGAAAGATTCCGTAGTAGATGCTCGACCCGATCTGCAAAGCAATGAATGCACCGGTAAGGAGACCGAACTTCAGCCGCCCCGTATCGATCGTGCGCTGCATCGCCCAGAACGCCCACGGGATCCACATCGCCCACTGCAGCTCCAGGTGCATCACGTGGCCGAAACGGTAGGGCGCGAACGCAAAGACGAGCCCCGCGATGATCGCCGCACCGGTACTCCGCGTCAGGTGCCGCGCCAGCGTGAACATGCCGACGCCAGATGCGGCCAGGGCGCCGAGCATCATCAGGTTATGGATCAGCACCGGTCTCAGACCGGCAGCGAAAAGCGGCGCCGCGATGAGCCCTTCGACCAGCATCGCGTCCGAGTAAGCGAGGACGTTCCGCTCGGGATGGAACTGATTGGCGTCGAACAGGTTCGCTGGCGACGTGAACAGCGCATGCTGCACCCAGGCGAGACGCCAGATGTTGAAGAAGATATCGAAATGGTCGACCGAGCGCGTTGCAAGGACCCGCGGCATCGGCCACGTCATCACACCGGTCAGCAGGATAAAGAGGGCGGTGATCGCGAGCCGGCGCAGCCACGGTCGGGCGGTATCCGGCTCGGCCGTATCTACGTCACGAACCACTCCCGCCAGTGTAGTCACGATTCGCGCGGTTTTGCAGCCGAGCTCGACGATGACTAAGATTTGAGTCCGAGCTCGACAACCGTCTGGACGCTGAGCCTGCCCTCCGTAGCGCGCAACGCGAAGGAAGGGCTTGTCCTCCGTAGCGCGCAACGCGAAGGAGGGGGGAGAGCATGCGCACTCGGTTTCTGATCCGGTTCGCAATCGCGCTGGTGGCAGCCGGCGTATCGACAGTGGTCATGGCTCAGACGGCGGTTCCAACCAGCCCGCAGCCGTCCGCCCCGCGTGCGCCGGCGCAGCCAGCCCCGCCGGTCAGGGATCCTGGCGGCAGACCAGCGATGCCACCGGCCCCAGCGGGGAAAGCCGCACTGAGCGGAACGATCACGGCTCCGACCGGGCAGCCGATCGCCGGTGCGCGTGTCATGTTGAACGGGGGCGACGGCCCGGGCCGGACGACCACGACCAATGCCAGCGGTCAGTTCGTTTTCGAGGGCCTGCGCACCGGGCGCTACTACGTGAACGTGATGAAGCCGGGATTCATGTCCCTGTCGTACGGCCAGCGGCGGGTGATGAGCCAGGGCACCGCCATTCCCCTCAACGACGGCGAGCGTCGCGCCATCGAGATGCAGCTTCCGCGCGCGGCGGTGATCACCGGCATGATCCTCGACGAGCGCGGGGACCCTTCGATCAACACCCAGGTGCGCGGCATGCGCTACACGATGGTGAACGGCCGGCGCCGCGCCCAGCAGATCGCCAATGACAGCACCGACGATCGCGGCATCTACCGCCTGCACTCGCTGCAACCCGGTGAGTACGCGGTCTGCGCCGTGGCGCGGAACATGGGACCGATGAACGATGCGCAGCGGATTCAAATGGAGTCGGAATCGCTGCGCCGTGCCATCGAGAACGCTCCGTCGACGGCAGTACGACAGCAGATGACCGAGCGCCTCGCCCAGCTGATGGCCCAGCGGGTCGACCAGTCGGAGCCCAGCCTGGGATACGCCCCGGTATGTTTTCCAGGGTCATCGAGCGCGCCGTCACCGAGCATCACCGTAGCGGCGGGTGAGGAGCGAGCGGGGATCGATCTGCAGATGGTGATGATCCCGGTCGCGCGCATCGAAGGGACCGTGGTCGCGCCTGGCGGCACGCTCCCGACCAACATGCAGCTCACGCTCGTGAACGCCGACGAGAACATGGCGGACGTCGAGCGACAGGGCGCGGGCATCCAGCCGCCGAGCGGGCGCTTCTCGATCCAGAACGTCTCGCCGGGCCGCTACACGCTGATGGCGCGCTCGATGCAGTTCGGGCCGCCGCGTCCGGGGGGCGCGCCCGGCGAGAAGGAGCCGGTATTGTGGGGGATGTCAGAGGTCACCGTCAGTGGCCAGGACATCTCGGACGTCGTGATCGAGCTGCATCGCGGGATCACCGTCACCGGCCAGGTGACGTTTCAGCCGACCGCGCTGACACCGCCCACTGACTCGAGCCAGGCGCAGATCTCTCTGTTCCCGTTCATGCAGGACAACAACTCGTTCATGATGATGGGCCCGCCTCCGCAAGGGAAAGTCGAGGCCTCCGGAAAGTTCACGTTCTCCGACGTGGTCCCCGGTAAGTACCGGGTCTCGGCCGGCGTGATTGGTTCGCAGGGCTGGGTGGTCGACTCGATCACGGCCGGGGGCCAGGATGTCCTCGACTTCCCGCTGGAAATCAAAGGCAACCGCGACATCACCGGGATCGCCGTCACCTTCGGAGATCGGATCTCGGAACTGTCCGGCACGATCGCCAATGAAAAAGGGGAGCCGGCGACCGAGCAGACGATCCTGTTGTATCCAACCGACCAGAAATACTGGACGCCACAGTCGCGCCGCATTCGCACGAGTCGCGCCGGCGCCGACGGGCAGTACAGCTTCCGGATGGTTCCGCCAGGCGAATACCGCCTGACCACGCTCGTCGACCCCGAGCCCGGCATCTGGTTCGACCGCGAGGTCCTCGAGCAACTCGATTCATCGTCCATTCGCATCGTGCTCGGGGAAGGGGAGAAGAAGGTCGAGAACGTGCGGATTCGTTGATTAGGGCCGAGCGCCGCTCGCAGCCTTCCGGCTAAAGCCGGAAGCCACCCGCCTTCGCGCTTCGCGCTACGGCGCGGCAGGCTGGTCACGTCTGGTGGCTTCCGCGTTCAGGCGGAAGTCGAAACCCAGGGCTCGAACAGCCGGATCCGTCGCAACAGCAAATCGACGAACCACAGGATCAGCGCCAGCGTCAGAAGGGCCGGCCAGAGCGGACGGCGTGCCGTGCGGCTGTCGCCGGTGGCGTTGGCGAGCGACGCCGGCGTGGGGTGATAGGCGCCGCCCGTGGCGCTCGCGATTGAGCGCAGCAGTGTCTCGTCAGGCGCCCGGAAGCGGTACTCGGCGGCCGGATCGGGAACAACGGTACTCGCGGTTGCGCCCCCGGTTGCCGTGCGCGCGTCCGCCCCTTCGACGCTGATGCTCAGGAGCTGTGTGGCGTCGGCCATGACGGTCGCCTCGTACCGGCCGGGCGCGACCTGCCTGGTCACGACGCGCGCCGGAGCCGCCGATCCGCGGCCGGATTGGCCCACCTGCACGACCGGGTTCTGTAGATTCCTGTACTGACCGGTTGCATCCCGCGCTTCCACGGCCACGGCGACGGTGCGGCCGCCGCCCCGCACCGGGCCCGGCGACACTTCCAGCGCCACGGCCGGTGAACGCTGGCGCTGGAGCGCGCGGATCAAGGACGCGAAGAATGGTCCGTAGCCCCGCCACCGTACCCAATCGGCCGCCCATCGATCCTTGACGTCCGACGCAAAAACCGCCGTGCGTCCGAGGCCGATCGGCCAGAACGCGAGCAGCGGATCCTCTTCGTCGGTTGCCATGAGCTCGAGTGCGCCGTCCTTCAGGACCGTTGCGGTGCGTCCCTTGAGCTTCGGCATGCGTGAGAGATTCACGCTCGAGAGGAAGCCGGCGCTTTTGACGACCGGCGTGATGGTCTTCTCGTCGAACCCTGGACTCGCGGCTGTCTTTGCTTCCTTGACGAAGATCTCGGGCACCTGGGCGGCATCGGCCACTGCGTATGCGCGGCCCTTGCCCCACTGGGCAAGGTTCTTCAGGAGCTCCGGGTCTGCCGACGGGCCAACTGCCACGGTGGACAGCGTGATGCGGGCCTCCGACATCTTGCGCACGAGGCCCTCGTAGTCACCCGGATACGACCGGCCGTCGGAGAGCAGGATCACGTGCTTGGCCCGGGCCTTGGCATTCCTGAGGGCAAGGTACGCCTGCTCGACGGCCGGATAGATCAGCGTGTGCCCGCCCGGTCCGATTGCGGCGATCTTCTTGCGGATGGCGTCCCGGTTCCGGCCGACGTTCCGAAGCGTGACGTCCCACGCGAACTTGTCGTTGAAGGTGAGGATGCCGATCGACTGCTCGTCGCTCAGGACATCCACGGCGGCCTGGGCCGCGGTTTTCGTGAGCTCCATCGAGCTCCCGGCCATGCTCCACGAGCGATCGAGGACGATCACGAGCGCGACTTCGGGTTCGTCCTTGCGTTCGAAGGTGACCGGGGTCAGCCGCTCGATCGGCGTCTTGCGGTAACCGTTCTCGCCGAACACCGCCTCGCCGCCGGCTACCAGCAGGCCGCCGCCGGTTTTCTCGACCCATTCGGTCAGCGCGGTCATGGACCCGTCCGAGATTGCCTTGCGCGGGATGTCGCTCAGCACGACGACGTCGAACGGTTCGAGATCGGTGGCGGTTGCGGGAACGCCGCTGGCCGGGCGAACCGTCACGTCGAAGCCGGCGCCATCGAGCGCGCCGGCCAGGTACCGTGCGCTCGACGGCGCACCTTCCACGTACAACACCTTCGACCGCGGATCCGCCCACGTGTCCTTCATCAGCACGTTGTTGGCGGCAAGCGGATCGGCAGTGACGATCAGCGCCACCTCGAGGACGTAGGCGCCGGGTGCATCAACCTCGAATTCGAGCGGCACTTCGGTCAACCCTTTGTCAAACGTAACCGGCTTTCGCACGAGCACTCGATCGGTCGATGCTGCGGGAGCTTGTCTCGCCGGAGCGTCCGCGCGAAGGCGGACCGCCGGTGTCTTCAGCCGCAGCTCGACTTCGCCCCGGGCGCTGCGCTGGCTGCCGATCGTCACCGTCGCGTTCAGCAGCGCGCCGCTGGTGATGCGCGCCGGCATGTCGAACGAGTCGATCCACGCATCGCCGATCGATCGAGGCGCGAGCGGCTCCGCCGACACGGGAATCCTTTCTGCCGCGAGGTGGGTGACCGCCGAACCGGTGTCGCCGCTCGTGGGATGTCCGTCGCTGAAAAGCACGACCCTCGGCACGTGCTCCGTCGCGAGCTCACCCCGCGCCGCATAAAGCGCTGCCTCGAGGTCAGTCGACGACCCGTCGGGACCTCGCGGAGACGGGGTTTGTGTGCGCGTTTTGGCAAGTTGCCGGAGCGCCTCGGTGGATTCGATCGTCACGGCGTCGCGCCCGAACGTGACGATCCGCGTGTGAGACGGCCGCAGCGCTCCGTTCAGCTCATCGATCTTTGCGGCCGCCGTCTCAATCGCGTGACTGGCCACGCTGTCGGACACGTCAACGGCATAGACGACGGATTGGTGCGACGAGGAGTTCGAGATCACCGGACGGGCAAGGGCCAGGACCACTGCCGTCAGCAGTAACGAGCGAACGGTCTTCTGCAGCAACCGCTGCCGACGGTTGAAGTTCGTGCGCGCCACCAGATCCGCGAGCCAGACCAGCGGTACGCCGAGCAGCAGCCAGAGCGCAGCGGGAGCACCCCAGGTGAGGGTCATCGCACCCTCCGGGTCGTGCGCCGCCGATCGGACACGAAGACGATCGCCATGGTCAAACCGTGATCCTGCGCTGCCAGGTCCACCATTCAGCGAGCGCGAGGACCAACGCTGCGACGGCGAAGTACACCCACCAGGGCGCACCGGAGGCGCCGGCGGCGACCGTGACCATTCGACCCGACGCGGCCGGCGTGGTCCGGCTCAGATTGGAGAGCTGCGGGTCCGAGATGTTCACGGCGAACGTGCTGCGGGCCCCGCCGCCCTGCGCGGTGTAGATTCCCGGCACTCGGAGCCGGGCGAATGCCGTCTGGCCGACGCGGGTGAGGGGAACCTCACTGTTCGCCGGACCGCTCACCGTCGTCACCACTCCCGCGAAAGCGGTGAGGCCGGGTCGCTGAAGCCGGTGCACAACGTCGGCGTCACGGGGTTGCGAGGCGAACAGCACCGGACGCGCGAGCCAGTCCACCGCGTTTCCGAGAAGCACGGGAAAGCCCGGCGCCGCCGTGAGATTGGACTCATTGATGCTGAAGGTCACCACCACCAGGCGTGTGTCCGGAGACTCGCTGACATAGACAAGCGGCGTCCCCTGGGAAGACTGCGCCACGGGCACGAGAGCCGGAGCCGAGTACGAGCGCGCACGGTCGACCGTCAAGGTGAACGGATCCACGCCCTGCACGACGGGGTGCGATCCGGGAATCTCCCACTTCGGCGCGCGTTCGTCTGGAGTTGAACGTGACGAGGCGGCGTCGGCTTGTGCGAGCAGCCAGGGCGTGCCGGCCGGGGGCGCAAAGAAAAGTGCGGGACTTGCGGGCGCAGCAGGCGGCGCCCATCGATCGAAGATGATGACGTCAGGCCGCGCACTGGCCGTCGCCGGCCTTGCGGCGTACCCCGCCGGATCGACGAATGTGGCCCGCACATCAGGGTCGCGCTCGAAGGCCGCTCGCAGCCACTGCGTCTGCGCGCCGACCACGGTCACGACGAGTGGACGGGCCCGGGCCACCCACGCAAACGCCTCATCGTCCGTTGCGAGCGCGTTCTGCGGCGCGTCGATCCGGACCGTGAGCGCCGGATCGCCGCCTCGCGGAATCGGCAACACCTGCCGGAGCAGCTCCGAGGGGGCCGCGTCGAGCTCGCGGCTGAGCACTTCGGCCGCGCCCCGATTGATGCGGACGCGAACTTTCTGGGCGGACGGCGCGAAATTGCCAATCTCCAGGTAAGCGTCGCCGGCATTACCGGGGGTCAATGACGGGCGGACTTCGAGCGCCGTGATCCCGACATTGGGCGCCGGCTCGAAGACCGAGTGCACGACGACCGCAGGATCGAGAGGACGGGCCGTGGCGCCGTCGGTGATGAAGTGGACCGCGGTCGCGCCGGCGAGACGCGGCCACGCCGAAGCGTCCCCGCCTCCCGGCTGGCTGCGCTCGAGGGCGGTCTCGATCAGCGCCAGATCGGTCGTCGGCCCTTCGATCAGTCCGTCAGCCGTGGTGGCGAGCGCCATTTCCGCGCCCGATGAGGATGTAAACAAGCGACGCGCTTCGGCAACGGCGCGTTCCCACCGCGTCTCCCCGCGGCGGGTTGCCGCCTCCATGGACCACGAAGCATCGAGGACGACGAGCAATCGCCCGGCGGCGCGCGCGCCTCCGTCGGCGACGCGACCGGGACGAACCACGGCCAGCGCCAGCGCGAGCGCGATGACCACCGTGGCGATCAGCGAGACGGCACGGCGGATCCGCTCCCACAGCGTCTGCTGCCGGACGTCGTTCAGGACCCGGGTCCAGACGAGGATCGACGGGATGAGGAGTCGCGGCGGGCGGAGCTTGATCAGGAAGAGGCCGGCCGCGAGCGCTGCCGCGCCCGCGAGCAGCAGCCAGGCCTGCCACGCCGCCATCGCGCCGAACGTCACGCGACGAACCGTCCCTGCCTGAACGCCTTGAGCACGATATCTTCGAACGGCTGCTCGGCGTCGGCGCGAACGTAGCCGACATCGTAACGCCCGCAGAAGTTTTCGAGCTCCGCGGCGTGCCCCTGCCAGGCCTTCGTGTATGCGGACGCGAGACGCGGCGTGACCTCGACTTCCCGCAGCTCGCCGGTCTCGGCATCGACGAACCGGACCTCGCCGAACGCACCGGGACTCCGATCCTGCTCCGAGGTGATGTGGACAACGAACACGTCGTGGCCGAGCGTGCGAAGAATCTTGATGCCGGCTTCGAAGCCGCCAGGATCGAGGAAGTCCGAGATGATCACCGTGAGCCCGAGCTGACGCGGACGCGCCGCGAACTCCTTGAACGAGCCTCGCAGGTCGGTCGGGCCGGCGGCCTCGAGCCGTTCCAGGTACTCGAACACCCGGAAGATGCGCCCCTTGCCGCGTCCCGGGGCCGACTCCTGGCCGAGCCCGCGGCCGAACGGAAGAATGGTCAGTTTGTCGAGATGCACGAGGCCGATGTAGCAGAGCGCCGCCGCGATGCGGCGCGCCATGTCGAACTTGGCGGGCTCCGCCATCGACCGGCTGACGTCGAGCATCAAGTAAATCGGCAGGTCGCGTTCTTCGTCGAACAGCCGCAGCAGCAGGCGGCCGAGCCGCTTATACGCTTTCCAGTCGATGTGCCGGAAGTCGTCGCCGGCCGTGTATGGACGATGGTCGGCGAACTCGAGTCCCCGTCCGCGATGCGCCGTCAGCCGATCCGCACGGTTGTGCCCCGCGAAGGCGCGCTTCGAGACCACGTGCATGTACTCGAGCTTCTTGAGGAACTGATCGTCGAATCTGAGGGCCATGGCTCACTTCAACTCGGCCTCGCGCCTCAGCCCGCAGACACCTGACCGAGCATCTCTTCCACGATCGTATCCGTGCTGACTTCGTCCGCTTCACCCTCGAAGTTGAGCAGCAGGCGGTGGCGGAGCGCGGGGAGGGCCGCGCTGCGGATGTCCTCGACGGCGACGAATGCCTGGCCCCGGACGAGCGCGTGGATTTTCGCCGCGAGCACCAGCGCCTGTGCCGCGCGCGGGCTGGCGCCGTACCGCACGTACCGGTTCACGAGTGGCGTTGCGTATTGGGAACCGGGATGGGAGGCCAGCGTCAGCCGGATCGCGTAGGCCTGGACCGGCCGGGCAATCGGCACCGCGCGCGCGACGTGGCGCATCTGGAGAATCTCCGGGCCGTCGACGACTCGATTGACCGTGAGATCCGTGTCCTGGGTCGTGCGGTCGACGATCCCGTGCAGCGCGTCTTCCGACGGAAACTTCACCTTCAGCTTGAAGAAAAAGCGATCGAGCTGCGCTTCCGGCAGCGGATAGGTGCCCTCCATCTCGAGCGGGTTCTGCGTGGCGAGCACGAGGAACGGCTGCTCGAGCCGATAGGTCGTCTTGCCGACCGACACGCTGACGTCCTGCATGGCTTCGAGCAGCGCCGACTGCGTTTTCGGCGTCGCGCGGTTGATCTCGTCTGCGAGGACGACGTTCGCAAAAATCGGCCCCGGCTGGAACTCGAAGAACGTGCCGCCGTGCGAATGCTCCTGTACGATGTTGGTGCCGACGATGTCGGCGGGCATCAGGTCCGGCGTGAACTGGATGCGCGTGAACTTGAGATGGAGCACGTCGGCCAGCGTGTGCACGAGGCTCGTCTTGCCGACGCCGGGGATGCCCTCGAGCAGCACGTGGCCGCCAGCCAGGAGTGCCGTGACCGTCCCGTTCACGATGTCTTCGTGACCGACGATGCGGCGGGCGACTTCCTGGGTGATGCGGGTGAAACGCTCGCGGAACTGATCGATGGATTGCGCGACCGCCGTGGTTGTCATCGTGTCATACCGACTGTGCCTCGAGATGCCGAGCGCGAGGAGAGGTGAGGACCCGCCTACTGGGACTTCCGAATGAAATAGCTCTGCACCCCGTTCCGGCGTGCCTCGGGGACGGGCGGCGGCGCGGCGGCGCGGCTCTTGTCGAACTGGCCGGCGGCGCCGTGCGTGAAGCCCATTTTCGAGCTGCCCTGCTCCGATTTGCGCCGGACCTCGGTGTCGATGTTGTCGCCGGGGTTGTCCTGGCTGGCTTCGACGACTTCTTGCTTGAACGCGGCCGCAAGCGCCGCCGCCGCTGCCGCTGCTGCCTCGTCCGACCCGGAGCCGCCCACGCCTGCTCCGGGGGGACCGCTGCCTTTCTCGCCCGGGTTCGACATCATCATGATCCCGGCTCCGCCGCCGGGATCCGCCTGCCGCGCCATCTGGACTGAGAGCTCCTGCATGCTGCTGGCGGCATTGGTCTCGCCTGTCTCTCCCTGCTGCGGACCATCGGAGCTCATGGGCCGGCCCTCTTCGTTACTGGCGCTCTCCTGCGCTTCCGCGCTCTCGGCTTCCTCCGCCATCTTCTCGAGCGCCTCGCGCATGTCCTGTGACATCGCGGCCATGTCCGCGGCGCGGCGGGCGCGCTCGGCAAGCTCCTTCAGCTCTTTCGCAGTCGGTCCCTTCTTCGGATCGGCGGCGGCGAGCGCCCTGGCGAGTTTCGCGAGGAGCTCGGGATCCTGGGCGAGCCTGTTCAGGAGCTCACGGAGCTCCTCGTTGCTGGCGAGGCGTTCAGCCGCCTCGGTGTTGCCGCCTTGGGCAGCATCGAGCAGTTCCTGGAGTTTCGCCATCAGCTCGGGCGGCAGCAGGATGCCGTCCGGCTGCATGAGCGGGCCCGGCGGAACGGCCTTCGTCGCCTCAGATGAAGGAGTACCGGTGGGGCGGCGCGCCGACGCACGCTGCGGCAGCCCAAAGGTCAGGGCGAGCGCGCCCGCGATCATCAGTACTGAGGCGAACCGCGCGCGCGGCGCACGCACGATGGGATACAACCGCGACCAGTCGACGCTGCTCAGTCGTGCGGCGGCGCGCTCGAGGTGCAGATCCGCCCACTCGTCGCGCACCTGGCGATTCGCGAACCAGCTCGCGCTCCGCAACTCGCCGCCGAGGCCGGCATCGAGATCGATGGCCGCCGCCGCCCGATCCGCGAGCGCACGGGAACGTGTCACCACGAAAATGTAAGCAGCCAGCGCGACCACGCCGATCACGACCACGGCGGGCGGCGTCCACGCGCTCCATCCGGTCCATCGCCGCGCCACCGCCACGGCCAATGCCGCGCCCGCAATCACCGGCGCAGCCCGCCACAGCAACCGGCTCGCCTCGCGAGCCCGCCGCCGCCGATCCGCCGAGGCCAACGCCTCGCGGACCGCCTCAGCGGCCGCCGGTGGCACGAAATCGGATGTCGACACTCGTTTGTAACGATAGCGTACTGGTGTGCTGCTGTGTTCGGTTGGGCCGGGAGTGGGTGGTGTGAACTGTGGGGTTAAGTGGCGGGTTGGAGGCGCGCCCTGGCCGCCCCTATCGCCGGCTCTTGAGCCGCTTCACGATCCCCGCGGCGTCCAGCCGGTCACGGGCGACTTTGGCGTTCGAGAGCGCAAACTTCTCTCCCGCCCCATGAATCACCAGTGCCTCGCCTGCAACTTCCGCGGCGGTCGCAAGATCACCAGCGCGGCGCAGTCCCGGCACGTACAGTTTCTCCACATACGCCGCGTCGTCCGAGGTATCGAACTCGCCGACGTCGAGGATCGCGAGAGGCGGAGTGACGATCGCCGATGCGAGGATGCCCGCGAGCGCGGCGTCGCCGCTCGCGACCAATGCCGCTGACGGCGTGGCGCGCAGTGCGGTGACGATGTCGGCGACGCGCTGGGCGGCGGCGGTGCGGTTGTAGGTTTCGAAGTGACGGATCTTGGCGGCGGCCGCGGTGTCGAAGGGCGTAAAGGTGATGGGCTGAACCTTGAATCCTTTCGCGGCCAGCTGGCGATCGAAGTCGCTGTCGGTGCCGGCGGTCAGCACCGCGCGGATCGCGGTGGCTTTTGACGCCACCGCAGTCGAATCGCCGAACCCGAGCGAATGCCGGAGCGCGCGCGCCCTTGTATCGAGGTCAGTGGCGGTCAGCTGCTTCCTGGCGGCCGCGATCCAGTTCTCGGTCAGCTGTTCGGCGCTGAGCGCCTCGGGCGGAAGCGCGCGTTGATGGAAGACCAGGAGGTCGGCGGGGGAGTCGGCAGTGAATGACCGCTCCCGCACCTGGACCTCTGCCGGCGCGCCTTTCATCCAGCGGGCCAGCCAGGCATACATCGCCTCGCGCGACTCCCTGTTGTAGTTGTGTTCGGCCTGGAATCGGACCGCGGAGACGTGATCCGGCGCGTCCAGCAGCGAGTAGAGGGCGCGCACCGCCGGATATTCTGCTTCGAGCGTGTTGGCGGTCCAGTCACCGGTCGCTGAAATCATCAGCAGCGGGCGCGGTGCGATCGTCGCGGCGATCTCGACGTTGTTGGTGTCGAGGCGCAGGGTGGGCGCGTTCTCGCAGAGGCAGCCGCCCTGCATGTGGAGCGAGATCATGTTCACCGGGACCGCAACCTTGACGCGATCGTCGACCGCGGCCAGGAGAAACGTCTGCGTGCCGCCGCCGGATTCGCCGGTCACCGCCAGGGCATCCTTCTGGACGTCGGGCAGGGACTGGAGGAAGTCCAGGCCGCGGATCGAGTTCCACAACTGCAGACCGGCGAGACTCATTCCCCACAGCGTTTCGCGCTTGCCCCCGAAGGTGTGCGGCAGCTGCCGGCTGTCGTCATAGCCGATCATGTCGTAGGTGAAGACGACGAATCCCTGACGCGCGAGGTTGATGGCGCGTCCGGGAACCGAATTGAGCGTCGTGTTCTCCAGTCGTCCATACGCCCAATGCCCGTGCGGCGCGAGCACTGCCGGGAACGGGCCCGGTCCGGCCGGCCGATACAGATTGCCGGTGACCAGGAAGCCGGGGAGGCTCTGAAAGTAGACCTTCTCGACGGTGTAATCGGTCTTGGTGACCTTGCCGAAGATCTCCGGCGCCAGCGCCGCGCGATCGGGCATTGGCAACAGGCCGGCGGAGGCGAGGATGTGCTCCCGCAAATACGCTGCCCGCTTCTTCCATTCGACGGCATCCGTGAATCGCGGCGGCGAGTACTTGTCGTCGAGCGTGCGGAATCCCGCCTGGCGGGCGAGCGGGGACGCGGTCAGGACCAGTGAAGCGGTCAGGACGATCGCGGCAGTGCGCATAGGCGGCGAGTGTAAAGGCAGAAGGCAAAAGGGAGAAGTGGTTTGATATCCTCAGATATGCGAATTCTCAGATATTCCGCGCTCGCCCTCGCCCTGGTCGCACCGGTGGCCGCGCAGACTGCCAAGAAAGCACAGCCTGCGGCGCAGCCGATCGTCGTCTACAAGACGGCGACCTGCGGGTGCTGCACCAAGTGGGTGGACCACCTCAAGGCGGCCGGCTTTGCGCCAACCGTGCACACGCTTCAGACAATGGACGAGGCGCCGGTCCGAAAACAGATTCCGGCCCAGCTGCGGTCGTGCCACACTGCGACGCTCGAGGGATACCTCGTCGAAGGACACGTCCCCGCGGACGTGGTCCGCAAGCTGCTCAAAGAGAAACCGCGTGTGCAGGGAATCGCCGTGCCGGGCATGCCGGCTGGCTCGCCGGGCATGGAATCGAATCAACCCGAACCGTACGACGTCGTCGCCTTCGATGCGAACGGCAAGACGTCGGTGTTTGCGAAGCGGTAGGTCTCTGCAGGTCGGGCGGGTCTGAAGACCCGCCCCTACATGTGACTACTGACGACTACGAAGACTGCATCTTCCTGTAGTTGTCGAGACAGCGCTTCGCCATCGCAACCTCGCCGTCGGGGCCGGCGTGCTCCTGCTCGATCAGGTAGTACTCGACTCCGCCGGTCGATTCCGCGGCCTGGAAAATGCTCTTCCACGGCACGTCCCCTTCGCCGAACGCCACCGTGTAGGCGCGGCCCTCGCCCTTTCCCCAGTCCTTCAGGTGGATGCTCTTGATCCGCCCCGGGTTCGCCTTGATCCAGGCGACGGTATCGACGCCCATTTCGATCGCGGTGCCTGCATCGAGCTGGAGGACGAAATCCTTCGGCGTGTTCTTCGCGAGGATATCCATCGCCCGCTCGCCGCCCTCGAAAGGTTTCCATTCTGTCTGGTGATTGTGGAAGCCGGTCGCCATCTTGTGCGGCCGCAGCTTCTCGCTCGCCGCGCTCATCGAATCGGCGAATGCCTTCCAGCCGTCGGCCCCCACCACCTTGCCCGCGCTCGCGACGATGATGTACTTACTGCCGATGATTTGATTGAGCTCGATCGTCTTGTTCACGTTGTCGCCGGTCACTGCCTGTGCGCCGTTATGCGTGGACAGGCACTTGATCCCGAGCTCGTCGAGCAGCTTCCGCACGTCCTTCGCCTGGTCGGTCGTCCAGTTCAGGTATGGCGAGTAGAACTCGACGACCTGATACCCGAGCTTGGCAACGGCGCGGACCGTGCCCGACAGGTCCTTCACCAGCTCTCCGCGCACCGAGTACAACTCGATGCCGATGGGAACCGTCTTCGACTGAGCCAGCGCGGCCGACGCCGCAAGGGGCGCCGCGGCCGCCACCGCCAGGAAATCACGACGAGAGAGGTTCGTGTTCATGGACGGGGACAGTACCACGAAAGTCCATAATCTCTAATCGCCCCTCCGCGGGAGCACTGGATGCGCATCTTCAAATTGTTCGCGCTTTCTCTCGTCGTCGCGGCTTCGTCCGGCGCCCAGACGGCCACCTACGACATCGTGATTTACGGCGGAACGTCGGCCGGGATCATTGCGGCGGTGCAGGCGAAGCGGATGGGGAAGTCAGTGGTAGTCGTGGCTCCCGAGAAGCACCTCGGAGGACTGTCGGCCGGCGGGCTCGGGTTCACCGATACAGGAGACAAGTCGGTGATTGGGGGGCTCTCGCGGGAGTTCTATCAGCGGGTCTGGTCGCACTACGACCGGCCCGAAGCGTGGAAGTGGCAGAAGCGCGAGGAGTACGGCAACAAGGGACAGGGCACGTCGGCGATGGACAGCGTGCTCCGAACGATGTGGATCTTCGAGCCGCATGTGGCCGAGAAGGTGTTCGAGGCCTTTGTCACCGAGTACAAGATCCCGGTTCATCGCAACGAGTGGTTGAACCGCGCTACCGGTGTTTCCAAGCACGCCGGCCGCATCGTCACCCTCACGACGCTGAGCGGGCGCACCTACACCGGGCGCATGTTCATCGACGCGACCTACGAAGGCGATCTGATGGCGGCTGCCGGCGTGAAGTATCACGTAGGACGGGAGTCGCGCGCGCAGTATGGTGAGCAGTGGAATGGGGTTCAGACGGGCGTTCTTCATCACCGCCATCACTTCGGCGTTCTGAAGCGACCGATCAGTCCGTACGTGACCCCGGACGATCCGCAGAGTGGCCTGTTGCCCCGCATCAGCTCCGCGCCGCCTGGCGAGTTCGGGCAGGCGGACAACCGCATCCAGGCGTACTGCTACCGGATGTGCCTGACCGATCATCCCGAGAACCGGATCCCGTTCGAGCAGCCCGAAGGCTACGACCCGCGGCAATACGAACTGCTGCTCCGTGTGTTCGGGGCAGGTTGGCGCGAGACGTTCCAGAAGTTCGATGCCATCCCGAACCGGAAGACCGACACCAACAATCATGGTCCGTTCAGCACGGACAACATCGGGATGAACTACGACTACCCGGACGCGTCATACGAGCGTCGCCGCGCGATCCTGCAGGAGCACGAGCGCTATCAGAGGGGCTGGTTGTATTTCATCGCCAACGACCCGCGCGTGCCCGCCGAGGTTCGTGAAGAGATGCGGAAATGGGGGCTGGCGAAGGACGAGTTCACCGACAACGCGGGATGGCCGCACCAGATCTACGTTCGCGAGTCGCGGCGCATGCTGGGGATGTTCGTGATGACCGAGAACGAGCTCCTGAAGACCAGGCCGACACCGGACCCGGTCGGGATGGGGTCGTACACGATTGATTCCCACAACGTGCAGCGCCACGTCACGCCCGAGGGCGCCGTGCAGAACGAGGGCGACATCGGGGTGTCGACCAACGGGCCGTACTCGATCGCCTATGGCGCGCTCGCGCCCCGCCGCGGACAGGCGGACAACCTGCTCGTGCCGGTGTGCGTCTCGAGCTCACACATCGCCTTCGGCTCGATCCGGATGGAGCCCGTGTTCATGGTGCTGGGCCAGTCCGCCGCCACAGCCGCCGCGCTGGCGATCGACGGCGGCGTCGCGGTTCAGGACGTGCCTTACCCGCAGCTGCGGGAGAGGCTGCTGAAGGACGGGCAGATTCTGGAAAAGTGACGCGGGCCGCGAGTCAGTTACTTCTTCTTAGCAGCCTCGAGCCAGGTATCGATCAACGCCATCGAAGGCCCGCCGCGCGCGCGATACGCGTCGGCGAGCGTGTGCATTCTTTCCCGATCCTTGTCTTCGGTCTCGATTGGCTTGCCGCCGCGGAAGGCCTCGTAGAGCACCAGCAGTCCCGCCGCGAGCGTCGGCTCGTCTTCCGCCTTGCGCGCCACGAGGTCGTCGAGCGTCAGGAGGCCGTCGGCATATTCGCCGGCGAGGAACGCCGCCAGGACGAACCGGCGCTTGAGGCCGTCGTCGGCGGGCCAGCGGGACCGTGCCTTGTCGAGCGTTTCCAGCGCCATCTCGCCGTTGTCCTGGCGCAGGAAGGCGTCGGCGAGCAGCGTATGAAGCGGCAGCGCGTCACCTTCCTTGATGAGCGCGGTGCGCCAGGCGCCGGCGGCTTCCTTGTCCTTTCCGCCGGCCGCGTAGCAGGCACCGAGGTACACCATCGCGGGATAGAAATCGGCCGACGCCCGCATTGCGGCGCGGAACGAGTTGGCCGCGAGCTCCAGCTTGTTCTGGGAAAGCAGCGATACGCCCTTCAGAAACGCCGCGACCGGCGACTGCGCGGCGAGCACCTCTGACACGTACAGCTGGCCGATGTTCGTGCGCGCGTCGCGTACGAGGTCGCGGATCATCGGCGATGCCGCTTCCGGCCGCGCCGCTACGCGATCGAGGAATGCGCCGAGGACCTGCGGCGACGTGACCTGGTCGATGGCGAACGGGGGAACGGCAGCAACTACCCGGGCCGCCGTCCGGCGCGGCATCAGGACTCCCGAGACATCCGCGGTTTTTCCGCCCGCGACGATGGTGGCTGGAGCGAGGGGCGCTTCGGACAGCGTGAACGGACGGTGAATTTCACCGAGGACGGCGGTTCCCGACTTTATCTTGACGCGCGCGATGTAGCTTCCCGGCGGCAGCACGCGCATGTCGGATACGCCCTGCGCCAGCAGCGCGCCGGGACGGAGCTTTTGGAGCGTCGCGGGCGCATGGACCAGTGGCGGCCCGGCCGCATCCCTCGCGATCTCGAAATCGACCTCGGCATTCTGGATTTGCGTCGGCTCGCCATCGAGGTCGATCTGCACGGCCAGCCGCTCGTCCTGCCTGACCGTGTCGACCGCCAGGCGGGGCTCACCTTGCCCGGGGACCGGGAGGCGGAGCAGCACGGGACCGGTGGCTGTCACCCCTCCCAGCGGCATCCGCCGTACGTCCACACGATGATCGACCGAACCAACACGCCCGGCGCCGTCGATGACCGCAAGGCGCAGGACGTAGCCTCCAGGCGCGATCGGCACGTTCGCGGTGAAGCTGAGTCCATCGCCCCGCGGCTCGCCGATGGGCTGTTCGCCGGCGAGAAGTTTCTTGCCGTCGAGATCGCGGACGAGGAGCTGCACGGTCGCCTCGCCGGGATCGAGCCGGGACGCCTCGCCTGACAGAATGATCTTCAGGCGGGTCGGATCGTCCGGATCGGCGGTGAGATAACTGGTGACACGCAAGGCGACGGCCGTTGCCGGAATCGGCGCCTCGAGCGCGGACGAGAGCCGCGCGGCCCAGTCGCGATCTTCGTAGGTGCGCACGTCGAAGACGTCGCGGGCGCGTATGTTCACGCCACTCCGCGCGACCTGCACCTTCATCTTCCGACCCTTGCCGTCGGCATCGGCGGCATCCTTCTCGACGCCGAGGCGGTAAAACCCGGATAGCTCGCGGCTGAGGCGCTCGAACACCGCGTCGGCACCGACCTCCGCACGATACGAGTTGCCCCCGGTCATGCTCGACACGGTGTCGAGCGGTGCCGACAACAGGTAGGTATCGTTTGCCGGCGTCGAGCTCATCATGCGCCGGCTGGCCGAGCCCGCCGTACCGGGCACGAAGAGCGTGTAGAACGTCGTGCGCGCGGCGGCCGCCTCACTGGCCAGCGTCGACATGAGCGTGTGCTGCTCTCGTTCGTCGAGGGGCCAGCCGCCCGAGATCAGAATCAGCGTTTTGTCGCCGCGGACGCGTTCGAGCGCCCCCAGCAGTTGTCGCAGCGAGTTGATGCTCGTCTGCGACGTCATCAATGCGCCACGCCACGCCCATTCCGCGCGCATCTGGAGATCTCGAGTACAGCTGTCGCCGAGTCCGCTGCCCGAGCGTGTTCCCCCGCCGCCGCCCCCGCCGCCCCCGCCGCCGCCCCCTCCACCGCCACCGCCGCCGCCACCCTGTGTGCCGCCGCCCGCACCTGTGCCACCGCCTCCTCCCTGCGTGCCGCCACCCCCACCGCCTCCCTGCGTCCCGCCGCCGCCTCCCTGGGTTGGAGTACTGGCAATCGGGCCACCTCCGGACGAGCCGCCGAAGGGATCCGACATCGCCCGGCCGCATTCACGCTGGCCCACGGTGCGCAGCGCAAGCAGGCTCCGATTCGCGATGTCGCGGGCTTCAGTCAGGCTGCCGAACTCCCACGTCGAATCGTTGGCACTTTGTCCGATGACCCTGCCGAGCGCATCGCGCACGCGATCGTGGGCCCAGGTAAAGTTCACGTTGGGGCCCGCCGGCAGGAGCATCAACGCCGATCGATCGACGAACGTGAGGTTGTTGAAGAACCGCGACGCCGATCGCGCGATGTGGCGAACGTTACCGGGCTCGAGCGTGCCCTGATCCACGACGAACACGAACAGCCGGCCGAGTCCTGCCGTGTCGTTGGTACTGATGACGCCAGGTTCTCCCGACGCCTCCTTCCTGCCGCTCGTGTCGACGTAATCGGCGCTGACGACCTTGCGCGGCACGCCCGCAACGGTGACGGTGAAGTCCGTTGGCGTGAGGCCGCGCATCGGCAGCCCCTGCCGGTCGACCACGCCGACATCGACGGTAACCAGCTCGACCCCCGTTCTGAACGTCGGGATCGGCAGTTGCTGCGATGCCGGCTGTTGAGCCCAGAGGGCCGCGCCCCCGAGCGCCAGGACCACGCCCACTGCTGCCTGCCGCACTGTCCGTCCCCTTCCGGTGATTCTCATGGCTTACCTTTCCGCCTGCTGTGGGCTGCCTGCGAGGTATCCCTGGCGCGCGCGGATGTCGTAGCTGCCTTTCCGCACGCGGACCTTGATGCTTCGCCACTTACCGTCCTGCTTGGCGTTGAGCGGGGAATACGACAGGACGTATTGGTTGGAGAGCTCCGACACGATTTCGTCGAACACCGCATCGAGCTCGCCAGTGTGCTTCGGAAAGAAGGGTTTGCCGCCGGTCGATCGCGCGTAGGTCTCGAGGCTGGCGCGAAGCTGTGGAACCGTCGCGCCGCCGCCGAAGCCGATCGTGTAGAGCATGGCGTCGCTGGCCTGGACGCGGGCCATGGCGGTTTCGCGCCGCGTCAGGCTGTTGCGATCGTCGCCGTCGGAGAAGATCACGATTCCCTTGCGCCCGGTCTCACGGCTGACCAGTTCGAGCGTGCGCACGGTGGCGTCGTAAAGCGCGGTTCCACCCCAGGAAGTCAGCAAATCGACGGCATCCTCGCGGGTGCGACGATCCTTCTCGCGTTCCGCCGCGACGAACATCGTGTCGTTGAAGCCGACCAGCGTCGCTGCGTCGCCAGGCCGAAGCCTCGACAGCAGCTGTTTGACCGCGGGCTTCACGTCCACCAGCGCGCGCTCCATGCTGCCGCTGACATCGATCGCCAGGACGAGATCCAGGGGCGCATCATCGGTGACCAGGCTGTCGATCGGTTGACGGATGCCGTCCTCGTAAACCTCGAAGTCCTGCTGCTTGAGCCCTTTCACGAACATGCCGCCGTTGGTCACGATCAGCGGCACGAGCACGGCCGACGTGCGGATTTTCTCGGCGTAGCCGATTTCCTTGGTGCGGAGGTTGTCGACCAGCCGGCGGCCGTCCTTCAGCGTCGCCACCACGCGGATGTGATGCCCGCGGACGACATCGCCGGGCTCGAACCAGCAGGTCGTGAACGGCGGCCGCTCCAGCATGCAGGCGAGCCGGCCGTTGACGGAGAAGGTGACCGTCTTGATATTCGCGATTTCCGAAGCAGGCTCGAGTGCCACTTCGATTCGCGTGTTGCCGCTCACGATCACGTCAGGTCCCGGCGCCGTGATGCGGAGCGCCGGCCCCTGTTTCGCCAGTGTGGTTGCGGTCAACAGGGCGACGGCGACGAGCGCGGTGAGGCTCGCCGCATTCGATCGGCTTCGAGACAGCTTTGGCTTCAACACCTATCGGGCTCCATCACCGTGCCGCGACCCGCTGCCATCGAGCATCGGCACCAGCGGGCCATCGGTCGTCAACAAGGCCAGGTACAACTCGACGCGGTCTCCGGTGAGAGCGTCGACGTAATCAACGAGGGCCTGACGATCGTCGTAATCACGCGAACGCACGTTGACGACGAAATCCCAGGTGGCGGCGGCGAGGACCGAGGGCAGGAGCGTGCCCGGCATCCCGAGATCATCCAGGAGTTCGGCCAGCCTGAGATTGAGATCGGGAAAGCCGGTGGCAAGTGCGCCGGTATGCCAGCGTCCGGTGGAGAGGTCTGCCTGACGCCACGCCGGCATTTGAAGGCAGAGACAGCCGATACGCGGCTCGCCGGGGACGCCCCAGGCATCGAGGGAACCAGCCTTCGCACCCGGTTCCAGTCCCAGCACGAGCAACTCAGAGGGAGACAGCTGCAGACCCGCGGGCTGGCGCTGTACCGCCCAGGCGAGCAGCGTGGTCCGTGCAGGCGCGAGGTTGAGCAGACCGGCGACCGCCTCGACGTCGCGGGCCGTTCGAACTGCGGCGGCCCGCTCCCGTCCGCGCCTGATGCCCGCCACCAGTGTCTTGTGATCGGCGGGTTTGAGATCTGCCGGGTTCATCAACGGGACGGTCTCGATGAACAGCCGGCGATCTTCGTCGTTGAGAGTTGGCCGGCTGGACGGCGGCCGGGTCGAGAGCCGGACGATGCTGAAGGGCGCCAGCGCGACGTCCAGTCCGAGGATGGAGCCGGTGACGTGCCAGTCCCGCACGCGATCCGCGCCCGCAGCCGGCCGGCGCCACACCCCGAGCCGGCCAAAACCGGGAAGATCGAAGCCGAACTCGTGGCGGCTCGCGGCATCGGCCGCAAGGATCGTCGTGCCGTCGGGCTGTCCCAGTGCCACCGCGTAGGTGAGCTCGAGCAACCCGCGCGCGAGAAAGCCGTCGGCGAGCAACCGGAGCCGGGGTGTCAGGCGGCTCGCGTTCTTCGTGTCTCCCGATTTCGCAGCTCGCGCCAACAGGCCGAGCAGCTCGCGGCAGCGGGCGATCAGATCTTCGGCGTGCCACCGATCGACACTGTTGCAGGAAGCGGCTTGCAGCGCCGCCTCGATCGCGTCGGCCTGAGCGGCGAGGGTGCTCCGTGTGAGCCCGGGAGTCTCGAGCATCTGGGCTCCGGTGACCAGCGATGCTGCCGCCGAGAACGACAGCGCCGGCGAATCACCCAGCAGCCGGTGCAGCCGCGAGGCTTCGCCGCTGCCCGGGTCCACGCGGTACCGCGTGCCCTCCCACTCGACGACATCGGTGCGCGGAGCGTGAGGGCCCGCGACGAGCGCGAGGACATCGTCGTCGAGCGAGCTCGTTGACGCGTCGCCATTACCGTTGGTGATCTGAGGTCCAGCCCGCGGCCGCTGCGCCATCGCGACTGCGCCGATCACCCACTCGACGATCTGCCCGCCGTAGTCGCCGCGGATGTCCGTCTCAATCGCCGAGAGCGCCGAGACGAGCTCGGCGGCCTGCCGATCGTCGATGCTGCCTCGCGCCCGCGCCCTTGACACCAGCACGAGCGCCCCCTGGAATTGCGCCAGCGTCACCGCCGCGCGATGTTCGTCGTCGATTCCCCCGATCGCCGCTGCCCGGCGCGCCGCCGCCGCGAATACCGGAATGGAGGTGATCCGCGCGCGCTCGAGGGCGGCGCTGAGCGCGGCATATTTCACCACCGCGCGGGTGGCGATGACCGCATCCACGACGTTGTCCGGTGTGAGGCGATCGATGCGTCGAGAAGCGAACAGGACCTGTTGATACGGTCCACGGACGACGGCCTGGCCGCCGGTAAAGATCTGCTCGCAGAGCCATGCGAAATCGACGCGGGGACCTTCGGCCGCTGCGCGGCGATCGCGATCCGGGTCCCCCTCGCCAAGCGCCAGCGCCCAGAAAGCGGCAGTCCCTGGTATCCGCGGCGTGCCGGCGCCGTCGACCGCCAGGTCCGACACCAGCAGGGACGGATCGAGAGAGGGACGCCAGAACGGGCGTTCCTGGGCGTCCCAGCCGAGCGCGGCCCGCTCGAACACGCCGAGCAGCTTCCGGGCGGCGCTGGTCTGCGCTCCGGTATCCCCGCCGTCGAGCGAGAGCAGGAATCGTTGCTGAACCGGCGTCAGCAGCGCGACCGATCCATAGAACCAGGCCAGTGATCCCTCAGCGCCGATCAGGGCGCGCACGAAATCGGCCGGTTCGGTGACCGCGCGTCCGACCAGCGCGTTCCAGAGGGGCGCGGCAGCGCTGCCGCCAGGCACGCGGACTGTGCCGCCGCTGATTCGAATTCCTGGCGCGGCGAGCAGAAACGCCGCAGCCTGACGCTCGGTCAGGTTCGTCACCAGCGCAGGGCTGGACGCGACCCATTCGCGCGTTCCCGGATCCATGGCCAGGAGCGCGCAGTACACGAGCGATGCGACCGGAGACCGGAGCAGATCGCGTAGAAGCGTTTCAGGAGTGGACCGGCCGCCGAGCACAGTGGCGGTCCAGAACGCCGGAGTCAGTGGCAGCGGGACAACGTCGGAGGTCTGGGCCTGGGCGGAGGATTTCAGCACCCGATCGAAATGATCGAGCAACGGGCGGAGAACCGCGTCGCGCCGCAGGCCTTTCGTCCCGACCGGCGTCTGGAACGAGCGCCGGATCAGGTCCTGGAGCAGGTTTGCGGCGTCCGCGGTCTCGCTCTCGCCGAGCGCGGCGCGGGCCGCCGCCAGGCCTCCCGGCACCGGCACAGCCGACATCGTCCGGTCGATCTCGGCGCTGTCCTGTGCCTGCATCGGTCCAGGCGCCAGGACGACGACGAACGACACGATGAATAGAGCGCGAGTACGAAGTGGCTGACGCATGACAGCCGCGCGAAGTGGAGTGATGGGCCGGCGTGCGGACCTGCAGCGCTGGGACTCGTCCCCCTGAGGCCGGTATTCTGCACCCCGCCCGGAAAATTACAAGTTCTATCTCCGGCTCATCCGCCCGGGTAAGGGGACAGCCACGATTTCCCGTGGTACGGAAATCGCGGCAGTCCCCTTACAGCGTCGCGAGGAACGCCTGGGTCCAGCGGATGCTCGATTCGACGTTCGCCAGGTTGCGCGCTGCCGGGGTACTCGAGGGATCCGGCGGCGGTTCCGGCGTGGGCTTGCCCTTTTCCGCCAGCGCCAGGAATCGTGCGAATTCCCAGGCTGGTTGGTTGCGATAGAGCGCCCAGGCATCGGGGTTCGCGTAATTGAACATCCGTGGCTGTGCGCTCACGATCACCTCGAGCGACACGGCCCTGCCAGGACACTTCTGGAGGTAGGTCCGGAGGTAGTCCTCCATTCCCATGTTGCCCTCGCCCATGCGGGTCCACCGCACGGCGATGCCTTCAGGAGTTTTCCACAGCGCGCTGTCGCGCATGTGACTCGTCAGCACATACGGAGCCAGCGTGTCGAGCGTGAGATGCGGGTCTTCGACGGTCCAGACCGGGTTCCCCGAATCGAGGCAGACGCCGACGATGTCGCTGCCGGCGGCCTCGATGAGTCCCTTGAGCTCCCGGGCCTGCATGTCGCCGGCGTGGTTTTCGATTGCCACTTTGATGCCGGCATCGAGAATGCGCGAGCGCATGGTCTTGAGGACGCCGACCAGCGACTCGATGTGCCTCTCGATGCCTCCCTTCCGATCCGCCGCGCTGCCCAGTACTGCCCGTACGATCGGCGAGCGAACGATCCGCGCCGCGTCGAGCATCCTGCCAAGCTGCTCTTCGGCGGAGCCCGCCGCCTTGTCGAACATCGCCGAGGTTGGACAGATCGACCGCATGCCGATTTCGAGGTCGATCGCAAGCTCGTCCGCTCGGGCCCGCACCTTTTTCAGGTTGTCCGGTTCCAGGTTGCCGAGAAATCGAATCTCGCTGAAGTGAACGACCTTCACGTTCCACTTCGCCGCGAAGTCCAGCTGCTGAAACGGGGTCCAGTTCTGTGCGCCCAGGCTGAACATGTCGACGCCGAACCGGACCGGTGAAGGTCCCTGCGCCAGGACCGGCGTGCCCAGGGCCACGGCGGCCGCGCCAAGCGTCTTCACGAAGGCTCGACGATCGGGTGAGGGAAGATCCACTACTCGCAACCTCATTCAGGTTCTTCAGTCTGGGAAGCCGTGATTATCGCCGCGGCTGTCGTGAAGTCAAAAGATACCTGCGTGCCGATGATCAGCGAAGGGTGTCTTTACCTAAAACGAGAGCGGTTTCGATCTCCGTCGGTCCGCATTGATTGAGAGTCCTCGCAACTGCTGAAAAGTCCCGCATTCATCGGATCACCATGGCTGCGCTCGTCGGCGGCGTTCTTGCTCCAATGCCGAGGTTCCCGCGGTCATGACGATGGCGACGCGCAGCCACGTGACAGCGGCAGCCCGTACGGTTGACCGCGCCGGCTGCCAGTCATCGGAGGACCGCCCCCAGCACACAGGAGATCCCGGAATGCAGATGAAATCATGGTTTGTCGCGGTTGCAGTGTTGGCGGCTCCAGTCGCAGCGTTCGCACAGGACAACTCACAGAAGCCCCCGGCAACGTCCGCGATGGTCGACTTCGGCGTGCTGCCCACTGGGCCGATCGGCGGAGCCACGACCAAGTGCCTGCAGTCAGGCGGCATCGGCGGTCCGGTGGATCCGTGCTCCTACAGGCTCCATCACCTGTCGCCGGAGGAAGTGACGATCAAGCAGGGTGGGGAGGTGACCTTCCAGATCCACGGGGGTGGACACGGCTTCGCGATCTACGAGGTCAGCAAGGACACGACGCGGGAAGAGCTCGGCCA
>Ga0114129_10002187_pt1 | contig 26922 bp, 24 predicted proteins | sample RhiMetdeltSRZDD1_FD_80071 | JGI IMG/M metagenome (GOLD analysis project Ga0114129, IMG submission 80071) | Populus rhizosphere microbial communities from Tennessee, USA - Rhizosphere MetaG P. deltoides SRZDD1 (version 2) (version 2) | ecosystem: Host-associated > Plants > Roots > Rhizosphere >...
ACGAAAGGTTCGAGATACTGGCCATAGCCGGCCTGGTCCATTTCTTCCAGTGGGACGAATTTGAGCGCCGCCGAGTTGATGCAGTAGCGCAAGCCACCTTTATCGGAGGGGCCGTCATCGAATACGTGACCGAGGTGCGAATCGCTTGTCTTTCCTTTCACCTCAGTGCGCTCCATTCCGTGCGATGTATCCCTCTTTTCCACTACGCTGTCAGGCGATATCGGCTTGGTGAAGCTCGGCCATCCGGTGCCGCTATCGAATTTATCGAGCGAACTAAACAGCGGTTCGCCGGTGATAATATCGACGTAAATTCCTGCCCTGTGATTGTCCCAGTAAGCGTTCTGAAACGGAGTTTCCGTCCCGCACTCACGCGTCACGTGATATTGGTCCTTGGTTAGTTGTCTTTGTAATTCCGCATTGCTGGGCATTGGCTTGGTCGGATTCATTTTCTCAGCTTCCTTCTTCTGCGTCTGAGCATAAGCAAAGAAAAGCGAGCCGACAATCACAACGATCGCGCCAAGCAGGCCAAACCAAACCGTCTTATGCGAGCCATGATGCGGACGTAATAAATGTGTGCTGTTCATACCCTGAAGTCTGACGTTTTGATCGATCCCTGAGCCTTCCCTGACTTCCCCCGAGAGTGCAAACAATTTACAGGCGATCGCTTTCTCTGGCAACTGGTATGGGCACGAGATCGAGCCTCTTTAATTGGATTCGAAAACGAGCTAAAAAATGGCCGGGCATGATCCGGGCGTGGAGACCAGAAGAGCGAACCGTAGGCAGAGCTGCTTGGATGACGCCTGGTGAATGATGAGCCGGGTCGCATCAGTATTCTCACCTTTCTTCTCCGGAAACACAGCGGCGAAGTTTCGATCCGGCCAGGCCATTTTTCCGATCAATTGGGCCGACCGGCTTCAGGGACACGAATGTAGCGACGGAATGCGATCAATCCGATCGGCGCGATCGATGCTGCCAGAGCGAAGATCAACCACATTGTTCCCGGGTGCCGCGGACCGTGCTCGGGGACAAAAGCAGCCAGCAGCCATCCACCGCTGCCAACGAGAATCTTGCCGACGAGAAATGGAAGGTACGCGAGCGACCCGTACGATGCTTCCTGCCCTTTCGGTGCGATTGCTGCGGCATACTCGTAGACTCTGGGCGAGTAGAAGGCTTCTCCGATGGAGTAGACAGTCAGATATAGGGCCGACATCACGTAGTACGGATGAACGCTCCCGTGTAATCCGAGATAACCGTGCCCGAGCCATTGGCCGATCACACTGTTAGCGAGAGGCTCGAACCATTGCGTCGGTAACGCCATAATAAATACACTCGCCGCAACGATTATTCCGCCGATCACCACCACGCGGTACGCCGCGTACTTTTGTGTGAGTGCGCCAACGACGGGCGCCAGGAAAATAATGATGACCGCATTGATCGCAGAAATTTTTCCAACAGGCGCGTACAGTCCGAGCTCGCGAATCCCGAACTTCGGGAACACGTAATCCATCTGCAAAAAGATCGCTTTGAGAAATCCGATAAAGAGAAAAAAAGCCAGCAACCGGTAGAAGGCGGACTGACTGATCAGCCGCTGGAAAAGATTCGCTGTAGCCATCGCGCTTTTCCGTACCGTCGTCCAGATGCTGGTCCAAAACGGAGTCGCGGTCCCAGTGTTGCGGGACGATTCATCGATCGCAGGTCCTCCATTATTTGCCTCCGCGCCGCGTCGCAAAAAGTAGATCACCGGAAACAACACGATCTCGAATATCAGGCTGACAATGAGCAGTTGTTGATACGAGCTTGGTTCAAACCCGAAGAGGCTGATGTGCAAATTTAGTTGGCGGACGTAGTCGAAGATCCAACCCGATGCGAAATATCCGACGTTCATTACCGCGTAAATGATCGAGAATGCCATCGATCGTTGACCGGTGGTGGAATAACGTCGCGTAGCCGCCAACAGCACCGGCGTCCCGAGCGCTTCGCCGATGGCCAACGGGAGAACTCCACAGGCGAGTGCTAACGATGGGATCGTAGTAACGGCCATTACACTGCGAGCGACGGTGCAAATGGCGACGCCGACGAAGAAAGTGCGACGCAACCCGATTGCATCCGTGACCGAGCCGGCGAGCAAAGTGAAAACGGTCATTGCCGGCGCCCAGACCCAGCCGACTAGTGCTCCTGCCGCTTGATCGCTAAAGCCGAGGTCTTTCGATAGCCATAGCACCATCGTTTTGTTCGTGACCGAGTAAGCGGTGTAAATGAGGAACTTGATCAGGAACGTGAGCCACAGTTCGCGTTGAGCTCCTTTGAGCACGGTGAACTTCGCGATAAAACCGCGCAGTCCTGTCAGCATTATCGGAGGGACGTTATCGTCGGGCACGAACGTTTGTTTAACTGCTTCTCCCATAACGCTGAAATCGAATCACAACACGTTCGCGACAAATTCGCGCGCGTCGAATGGCGCGAAATCATCCAGCTGTTCGCCCGTGCCGACGAAACGCGTTGGAATTCCAAGCTCGTCCTGAATTGCAACGACGATTCCCCCTTTGCCGCTGCCGTCGAGCTTGGTGACAATAAGACCAGTCAGTCCAACCGCGGCCTGGAATTCGCGCGCCTGGCTTAGCGCGTTGCCGCCAGTTGTTGCATCGACCACGAGCAGCGTTTCGTGCGGCGCGTCAGGGTCGTGCTTGGCGAGAGTTCGTTTCACTTTTTCAAGCTCGGCCATCAGATTTTTTTTTGTGTGCAGTCGGCCGGCCGTGTCACAAAGCAAAAAGTCAGACTGGCGTTTTGTGGCTGTCTGATACGCTTCATAACAAAGCGCGGCTGGATCGGCGTTGTATTGGCCCTTAATCATTTCGACGCCCAGCCTTGTCGCCCAAACGCCGAGTTGCTCGATCGCTGCTGCGCGAAAAGTATCTGCTGCGGCTAGCAAGATGCTGTGTCCGCCATTCTGAAGATAACGTGCCAGCTTCGCTGTCGAGGTGGTCTTGCCAGTACCGTTTACGCCCAGCAGCAGGATCACATTTGGTTTACCGGCCAAAGGCCGGATGGCAGGAATGTTTGCCGGTAAAACTTGCGAAATTTCCTGGCGCACAACTTTCACAACTTCATTAATCCCCATTAACGACCAGGCCTCGCGTTCCTGCAGTGTCTTAATGATGCGAGTGGTCATCGGCACACCGAGGTCCGCGCGGATCAGCGATTCCTCGAGCTGATCCCAATCAATCGGTTTACCGGCGAAATGGTCGATGAGAGTTTTAAGGAAATTCATGGCCTACCGTAGTCGTTTCGCTTTGCGAAGCGCCGCACTCAGCTCTTTAACACATCACGCGACGCGTCGCTCAGAGGTCGACGGCTACAATGTTTTCTTCACCGGCTCGCGCGCGGGCCGGTCCAAATCTTTTCTTACACGATCAAGGATACCGTTTACGAAACGGCCCGATTCGCCGCCACCAAACGTTTTTGCCAATTCAATCGCTTCGTTAATCGAAACGACCGGCGGTATATCGTCGCGATAAAGCATTTCATAGATCGCCAGCCGAAGCACATTGCGATCGACCGCTGAAATGCGGCGAAATTCGTAATTCTCGCAGTAACGACGAATCCGTTCGTCGATTTCTGGCAAATGCTCGACCATTCCCTCGATAAGCGGCTGCGCAAACTCGCGCACTCGCGACGTTGCCGGACAGAATTCCCAAAAGTCATCGATCTTTTCCGGTCCTTCCCCGCGCTGAAGGTCACGCCAGAAATGATACTGAACCGCCGCTTCGCGTGCTCGCCGTCTTTTTCCCATAAATCAATCCCTGACAAGCTTCGACATCACAGTTGCAATTTCCACTGCCGTCCGCGCGGCTTCAGTGCCGCGGTTGATCTTGTCTTCGAGGCAGCGCTCCCGCGCCTGGTCTTCGTTGTCGAAACTGAGCACGACATTGACCACAGGCACGCCGTAATCGATCGCGATTCGCTGAAGCGCATCAGTCACCGCGCGGCTGAGATTTCTAGCGTGATTTGTTTCTCCTTGCATGATCACACCGCACGCGATAATCGCGTCGGCTTTTTTCTGTCGTGCCAACTCGCGCACGACGACTGGGATCTCGAACGAACCCGGTACGCGGTGAATCGAGATTGCAGCGGCCGGTAGAAGCTCATGGAGTTCTTTGGTAGCATGATCAACCAGTCCCTGGACGTACGGCGCGTTAAACTGACCGGCAATGATTGCGAACCTGCGTTTTGCCGCAACGACATGCGGACGAGGTAGGACCGACTTCGACATCGAGAAATTACAGCAAGTGCCCCAACTTCGTCTTTTTGGTCTCGAGATATTTTACGTTGTGCGGATTGGCTTCGCTGCGTATTGGCACCTGTTCCACCATTTCAAGCCCGTAGCCTTCGAGCCCAACGACCTTTTTCGGGTTGTTAGTCAGAAAACGGAACCGACGCACCCCAAGATCGAAAAGAATTTGCGCGCCGAGACCGTAATCTCGCAGGTCGCTGGGATACCCGAGCTTCGCATTTGCCTCGACAGTGTCGAGTCCTTCCTCCTGCAATTTGTATGCGTGAATTTTTGCCGCGAGTCCGATGCCGCGTCCCTCCTGGCGCATATAAACGAGGACACCGCTGCCTTCCTCCTGAATTTGGCGAAGCGCCGCGTGCAATTGATTTCCGCAATCGCACCGGCGCGAACTAAACACGTCGCCTGTAAGGCACTGGCTGTGTACACGCACCAAGGTCGGCTTGTTCTTGTCGATTTTGCCTTTAACCAGAGCGAGATGATGCTGGCCGTCGAGTTTCGAGCGATACAAATGCAAATCGAAATCACCATAGTCGGTCGGCATTTTGACGATTTGCTCCGGCTCTACCAGTTTCTCGCGAACGCGACGGTGCGCGATCAAACTCTGAATTGTGCAAATGCGCAGACCGTGTTTCTTGCGGAATTCCATCAACTCCGGCAAGCGCGCCATGGTGCCATCGTCGTGCAAAATTTCGCAGAGCACACCGGCCGGCTGCAGTCCGGCCATTCGCCCCAGATCGACGGCAGCTTCCGTGTGACCGGCGCGTCGCAGCACACCGCCGTCCTTCGCACGTAATGGAAAAACGTGCCCGGGCTGATTCAGATCGTCGGGAGCTGATTTCGGGTTCGCAATTGCCAGGATGGTGGTGGCCCGGTCGTAAGCACTGATGCCTGTGGTCACGCCGCGCGCGGCGTCTACAGAGACGGTAAAATCTGTCTTATGTTTCTCCCGGTTCTGCGCCACCATGCGTTGCAAGCCGAGCTGCTCAGCGCGTTCGTTTGAAATAGGCACGCAAATCAAACCGCGCCCGTGCGTAGCCATAAAGTTAATCGCTTCCGGAGTTACTTTCTCCGCCGCCATCACCAGATCGCCCTCGTTCTCGCGGTCGGCATCGTCCGTCACGATGACAATGCGGCCCTTGGCGATGTCGCTTATCACATCGTCGACTGCGTCAAACTCAAGTGTCTCGTTCGTCTTGGCGATCATTGAATTAATACCATTACGTCCCCGGCGGGCCGTAGCAACTCCTACTCTTGCTCCTAACCGACGTTCGAACCAGGCGATTTGAGGTCAATCGCCCCTACCTGTGGCCACAGTCGCGTCAAGAATCACTTCGGCGAATGGAATTCCCCGCAGTTGCCGGCTTTCGTCAAGCAACCAAGGGATCAATTGATCCACCGCACTGTTGGCTTGCGATTTTGTTTGGGAGGGCGCTTCGCTTGCCAAACATATGGAAGCAACCGCGCGATAGCGCTACCGGTTAGAATTGCCGCCAAAGAAAGAAACAAGCTGCGGAGCATTCACCGATTCAAATTCCGCGTTCTCAAATGAACAAGGCGAAACCAACAAAGCCGTGCAGCTGTAGCCGGGATCGGTGATCGCGGCCCGAGTAACAAGAAAATGCCGGGATTGCGTAAAGCACGAAAAAAGAAAATGCTAGCGCAGTCAGGAAGCTCATGATGGACAAGTCTGACAAAATTTTCGTCGCCGGCCATGAGGGTATGGTTGGCAGTGCACTCGTTCGTCGGCTCGAGTCGCAGGGTTTTACAAATCTGGTTGTTCGCGACAAATCTAAACTCGATCTCAGAGATAAAAGTGCGGTTGATGAATTTTTCGCTGAGGAAGAACCAGGTTTCGTGATTCTTGCCGCCGCAAAAGTCGGCGGCATTAAAGCGAACAATGATTATCCAGTCGAATTCCTTCTCGAGAATTTGCAGATCCAGAATAACGTCATCCAAGCCGCGTACGAAAAGAGGGCGCGCAAGCTTCTCTTCCTTGGGAGCTCCTGTATTTACCCGAAGTTCGCACCGCAACCGATCCCGGAAACGGCCTTGTTGAGCGGACCGCTGGAGCCAACCAACGAAGCCTATGCGATCGCGAAGATTGCCGGGATCAAGCTTTGCCAGGCGTATGCTCGCGAGCACGGCTCAAACTTTATCTCGGTGATGCCGACGAACCTTTATGGTCCAAACGATAATTTCGACTTGGAGACGTCACACGTGCTCGCCGCGCTCTTGCGCAAAGCTCACGAAGCCAAAATGCGGAAGGATCGACAAATGATCGTGTGGGGCTCTGGAAAACCGCGCCGCGAATTTTTGCACGTGGACGATCTTGCGTCAGCATGCGTGTTGCTCCTCGAGAAATACGATTCCCCGGAAATCATCAATATTGGTTGTGGCGAGGACATTTCGATCCAAGAACTGGCTGAGTTAATATGCGACGTCGTCGGTTTCGACGGCGAACTTGCCTGGGACACAACCAGACCAGATGGCACGCCGCGAAAACTTTTGGATGTCACCAAGGTCAAAGCTCTTGGTTGGAAACCGTCGATCCCGCTGCGGGGAGGCATAGAGCAAACTTATGAATGGTTCCTCGCGAACCATGATGGGTAACCCAACGAAACGCGTAGCACACATACGATTCATAAATCGATTATCAGATTTGGCCGAAATAGCTTTCAGCGTTGACCCCGAAAGTTTTCGGGGTTGACTGCGAGCGGTGATGAAGAACCTACGCGTCGGAGTCGTTGGGGTTGGTCATATAGGGAGCAACCATGCGCGGCTGTATGCGGAGATTCCATCCGCCGAGTTCACCGCAGTGTATGACGTAGATCCTTTCAGGAGTCGCACCATTGGCGGAAAGTTCGGCGCGACGCCTGCAAAATCACTCGATGAATTTATTGAGATGGTCGATGCCGCTTCCGTGGCAACGCCAACTAATACGCACTACGCGATAGCACACTCTCTCCTAACAAAAGGCAAACATGTGCTGGTGGAAAAGCCGATCACCGATAACACCGCGCATGCTACCGAGCTGGCGGAATTAGCCACACGTAGCGGTCTCATTTTGCAGGTCGGCCACGTGGAACGGTTCAATCCAGTGTTGGGCGCGCTGGAAACGCATCTCACGCATCCACGGTTCATTGAAGCGCATCGGCTCTCGCCTTATTCGGAGCGCAGTACGGATATTGGTGTGGTTCTCGACTTAATGATTCACGACTTGGAAGTCATTCTGCATTTTGTGCGTTCGCCGCTCTGGAGCATCGACGCGGTAGGTGTGCCGGTGCTTAGCAAGAGCGAAGACATCGCCAATGCGCGATTACATTTCGAGGATGGTTGCGTCGCGAATGTGACCTCCAGCCGGATCAGTCCCGAGCGGCTTCGCAAGATCCGCATCTTTCAAGAGGACGCCTATCTCTCGCTCGATTACCAAAATCAAAGCGGTGAAATCTATCGACGGGTCGGGGGACACATCACGCGCGACAGAGTCGAGATCGAGCGCGAGGAACCCCTTAAGCTTCAGCTCGCTGCGTTTATCGAATGTGCCAGGACAGGACGCGAGCCGCGCGTTTCGGGCTCTCAAGCGACGGCGGCATTGAAGCTAGCGGTCGAAATAACAAAGCGAATCACGCCCGGTGGGTAAGACGATCGCAGCCTACCGAGCCAACTGTGGTGGCAGCCGTGTCGACTGCAAGGTCAAACTCCACGCAGGCGACACGCCTGCCTCTACAGAAGAATGACTCTTTATTTTGTCGCCGGCGAAGTGAGCGCAGATAATCACGGCGCGGCGCTAATGCGTAGCCTGCGCGAGCTGGACAGGGAACTCCAGTTCATCGGGCGGGGCGGACCGCAAATGCGACAAGTCGCTGGCGGACAATTCAAAGATTGGATCGGCGACGCAGCTGTCCTCGGTTTATGGGAAGTGCTCCGGAAATATGGTTATTTCCAGGAGCAGTTTCACCAAACACTTCAGGAAATTCGAGAGAGCAAACCCGACGCTGTTGTTCTCATTGATTACCCGGGTTTCAATCTGCGCCTTGCGCGCGCGTTGCGACGGCAGGCACCGCGACAAAAGATAATTTACTATATCAGCCCACAGGTATGGGCCTGGAACCGCGGCCGGATCAAGAGAATGGCGCAATCCATTAATCTGGTGCTTTGCATTTTTCCTTTTGAAGTCGACTTCTACAGCCAGGCCGGCTTGCGCGCGCTGTTTGTCGGTCATCCCATGATCGAGAGATTACGTTCCCAAAAGTTCGAGACTCAGCGTGAAAGGAATCTAATCGGGCTTTTTCCTGGTAGCCGGTCTCGCGAGGTGCGAAAGATTTTTCCAGTGATGCTGGAAACGGCGCGTGAGCTTCGGAAGCTCAACCAAAGCCTTCGTTTCGAAGTCGCGGCAGCATCGGAGCAACTGGCTCAGGAGATGCAACCGTTCGTCGCTGGACTGGATCAACCGCAAGATCGAGAGGCAGTTCAAATCAAACTCGACGAAACAGCGCTAATCATGCAGCGCGCGTGGGCCGGGATTGTTGCCTCGGGGAGCGCCACTCTGGAAGCTGCATATTTTCGGCTGCCGTTTGCTCTGATTTATAAGGTTGCATGGCCGACTTATCTGGCAGCGAGACTCGTAGTGAGTGTGAAATTTCTTGGCATGCCTAACCTGCTCGCAGGCAAAGAAGTGGTTTCTGAGTTTATTCAGCATCGCGCAAAACCAGATGCCGTGGTCAAAGCCGTGCAGCCGCTAATTGAAAATGCAAAGGAGCGCGAGGAGATGATTTCTCAGTTCGATGTGATCATTCCCAAGCTGGGCGATAGCGGAGCCAACGAGAGAGCGGCACGAGCAATTATTGAAGAGCTTGGAGCCGCGACTTAACTAATCACACCATGAAAATCTGGGATATCTCACGAACGCTTTCGAAGGCCCTTGCAGAATGGCCCGGTGACAAGCCGTGTTGTTTTCAGCTAACGGGGGAGAAGGCGAAAGGCGCAAGCGTAAATCTCGGCGCGATTAGCATGAGCGTGCACAATGGCACGCACGCCGATGCCAGGTTCCACTTTGACACGAACGGCGAATCAATTGAGAAAGCGCCGCTCGAAACTTATCTTGGTCCCGCCATCGTGGTCGACCTTGCGCAAGCTTTCCTCGACTCGAAGGAAAAACACCTCATCACCATCGACGATCTCCGGTCGTCTGCCGAACAAATTGCGGCGACCTCGCGACTTCTTGTAAAGACCGGTCGGTGGAGCGATTCGACGGTTTTCCCAAACCAAATTCCTGTGATCGCTGCTGATGTCCCAGCATGGTTGCAGAAAAATGGCGTCAAACTGCTGGGGCTGGACTTGCCGTCCGTGGATGAAATCGATTCCAAATCGTTGCAGAACCATCACGCGCTGGCCGGTGCCGGCATCGCAATTGTTGAATCCCTCGATCTGAGCAATGTGGCTTCTGGGATTTATCAATTAGCGGCGTTGCCGCTAAAAATCGCAGGGGGGGATGGAGCACCAATGCGGGCGATTCTCTGGCGCGAGTGAGAGCGTATGATTGTCATTCCGAGGGCAGCGCAGCGCAGTCGAGGAATCCCGTGTAATCATCGAGGGCGACGCAATGGGGTGTCTCGACTCCGCTCGACATGACAAGAAGCCTGCTCGAAGATCGGCGAACGTCCTTCATTATCGCGTTCGTCATCGTTCTCCTTTTTACGGGCGCTAATTTGCCGTGGCAGCTCGATGACTACGATCAGGCGAAACAGGCATTCACTTCGTTTGAGATGATCAAGGAGGGTCACTGGTTCTATCAGCAAACGCCCCACGAACGCGTAGCGACCAAGCCGCCTTTGGTAGGATGGATATCGGCTGGTCTCTATGTGGTGACCAAGTCATGGGAGGTATCGTGGCGGCTGCCATCGTTCCTGGCTGCCGTTGCGCTGGCAATCCTGTTGTTTCGCGCTGCCAGCTCTGCCTACGGATCAATCGCTGGTCTCGTTGCTTTGAGCGCGTTTGGATTCAATCTACTGACTCCCCGCCTGGCAACACTCGTGCGCACAGACATGCCGCTTGCGCTCGTAATCTTTCTCATTGGACTCCTGATTTGGGAAAAAATTGAAAAGCAGGAAGAATGGAAATCGCGCGATAGAGTTTATCTCTTCGCCTTGCTCAATATCGCAATGCTGATCAAGGGTCCGATCGTCTATGCGTTTCTACTTCTTGGCATTGCGTTCTTCCAATGGCGTTATCGCAGGGCGCGATCGCCGGGCGCGCCGCTCTTCAGGGCTTGGTTTGATTGGTGGCCATGGATTGCGTCACTAGCTGTCTTTTTGTTATGGGTCACCGGTGGGATCTTGTTTCAGCCTGGCTTCTTTGATGAAGTCGTCATTCGCGAATTCTTGGGACGTTTTGGCGAAACAATTCATCGACCGCAGCCGCTTTACTTTTATTTGCCGCATCTGGTCCACAAATTTGCGCCGTGGAGCATTCTGCTGATCGCGATTGCATTTCTCAATCTTGCGTTGCGCCGATGGAAGATTGGTGCTGCGTTTCGCGGGATCTCGCCTGATACCTTCTGGCTGCTTTGCTGGAGTCTCGGCGGATTGATCGTGATGTCACTGATTCCGTCCAAACGCGTCGACAGAATCTTTCCAGTCATTCCTCCACTTTGTTTGCTTTTGGCAGCATTGATCGGAAATCGCGCGCTCTATAGCCACGGCTCTGTGAGCGACGCTTCGACGAGTGTTGATTCGGATGTGGCCGGCCACGCACCGATGGCTACAAAAGATTGGGCGACGCATATTCATCGATGGACGGCTGGTGCCCTAATCGTTGCGATGTTTTTTACTGGTGGTTACGTAACCTGGAAGGTAGTTACCGGCTATCGCGATCATCGCGACGCACTGGCCATCTTCGGGCGCGAAGTTCGTCGGCAAGCAGAAGCACGTCGCTGGCGTTATGAAGTCGTTTCTGCGAGGGACGAAGGGTTGCTGCTCTATTTGCATAAATCGCACTACACCGAGCCTGATCGCGCGGTCACGGAATGGAATACTGGAAATCTCGATGCGCTTGTAGCCTCGACAGAGAAAGCTTCAAGCCTTATGCGTCAGGTTCGAGAAGCTACCGTCTCTCAGTTGACAACAAGCGAGCGAAAGAAAGAGCAGGGGACGGGTTACGTTCTAATTACGCGTTAACCTCAGAGTTTAATGCCTCAGGAAGGTAAGCGCAGCTCTACATACAGGCGTCGCCACGGTTGATCGTCGATAAGCCGCCAACGATGACCGGTGCCGGTTGTATCGGCAGCCAGCAACACCGCGCCTGGACGCAACACAAATGTCTCGCCGTCGCGAGTCGTGAATTCGAGTGTGCCAGACAAAGTGATCACATACTGCACGTGTGGCGCAGTATGCCAATCCAAGGCTGAACCAGCAGGGGTTTCTTGGAAGTGGATCGCGCTCGCTTCCTGTACGGCGCCAATCGGGATGGTGGAATATTCGACGTGTGAACGGCCATCGGCCCCGGTCTTCAAGTGAACGCAACGAATCATATCGCAGGTAATTTTGCCATGAGCTTGCGAGAAGGTCACGCTGGTTATATCCAACTGGGTTTTGAGTCGTCCAACACAGATTGCTCCTGAATTGGCTTGACTTTTCTCGTGCTATTCGGGCAAAAAAATCGCCATGAGCTCACGATTGATTGCTCTCGTGGTCGCGCTCTTGTGCGCGTTCCCGTTCGCAGTTGAGCCTGGGCAAGCGGTCAACGACGTCCAGGTGCGCGACGGTCCAACGCCGTTCATCCGTTTCGTTGATACTCACGTCGGTGATGTCACACGCTTTAAGTCCGCCCAGTTTTGGATTCAGCCAAAAACGGGATCGGCAACACGACCAATCAAGGTTCGTTATGCGAGATCCTATTTGGAAGCTCGAGGTTACTTCGATCCTCAAACGGGCAATCTAACCATCCCTGTGTTCGGTCTCTACGCCGGTCGTCTGAATCGCGTAGTAGCCACGCTGAGTTTCGGCGGACGACTTCACCAGGGCAAAAGATTTGCCCTGAGCATTACCACCCCTGTCTACGATGGAGGTACCTACTCAAACCCAACTGTCATTCAGTCGCGGTTGCCAGGCACCACACTGAGCTACGACTTTATCCTCCTGAAGAACTATTTCGATCCTAACACCCCTATCATTATCGATAGTGACGCAGAAATACGCTGGGTCGGCACGGCTGGAGTAGGGGCCCAGAACAGCATCCTCTTTGATAACGCATTTTATGTTACGTCCGGTACGTCGCTCCTTCGAACGGAGTTTGATGGAGTCACGACGCCCGTGGCCGACTACAGCGCGATTGGTGTGACCGGCTTCCATCACAACATAGACCCTGGCCGTGATGGAATGATCATCGACGTCGATACGGTCGACCAAACGGAGAGCGTCAATCTGGAGGTTGACGCCGCAGGCAATGTGCTCCGGAGTTGGAACCTGGCGGACATCATCAGCGCCGCGATGACTGCCGGTGGGGACGATCCAAGGCAGTTCGTCCATCCCGCGCCCATCGATTGGTTTCACAACAATGCCTGCGCCTACCGCAGCTCGGATAATTCGCTCATCGTTTCCAGCCGGGAAAACTTTGTCATCGCGATCGATTATGACACTGGAAACATTAAGTGGATTCTAGGCGATCCAACAAAGCGCTGGCATGAGTTCCCGTCGCTGCGTCAATTCTCCCTAACCCTCGGACCGGACACTTTGCCGCCCATCGGGCAACATGCTGTATCTATGCCGGGCGATCAATTACTCCTCTTCGATGACGGAGCGGGCAGCAATTACCAGCAGCCTCCTGGAGAAACGCGCACGTACAGTGCGCCCCGCAAATATCAGATCGATCTCGGTTCATTTGAGGCAACTGAGATCTGGCATTATTACGCTGACCCGAGTGTTTATAGCCCGTACTGCAGCAGCGTCTATGAAGATGCGCCGGATAACTATCTCATCGATTACACGCTTGCTGGTCCTTTTGTCTATACCGGTATAGTTGGTCTCGATGCCACAGGTAATGTAGCGTTCAACTATCAATACGAGGAACTGAACTTTTGTGGAACGGCCTGGAACGCGATTCAGATTCATTGGGAAAACGTGAACCTGGAATGACGCGCTGGTTAGGAAAACGGGCACAAGCTTTCGATACAAACTGCCAAAGGCCGACACAGCTTTCTCTGTGTCACGGGTGCCGAAGGACATTAGTCCCCTTGCTGTAACCAGACGTAGCGTTTTCCGTTCCAGTAGATCAGGGCGCTAGCTGCCTCGCTCTTACTCACCAGGAGCGCGTCACCATGAAGTTTCGGGGTATTTGTGCCCTTGATTGCGCGATCTTTAGAGTAGATCTCCCAGGAATCCATCCATTCGAAGTCGTCGCCGCCATTGCCGATGGAAGTCCCTGCTCCGAGAATTGTTACCTTATTGTTTGCGCCATGAACGATTGCAATCCCGAACTTCCCGGTTGAGCGCTGCTTTACTAAAGTCGCTACGTCCATCCTGCCGTCGCCGTCGAAGTCTCCGTGCAGAAATGATGGATTCACGCGAGGGGAGATATCATAATCCTTTGCGAACGCCCCATTCGCCAACGCTCTCTTAACTGTCTCGGATAGATCGTCGACAGCTATTGATGATGGCGCATCAGATTGCGTTATGGCTTTTGTCTTTAAGTCAATTTCGTAGGTGTTCCCGCGCTCGGACGTAACTAAGAGGACGCCGTTTTCCACGCGAATGGCTTTAATGAAAACCCATTGGACATCTTCTTCCAGCTTTGGATCAATGCGGTTGGTAAATACCGTCAAATCCCAGAGCTTCTTATTGGTCTGAACGTCCCACGCTTCGATATAAGCGCGTCGGCCATCGTCATTCGGCGTAACATAACGGACTCCTTCGTGAATCAGAGGCTCGACTTTCGCTGGTGCACTGCGTTTGGCAGAAGCCAGGTGTGGCAGAAGTCCCGCCATAAAGAGTATGACGAGGGGTCGCATGATAGATCTCGAACGCTGATGCTCGGCGGTGAATTCCGACTCGGGGTTTGGAAATGCTTCCATACTTCGATCGCATAGAGCGCTGGCAAACCAAGAACGACCCATGCGATGAGAAGTAGGGCGATCATGTTCTTTTACGTGATATGTAAGCGCAGGATCCAGCGACACCTTAATCGATGACCGAACGTTGTGGCACGTTGTGGGAACCAAAATTTGTTATGCCTATTTCTTTGAGTTGCCTCATTCGTGTGTGATCTGCACTAATGCCTCCCTGTCTCCAGTTCTGGCGTCGATCGTCAGGACGTTGCCGACACCCGGGGCGTAGAACTTGTATTCGAGGAGATCGGGTTCCAGGGGCGTAGTCTCTTTCGATTTCATGCAGTTATTGAACGAGCCAGCTGGCACCGTGACCGACTCGGTAAGACTGACTGTTTCTGCGAAATCCTCAGCATTAGTTAGTGAGAATTCCTGACGGTAAAAGTCGCCGATAGCGGGATGCGCTTTCATGATGATTCCCGGCTTATCGCCGTCGACGCCAGCCATGAAAGTGCCTTCGATGGTGGTAATCAAGCCATCTTCAAGCTCGTGAGTGTTTTCTCCGAAGTACCAGACATTGCCCTCAGTGTCCTGGGCAAACCAATCAAGGGTATCTTCCGACAGCGCGCCGTCTAGCGTGACAGCATCATGCACTTCGACACAGGTGACGCCCAGGATCACTCTTGTGTTATGGGTAACAGCGAACTCGTCGTGTTCAAAACCCTGGCTGGTCTGCCCTTCGTAGACAAAAGTCGTCCCCGTCGTTAAGGGGAAGTAAGGATTGTCAATCTGAGCGACGAAATGCGAAGGATTGATCACCGGATCGTAGGGTCCTTCCCCCAGCCGGCCGCACGCTGCCTGCCGCACTCTGTTTTGTTCCCCGCAGCTCTGCCGCGCTTCTTTCAAATCCGCCGATGCTTGCTTGCGGCAGTTCTGCGCGGCAGGGCTCGTAAGGTTGTCACACTTTGCCAGGGCGACCCAAAAGTCACTCTGGGCTGCGCGCCGGCAAGACCTCAAGACAGCGTTCGCAGTCAGTTGACACGCGCCCATCGGTTCCGCCGCCGCGTGACCGTTGAGCAGGGTGAAAGTCAAAACCAGGATCATGAACTCGTGCGTGCTAAAAGACCTTTTCTTCGCGCGTTTCATGTCGGGAGCCTCGTGTCTACGTCGCGGCGAGAACCATTATACAACCAGGGATCCGATCTTGGAAGTCCAAAATCAGTGTCGCGTCTTGAGACTGGCGCGTCCGCTCCAGAAAGCCTTCAGAGTCGGCTCGGCCATCCAGGTCTTGAAACTTAAGCGGCCGAATAGAATCATGGATATCAACAAATGCTGGGTTGGCTCTAGTGACCAGGTAGTTCCTTGCTTGTCAGTCTTGAAAACTTCTCCTCCATGCCTCGTTCGACGCGCTGGCGCTGGATGTCCTCCTTCTTCTCTTTCAACATCGATATCAACTGATTCATCCCGTCAGCGAGTTCGGTGTTAAGCGATTCCCATTGGCCTTTGCTTTTGAACATGACACCAGGGTATTCAGCCTGCAGATCGGGTATGCGGCGTCCTTCTTTCTGGACTCGCTCCACGATCTTCGCAAGGCCGTCCATGTCCCCGAAAGCGTAGCCGTTGATGTAAGGCCCCACGAGTTGATAAAACGCATTTTGCGCGTGCAACAACTCAAATCCAGGGCTACCGATGCTTCCCATTTTGCTCTGATCCAGCAGCACGCCAAACTGCCGGCCGCGATACTGAGCGGAATAAAACCAGTAAACCGCCTCTTTTCGATAGCCCAGATCGTATAGCCGGATTGCGCCAACATAGAGCTCGGGGAAAGTGAGCCGGTCCCAATCCCTCTTCATTTGGGCAATGGTAGCAACGAATTCATTTTCGTTCGCCGATCGAAGTCCCGCACTAAACCGGCCGACACTGACCTCTGGACCCTTCGAATTGTAGTAAGGCGTGACGTAGACCTCAATGTGCGAAGGATTGATTTCCGGTTGAGTCGCAGCCTTCAAAGAGAGGAATGCAAAAACTAGCGCGATGAATGCAAGCGGCAATATTTTCATGGTTTACCTAACGAGCGTGGGCCGCAAACCTTAGCGAGCGTGGGCTATCTTGGTAGTCACCGCTCTTTACAAGCAGCGAGCGATAACCCTTCAGGTCCTCCTCGTCCATGGCAGTGCCAGTATGGTCAGCGGCTTCGGTGGTTGAGCCTGGCGCGGAACCGAGCGCGAATGTGGTACCAAGCCCGGCATAGAGATAACGATCACCGAATGCCTTCTTCAAGGCGGCGAAGGTTGGTTCTCCGGTGCAGTGCCCGGGCGCAACATATGCGACCTTGTAGGTGTCGCGCAACGCGGCAACGACCTTCTCGATTTCATCGTCCTTGGACACGACCAAATGGAGGCCGCCGGCAACAAGATAGATGCGCGGATTGATCTTCGTTGCAGCTTCTACGATTTTGTCGATACCGGGGTGGGAGCAACCCACCACGAGTGCCACGCCGTCGGGGGTATTAATGGCCAGCGACAACTCGCGCAGTTCGAGTGTTCCCGGTTTATCCGAGACCAGCGCGATCAGATGCATGCCAGGGAGAATCTCGGTGTTCTTGTCGATCAGCTCGAAGTTGCCACCAGGCCAGGCAGAGCCGAACCGCATGACTTCCGGCGGTTTGGCATCGTAATAGCGTTGCTCCGGTGGTAGCGACGCGTCCTTGCGATAGAAGGCGCTGGGAAGGTCGCTGCCATATACGCCGAAGCTCTCCTTCGGTGCGTAGATCTTCACCTTGGGATTCACGCGCAGGAGATAGGTCATCCCACCCATGTGATCGCCATGTCGGTGTGACATCACCACGAAGTCAAGCCGCGACAGGTCGATGTTCTTAGCTTTTGCGTTCTGCGCCAGAATGTCTGGGTTATTGCCGGTATCGAAAAGGATGCGTTTGTCGGCGTACTCGATGAACGCAGCATAACCCCAATCCTTCTGCATCGCGGAAGGCTTGCCGAAGGCGTCGTAGAGGACGGTGACCTGTACCTTGCCTGAGTCGGCGGTGGTTGCTGCGTACTCGGCGAGCAACATCGCCGATCCCATAACAAAGCAAGCTACCTTGGAGAGTGGTTTCATATCGTTCTCGTCTTCAAACCTGGTTGCCCTTAGCAGAGCGACTCGCTAAGAGCAAACTCATGTTCTATTGCTGGCCGTTCGCTGCGGCAAGCTTGAAGTGCTGCCCGGGCAGATGCGGAACGGGATCCGAGCAAACTCCTTGTGGAGGCGAGTCGAACCCAAACAACGAATAGCGCAGGCCGAGGGAGTCCCCGCTCCAGCGACGACAAATGAAGACAGCCCGCCTTCAGGCTGTTACCTGGATTTACCTGGTGGCCGTTTGTTATTCCGCAGTTACGACAACTTTGCCGCGGGCGTGGCCTTGCTCGACATACTTGATAGCCTCAGGGACCTCGCTCAACTTGTAAGTCCGATCGATGACCGGCTTCACCTTTCCACTTTGCATAAGATCGGCCAGGAGGGCCAAATCATCGTGGTTCAACTCCGCCAGAATCATCCCAAGTTTTTGGCTTACGAATGGGGACACCAGCATTAGCTTTACCGGTTTGGCCATTGGTCCTATTAAACCCTGTTCATTTGCTCCTCCGCCTCCGACCAGGACAAATGTTCCCTTGGGTTTTAAAACGCGCCGACATTCCGATAGCGATCGGTTTCCAACATTGTCGATGATCAAATCGTAGAGCTGACCGCTTTTGGTAAAATCTTCCTTGGTGTAATCGATTACGTGGTCGGCGCCGAGTGATCGAACTAAGTCCAGATTGCGCGTACTGCAGACGCCGGTTACATCCGCACCATAGGATTTCGCGATCTGAACCGCGAACGTGCCGACGCCTCCGGACGCTCCGTTAATCAAAACCCTTTGCCCGCGTTGTAACTGTCCTTTATCACGAAGAGCTTGTAGCGCGGTAATTGCGGCAATCGGCACAGACGCAGCCTCCTCGAATGAAATATTTGCAGGCTTCAACGCCACGGCTCGACTCTCTCGAACGCACACGTAATCAGCGAATGCCCCGGTCCTGCCGCCGAATACCTCGTCACCCGGCTTAAATTTGGTTACGTTCTTGCCAACCGCTTCCACTGTGCCGGCAAAATCGACGCCAAGTTGTGTGTCCTTTGGTTTACGCAGGCCGGCCGCCAATGCGCGCATAAGGTAGGGCGTGCCTTCGACAAAGTGCCAGTCGAGTGGATTAACCGAGGCGGCGCGAACTTTTACCAGGAGTTGATCATCTGCAGGAGTGGGCTTTTCAATATTCTGAAACTTAAGATTCCCCACACCATAGTCGCAGTACACAATAGCCTTCATGGGATTAACTGGAGCCTTGGCGTACTTCTCGCAGTCATTAGTCGATGTCCAGTACGCGATGAAGAACCAGGCTATCAAGGCGACCATAATTACAGCTACAGACCACTTCAGAACGCGCTTCCATCGCTTACGAGGCTTGGCTTTTGGTTCGTTGTTCATAATTAGTCCTTTATCTTTTTGTTAGCTGAATCGCATCATTAGGTGGACCCGGTTATTTGTTGGCTGGGATTAGTCCGAGTTGTTGCATCATTGAAAGTTGATCAAATGCGGACCATTCCTCTTTAATTTTGCCATCAACGATCCGCCAAATCGTAATCCCGGCCAGTTCCGCTTTTTTGCCTGTTGCGGGAAGGCCATTACCTGTCCCGGTATTGGTGCCGCGCGCAATCCAGTAGATGGTGACCAGGTCGTCTTCGGCAATCAACTTCTCAGGCACGATAACAACGTCGGGAAAAGCCGCGTGCCATCCTTTAAGTGCTGTCTGGTCTTCTTCCAAAGTGCTGTTCGAACGGACGCCGTGGTTGACGAAATCCCTTGCGTAAAGTTGTTCAGCCAGTTCGTATCGCCCACGACTGAGGATCTCTTCAAATGCGTGTTTTGCTATCGTTTTGTTTTGTTCCTGCAAAGTCGACGCGAAAAGCTGACCTGCAACCAGCAATGGGGCCAGGCAAACCGCTGTTGCGATTCGGGCTGCTTTCTTAGTTGGATTCATATTGTCTTTCTTCCTTGTTAGTTCGCAGTGATAACTATCTTGCCTCGAGCGTGGCCTTCATTGAGACGGCGAAGAGCTTCAGAAGCTTCGCTCAGGTTGTAAGTCTGTTCGATGACTGGCGTTAACTTTCCCGTTTGGATGAGGTCGGCCAGCATGGTTAGGTCCTGTTTGTTCATCTTGGTAATGTACTGGGCGAACTTTTGAGCGGTGAACCATGAGAATCCACGCGCTATGAAAAGATTACCAACTATGCGTCCAATGGCTTCGCCTCCTTTCACCCCGGCTCCACCCATGCCGGCCAAAACGCAGATGCCTTTGGGAGTTAACACGCGACGGCGTTCAGCGAAGGAATGATTGGCAACGTTATCGAAGATAACGTCGTAACGCTGATCGCTTTTGGTGAAGTCTTCTTTGGTGTAATCAATGACGTGATCGGCGCCAATCGATTTCACAAGATCGACGTTCCGTGTGCTGCAAACAGCCGTGACTTCTGCGCCAAGAGATTTTGCGATTTGCACAGCGAACGTTCCTACACCGCCGGTCGCGCCGTTGATCAAAACTTTCTGCCCGGGTTGAATCTTTCCCTGATCACGCAGGCCCTGTAGCGCAGTGAGTCCGGCGATCGGGAGCGAGGCAGCTTGCTCGAACGAAACATTAGGAGGTTTCACGACCAGGGACCGTTCGAATGGACATGCATATTCGGCGAGAGCGCCGCGACAGGTACCGAACACTTCGTCGCCGGATTTGAATTGTGTCACGTTCTTGCCGACCGCTTCCACCTGACCGGCGACATCACGGCCGAGCCGCGTGTCTCTTGGTTTGCGCAACCCGAAGAACAGGCGACCAAGCCATGAATCGCGGGTTAAGTAGACATCCAGCGCGTTGAGTGAAGCTGCTCTAACTTTAATCAAGACCTGGTTATCATTCGGAACCGGCTTTTCAACGTCCTTGAGCTTGACGACATCCGGCGAGCCGTATTCGCAATAACGTACAGCTTTCATGGGATTACTTGGCGCAGCGGCATTGCGACCGCAGTCGTTAGTAGAAGTCCAGTAGGCAATAAAAACCCACAGGATTGATGCGAGTAAGATGCCGGCGGCACTCCATTTCAATATGCGTTTTAACTTCAAGATCTATAGAAACACAGGTAACCGCAGCGACACCGATCTGGTCGAATGCGAACCAAGACTTGGCGCGTCGTTGTGGTTTGGTGTGGCGATGCCTTTAAACAAGAGCCAAGAGCTCACGACTAACTCGAACAGGGCCATCGGCGAATCGAATATGTAGTCGTTTACGACCTTGTTGAAGTCGGGGAAGATGAGATAGACAAAGGCGCAGAGAACACACCACGCGGAAGCAATCACACCGAAGATCGACAATCCGCGCGGAATGTATTTCGACTTTAACCAGAGCCAGGCGCAAATCGTTGCGGCTAAGCCGAAGAATGGCAGACCAACATAGTAATCGTCGAACGTTGCGGCGATAGTGGTTCTGGCCAGGACCTGCAATCGATCGGCTTCGAAGACTTGCAGGTAAGGAGTGCTGCCCAACCATCGCAATGCGCCGAGCGAATGAATGGCAGATAACAGCCATGACATGGCAAAGACCACGCGAAATAACGCACCGACTAAGGCCAGGCCTTGATTAATCGGCTTGAGGATGACATAGAGCGCTCCAGACAGGACGACTGCGCCAATGCTATAAGTGAGAAACAAGGTTAAGGCGATTCGGAATTGCGTCGGATGCGCGAGAATGTTGCGCGCGGTGTCCGCGGCGTTGCGGGGGACGATGAGCGGATTGAGCAAGACGTAGTTCGCGAACACAACGATCACGAACGATAAAAGGTAACTCCATCCCGCGACCTTGGCCGCGGTGCGTTGTGAATTGTCGATCCTGCTCACGCCGTTTTGGTCTGCAATGTAGCAGGGGCAAGCGATGTGACTCTGGCCCCCTTGATTAGAAGCCACAGCATGATTGCGAGCTCGCCGAATAAGACCGGTTGCGCGAGTTTAAATGCAGTGCCGTAGTAGGCTGGAAAGAACAACCCGATGGGACTGAGAATCACGTAACCGAAACAGTTGATCATGAGCCAGACTCCGATCCACCGCGGTAAAAATCCGGAGCGATAGACGAGAAGGCCAAACGGAAAGAGCCACAGACCCCAAAACAATTCGTTGATAAACGTTCCCTTGCTGTGCAACCGGATAAAGAGCATGCCGAGCGCGTCGCGCTGCGTTTTATCGATAACACTCAAGAAATCAGCGCCGCGAAACAGAAGATCGGCGGCGATATTGTTCAACGTATCCAGAAAACCGACAGCAGCGGAAACGAGGACGAAGCTGAGCATCAGTAGCGCCCAAGGGTTGCTGACGCCGCTAAGCAAATTGTAAAGCGCGACCCCAAGGCAGATGAAGATTACCGGCATCCAAAGATCGCCGATGATCCAAAGCCGAAACATACTCTCATGATTTAGTATATTCGCCGCTGTCGCCGTGGCATCGCCGCGGACGATCAATTTGTTAGGCACGTAGATCAGGCTGAACGGCCCAACGAACACCATTGATGCGTAGATAACGCCGGCGATACGGCCGGCTTTCTTGGTTGGATGCATGAGTTTGTGTGGGGGTTGGGTTAAGCCTGCGGAGTGAATCAGATAGGGCCTCGATAACGGCGCTGTCGCACTGCTATGGCTACAAACGCGGCAGCGAATGCTAGTCCGATCCAAAGACCCGGCGTGGCCAGGTATCTTCCGGGTGTGAGTTGAACCAGTGAATCAACGGCAACGCCGCGATGTGGCTGAAAGGCAAACGCTGTGTCAGCAGCTCCGAACAGGCGATTTTTCAGAATTGTTAGAAAATGCGTGGTGTCGAACGCAATTTTTTCAAGAACGCCAATTGCGAGGAACGGTAACACCGCCCAAAGAAACGTCGCGCGCCGTGCCCATCCGGAAATTAGCAGCGCCCAGCCGTAGATCGGCGCATGCCAGAGCGCAATCACGATCAAGCTATAGAGGAGTATCAACGACTGCTGAAATAAGTTGAAATTCGTCCATGTGGTTCCAGCAAGACCGCTAGGCATCAAAGCAGCGCTACTGATCAGCATCATGCTGAATTGCGTTCCAACGATGACCAGAAAGCTGATTAGCGGCAGAAGCACCAGCGGAATGGTGGCCTTCGAGAGGACGGTTGTGAGATCCGAAACTGGAAGCGATTTCCAGAACAGGATGCTGCGTTCGCGGCGTTCCCCGTACAGCGCGTCGAGGCAATAGAAGACGCCGACGACGAACGCTGTCAGGATGAGCATCATTGCGGCGATGTCGTACGGTAACTCGATCGCGGCTCGCCGCTGCGCTGGATCAAGCAACATCGCCAAGCGTCGGCGACCCGGCAGATGAAACGAGCCTACAAAAGAACCGAACAACACGACCGCGGCGACGATCAATGGTGCGACGTAGATCGAACGGTTCTCCCATAACTCGCGCCGCATCGACCAAAAGAAAGGCTGGGTGGGCGAGGTATTGTAGCCGGGGGCGTTGACCCCGGCCGACTCAGGTGTGTTAGTCGATTGGGTATTCATTTCGGTACCTCTGGTGTTATAGCTGTGCGCGGCAGGGGCGGTGGTGTGCTGTTATTGCTCATCACGGCTACAAACAAGTCGGCGATACTGGGCCTGCGTAATTCCCCGAGGACAGCAAGTTGGTTGCGATCGACATGATCGAACAGCAGCACACTGCGGCCAAAAACGGGGCGCTCGTGAATTGGCTTGAGCGCGCGTGCCGCAGCAACATGTTCTGGATTCACCATCACTTCCACATAACGCGAGTCGAATTCTTCCATGCTGCACTCGAGCACGATCCGACCCCGGTTGATGAACATGAGATCGGTCAGGACGTCCTGGACCTCTTCCACCTGATGAGTCGTTACGACAATCGTGCGACTATGATCGAAATAGTCGTTGAGCAGGGAATCGTAAAATTGTTTCCGATAAAGGATATCCAGGCCAAGCGTCGGCTCGTCCAGCACGAGCAATTTCGCGTCGATGGCCATCACCAGCGCGAGATGCAGTTGCGCTACCATGCCTTTGGACAATTCTCTTACCTTGCTCGTGCGCTTGATCGCAGTCTTTGCCAGAAAACTCTCGGCTTTGGCGCGATCGAATCGCGGATGCACACCTGCGACGTAATCGAGCAACTGCGTCACGCGAATCCAACGCGGCAGGACAGCGACATCAGCAATGAAAGAGACTTCTTGCATGAGCTGATCGCGCTCGGTCCATGGATCGCGTCCCAGCACTTTCAATTGTCCTTCGTAGGAAGTGAGACCGAGAATTGCATTCAGCGCAGTCGTTTTGCCTGCACCGTTGGGACCAATAAGCCCAAGGATTCGTCCTTCTTCAACGCGCAAATCGACACCGTCGAGCGCGATCGTAGTCCCGTACACTTTGCGGAGTCCGCGGGCTTCTATCGTTGCCATGGCTTAGCGACCGTCCTTTCTATTTGAACTGCGAGCTGCGGCTTCCAGTAATTCTTTTGGATTCAGGCCGAGCCGCTGAATGGTTGCGTGTACCCTCGGCCAGTGTTCCGAGAGGAATTTCTGCCGCTCGCCCTTTAGCAATAATTTGTGCGCACCGTCTTTGACGAACATGCCGAGACCGCGCCGTTTCTCGACCAGTCCTTCGTCGACCAGCTCTTGGTAGGCCTTGAGAACGGTGAGGGGATTCACTCGATGTTCGGCGGCGACGTTGCGCACCGAGGGCAGGGGATCGCCTTCTTTGAGTACGCCGTCGAGTATCATATGGACGACACGGTCGCGGAGCTGTCGATAAATCGGCTGATTATCATTCCATTCACGATTCATCCGGTGCTCCAAACTCCCTTTGCGGCAAATCCGCGCGCGGCCCTTCTGATTGCTTGCTCTGCCTCATATGGTGATATAGTTAACTATAACACCAGATCACGCGCAAGCTTTTTTTCAAGAAATTTTCTCGGCAGTTTTGGGCCAACAAAAGCTCGGCTATCCGGCGATCAGGGTTATCTTGTGAGCACCCTACGCGGCGAATAGTCCGTCAGCTCCAGGGTTCGGTCCTGGATTTCCCCGACGAGCGGTCCATTAATCTCGGCCGTTTCCTTCTTGATCTTAATCCATTCCGCGTCATGCAGGAATTTCTCCCAACGGTCCGTCATGGTTTGCTTGTCGGGCCATTCCAGCAGATAAACGAACTCCGTTCGATTGTCTTTTTTCGATTCCCAAATGGCAACGATCTTGAAGTCGTATTTCGCCATGATGCGCATGGCGTGATCTCGAAAGCGGTCGTGAAACGCTTTCTTGTTGCTATCAAATATTTCATAGATTCGCAGCTGATGAATGACGTTCTGTGGTTCGGCGGCGCTCGCCAATGAACCAACAATGGCGCCGACAATCAGTATTACGATTGAGGCAACTAGTATTCTGTATTTCTGTGCCGCGGGAGTCGGAGCGTTCAGTTTATCTATGTTCATGCCGATTACTCAAGCATGCGACATGAAACCGTTCATCTCCCCATTATTCTTTGATCTCGAGCCAAACTGCAAAAATCTCACCTGATTCTTACACATTGCGTTCTTGAACGCTTGACAGGACCGCAGAGCGGCGTGTTACAAGGGAACGCGGTGTTAGAAGGGATGCGCGGTGTTTTTCGTCGATTTATGAGGACTCCAATTTGCCCTTCCTCATTTATCATCGCTCTTTTGTGGGCGGCAATCCTTCCAGGGAACGCACAGGTCAACGTTACGCAGGAGCACAACCATCTTTCTCGCGATGGCCTTTATATTGATCCCGCACTTACGCCGGCCAACGCAGCCAATCTAAGACGCGACCTGAACTTCAACGGAACGATCTCGGGCAATGTTTACGCCCAGCCACTTTATATCGAAGGCGGTCCGAACGGCCCTATGATCATTGCGGTGACGGAATCGAACAATGTCTATGCTCTCGACGCTATAGACGGCAGCGTTATTTGGCAACGCAACCTGGGCCCGGCGGTCACGTCAGGACTCCCGTGTGGCAACATCAGCCCGCTGGGCATCACTGGGACGCCTGTTGTCGATCTTGCTACCAGATCGCTTTTCCTCGATGCGATGATTGATGGCAACCCCGAGAAACATTTCGTTTATTCGCTGAACGTGGACACCGGTGCCACCAATCCCAATTGGCCGGTGGATCTGAATGCGACTGCCAGCTATAACGGCACGGCGTTTACCTCGCGAGTGCAGAATGAGCGCGGCGGCCTAGCAGTCGTGAATGGGGTCCTATATGTGCCATTTTCAGGACTGGCCGGCGACTGCGGCACGTACCACGGCTGGGTCATTGGAATTGCAATCAACAACCCTTCCAACGTGAGGGCATGGGCGACGGGTGCGGTCGGTGGCGGCATCTGGGGGCACTCAGGAGTTGCCAGCGATGGAACTAACATGTTTGTAGTTACCGGGAACACCTTTAACACTGAGGGCAACTGGATGGGTGGCGAAGCCGTTATCCGTTTGCAAGCCGGACCTGTCTTTAGCGATTTTTGGGCTCCTGCGAATTGGTTCTCGCTCGATCAGAGTGACACTGATCTTGGTGGCGTCAGCGCCACACTTGTGGATGTACCCGGAGCGACGCCTTCGCAGTTGGTGCTCGCCTTGGGTAAAGATGGCATGGCCTACTTGCTTAACCGCAATAATCTCGGCGGTGTCTCGTCGCCAATCGCCTCGGCGACTCTTCCTAGTGCTGTCAGGGGACAATCGGGTGCCACCTACCACACGAATCAGGGAACATATTTTGTTTTTCATACTGAAAACAACGCTGTTGCTGCCTATAAAGTCACTGCCACAAGTCCGCCGACTATTGCCCCAGCCTGGAGCGTGAGCCAGCCAGGCCTGGGTTCAACTTGGGTTACTTCAACGGACGGCACGAATCACGCGATTGTATGGGTAGCAGGCGGTGGCGGCGACGGACGTTTGCACGCGTACGATGGCGATACCGGCAATGTGATTTACGCCGGCGGTGGCGCAAACGAGATGATGAGCGGCACGCGCAAATGGAACACGGGCATCGTCGCTCGCGGGCGTATCTATTACCCCGCTGACAACAAGATTTATGCCTTCAAGGTTCCGGCGAATTCCAGTGCAGCTGCCAGGGCTGCCGTTGCCGACTTTAATAACGATAGCCATCCGGACTTTGTGCTCCGTAACGTCAACACGCGCCAAACGGCGATCTGGTATCTCAACAACAATGTGTTCGTTAGCGGTGCCTTCGGTCCGACTCTTGCGGCTGGTTGGGCACTAAGAGGGCTCGCGGATTTTAATACCGACAGCCATTCAGATTATGCGTTGTTTGCGGCTGCCACGCATCGAACGGCACTTTGGTATTTGTCCGGACCTACACTTATCGGAAGCGCTTACGGGCCACCCCTTCCCAATCGATGGGAGTTAGTAGGCGCTGCCGATTTTAACGGCGACAACAAACCCGATTACGTGCTTTATAACGCCGTCACGCGGCAGA
>Ga0114129_10002188_pt1 | contig 26914 bp, 18 predicted proteins | sample RhiMetdeltSRZDD1_FD_80071 | JGI IMG/M metagenome (GOLD analysis project Ga0114129, IMG submission 80071) | Populus rhizosphere microbial communities from Tennessee, USA - Rhizosphere MetaG P. deltoides SRZDD1 (version 2) (version 2) | ecosystem: Host-associated > Plants > Roots > Rhizosphere >...
GGCGCGCCGGCCGCGGTTGTCGGCGCGGCGAACTTCGGCACGATCACGTCCGCCGGCGATCCACGCCTCGTCCAGCTCGCGATGAAATTCGTCTTCTGAAAAACCTGCGCCTTACGTTTTGCGGCGCGTCGTTTCGGCGCACGTAAATCGTGTCGGCGATGGTCCGTATTTTCCAGACACAACCGTGTAAAAAAGATTTCCGCGCGCAGCTCGATCGCGTTGCCGCGAACAGGCAGCCGTCGCATGACCGCGAGGTCGACGTTGCGGTACGACGGCCCGCGGACCGGATTTCGCGACGCCGATCCGAGCGTGAACTGCGGCGCGACCGCGAACGCCGCCGTGTTGAACCACCGGTTCGGCGTGCGCTGATCCGCCGGCAGCGTGGGATCGCCGACGAGATTCGGACGCTGCACGCCGAAGCCGGCGAACGCGTTGAAGTTCGTGGCCTGCGTCACGGCAATCGGCATCCCGGACTGGACCGTCGCGATCATCGTCATGGTCCAGTCGCTGGCCAGGGCGCCCCACGGACCGTTCGGTTGTCTGGCGCGGCCCTCGCCGATCGGGAGATCCCAGACCAGCGACGACACGAACACGTGCGGGATGTCGCCCGTCGAGTGGTCGCGTTCGCGCGCGAGGTTGTGGCTGTCCGCGATCGGGTAATTCGCCACCGGCCCCGTCAGGATCGACGCATCGAACACCGACGAGGCATCGTCGACCAGCTTCGATCGGGTGTACGCGGCCGAGTACGAGAGGCCGCGGGCGAAGCGCCGGCGGAGGCTCACTTCGAGCGCGTGATAACGCGTCGTGCCGACGTTGTTGCGATACAAGCTCACTGTCGTGTAGGCCGGATACGGCTTCATCAGCTGCGCGACGGAGATCGTCGGATCGCCGAGAGACGACGACCGCGGGATCAGGCCGAAGTACGGATTGGACACACGCTCGAGCAGCGCCGGGCCGAGCGCGAGCTGATCGACGGTCAGTTGATTGAGGTTGCTGTCGGGGATGCCGACGTGGGTGATACTCGAACCCACGTAGGCGATCTCGACGCTCGTGCTCCTTGCGAGCTCGCGCTGCAGCGACGCATTCCACTGCTGCACGTAGCCCGAGCCGAGCGTGCCGTCGACGGCGAACACGCCCTGGCCGAGCCCGGCGGTCGGCGTCGGCGCGATCGCCGCAACGCTCGGGCCGTCTCGCAGCACGAACGCGGGCGAGATGGTGTCGAGCGCGCGCTGGGAGACGGTCTGCAGGAACGGAAAGGCCGGCGTCGTGAACGGCGTCGTGATCCCCGCCATCTCGATCCACACGAGACCGTAGCCGGAGCTCACGATCGTCGAGTCCGTCAGTCGGTACACCGCTCCGAAGCGCGGGCCGAAGTTGTTCTTCTTCAACGGACGGACCGGACTGGCGCCGGGGTATTCGAGCAGCTGCGTCGAGCGATTGAAGATGGCGGTCTGGCCGTTGATCTCGGTCGAGGGAAAGTTCAGCGTGTAGCGCAGTCCGGGGTTGAGGGTCAGGCGCCCGGACACTTTCCAGTCGTCCTGAACGAAGTACTCCTGGAAGCGCGCGCGCTCCTGAATCGGCTGCTGCTGCAGATCGATCGAGAAGTTCTGCACCTGCCCGAGGAGGAAGCTCGCCAGCGGCGTTCCCGTGTTCGCGACGCCAGGCAGGTCGCTGCCGATGGCGTTGAACGCGAACGAACCGGTCGGCGACGGCGGCTGGATGACGTCGAGCCGTTCCCATCGCGCGTCCAGGCCCACCTTCAGCGTGTGGCGTCCCCTGACCCATGTCAGCGTGTCGGCGATCTCCGTCACGCTCGTGTTGAAGCTCGACGCGGTGTTCGCGGGCGATCCGAGCTGCTGGTATCCGGCAATGAGAAATGTCGGCAGCGTGTCCGGAAACCAGGCCTTCGTCGGGAGACCGGGAATCCCGAGCGCTGCCCCCGCCGATGTCGACAACTGCGCCGCCCTTCGATCGACGGCGCGCCGGGTCTCTCCAGCCCGAAGCTCGTTGAGAACGTTCGCGGCGAACGTGTGCTGATAGCTCGACGCGAACGACCACGCGGTGGTGTCCTGCGGGCCCAGGGTGCCGCTCGTGATGCCGCTGCCATCAGGAAGTGGCGTCACCGGCACGAACACGTCATGGAACGACGACAGGCGGCCGAACAGCTGATCGCGGTTCGACGCGAACCGATGATCGATGCGCAGATCCCATTGATTCTGATCGTCGGTTTCCGTGTCGGTCCGGCGGTAGTTGTTCGCGGTTCCGGCCGACGTGGGCAGCGGATACCGCCGCAGCAGTGCGAGCGCAACGGGATCCATCCGCGCGAGCGGAATCGCGTTGCCGGCGAATGCCGTCCGCGTCAATCCGATCGTCGTCGCCGGGTCGTAGATGGCAGGCACGCGCCCGCCGATCGCTTCGCTGAACACGCCCTGACGCTGCAGCGCCGTCGGCACTGTGGAAATCGCCGTCCGCTCGATCGCCTGGCGCTGTCCCTGATAGTCGGCGAAGAAGAACGTTCGATCCCTGACCAGCGGGCCGCCGAGCGTGCCGCCGAACTGGTTACGGCGGTACTCCGGCTTCGTCGGATTCGCCAATTGGAAGAAGTTCCTCGCGTTCAGCGACTCGTGACGCAGGAACTCGAACCCGGTTCCGTGCCATGTGTTCGTGCCGCTCCTCGTCGTGAGATTGATCACGCCGCCGTTGAAGCGGCCGAACTCAGCCGGCGGACTGTTGCTCTCGATTCTGAACTCCTGGATCGCGTCGATCACGGGAAAGAAGGCGACCTGGCCCGGCTCCGGCTGCAGGACCGAGATGCCGTCGAAGAGGTATTCGTTCGTGCGCGGGCGGCCGCCATTGATGCGCGGCAGCGGCGAGCCCGGCGGGAGCGCGACGCCGGGCGCGAGCGACGCGAGCGTGACGAACAAGCGGCCGTTCAGCGGCAGCTGCACGACCTGCTCCTGCTCCACGACGGCGCCGAGGCTCGCGGTTTCCGCGCGAAGAGCCGGCGAGTCGGCCAGGACGGTCACCTCCTCGTGGACGTCGCCGATCGTCAGCACGAAATCGAGCCGCGCCTTCTCTCCCGTCGCGATGCGGACGCCGCTGCGCCGGAGTGCCTTGAATCCGGTCCGCGTGACGTCCACGCGGTAGCGGCCCGACGCGAGACCGGGCACGGCGTAAATTCCGTCGGCCGTGCTGATGACGACGCGCGCCTGGCTGGTGGCGGCGTTCGTGACGGTGACGGTGGCGCCCGGCACCGGCGCGCCGGCCTGGTCCGCGATCGAGCCGGTCATCTCGGCGCTCGCGACCTGCGCGAATGCGGCCGGCGCAGTGACGGTCAGCGAGGCGATGAGGGCCAGCCAGCGAGCGGTCGCGCGAATACTCACGAGCGCCCACTCTACTTCGGCCCAAACCGCTAATCAAATCGCCTCGAATCGATTCTAATCGGACGCTTCCACCTCGCGCGCGTCCGCTCGGCCGTGAAGCGGTAACGTCGCGACCGATCGGTGTCGCGAGGGTGCTGATCGGTGACGCGAACGTGCTGAGTGGGAGGCGCGGCTCACAGAAACGGAATGCGCCGCCAGAATCGGCGCACGACGGCCTGAAATAGCGCCGGCGACAGTCGCGTCGCCACATCGATCGCGCGTGCGTCGCGCCCAATCAGCACGCGAGCCCGGCGGCGCTCGATCGCCGAGACGATCCGGCGCGCCACCACATCGGGAGGCAGACCGCCGGCGAGAAACGCCGCCTCGCGGTCGCGCTTGATCGCATCGACCGCGCGTCCGCGCGCAACGAGCCCGGTCGCGGTCGCACCTGGATAGACGGCGGTCACCGAAATTCCCGTGCCGTGCAGCTCGGCGGCCAGCGCGTCGGTCAGCGCGCGCGCCGCATGCTTCGACGCCGCATACGCGGCCTTCGTGGGCAGGGAACACAACGCAAAGTCGCTCAGCACGGTGCAAACGGCCGCGGCATCGCCGCGCGCGGCCGCCGCGCGCAAATGCGGCAGGAACGCGCGGCACCCGTGGAGCACGCCCCAGAAGTTCACGGCCATCGCGTCCTGAAAATCCGCGAGCGGGAGCTGTTCGATCGGTCCCGCCACCGAGATACCCGCGTTGTTCAGGAGGACGTGAACGGCGCCGTGTGCCGCGATCACGGCGTCCGATGCCGCGCGCATCGCGTCGGCGTCGGCCACGCTGCAGACGTGCGTCGAGCAGCGATCGGAGTGTTCGCCTTCAGGCGGACTTTCCCCGCGAATCACCGCCGCCGCCGCGTCGAGTCCCGCGCGATCGATGTCCATGAGGGCGACGCTCGCGCCGCGGCGCGCGAGCTCGACGGCCAGCGCGCGCCCGATACCGCTCGCCGCGCCGGTGACGACCGCGACGGTCCGTGTGCCGATTTTCACGCGAGAAGATGCAGACAGTTCATCAACGCCGGCGGGACGGCGCCGCGCGGATGGCCCAGAATATCCTCATCGAGGATGCTGATGGAGCACAACCTGAACGACACGATCGCGCTGCTCGCCCGCACGCCCGCGGTGCTCGACGCGCTGCTGCGCGATCTCCCGGACATTTGGACGCTGCGACACGAAGGCGACAACACCTGGAACGCGTCCGAGATCGTCGGACACCTGATTCACGGCGAGCGCACGGACTGGATGCAGCGCGCCCGCATCGTGCTCGAGTCGGGCGAGGGCCGAACGTTCGACAAGTTCGATCGGCTCGGCCACGTCAGCGAGAGTCAGGGCAAGTCGCTCGGCCAGCTGCTGGATGAATTCGCGAGCCTGCGCGCGAAGAATCTGGCCGAGCTGCGTGCGCTGAACCTGCGGGACGAGGACCTGCAGCGGCGCGGACGCCATCCGGCCTTCGGTCCCGTCACGCTCTCACAGCTGCTGGCGACCTGGGCGGTGCACGACCTGACGCATGTGCATCAGATCTCGCGCGTCATGGCGAACCAGTACCGCCGCGCGGTCGGTCCGTGGACGGTGTACCTTGGCGTCCTGCAGTGCGCCGGGCACAGCGCGTGACGTGTACATCTGACGGAAAGGTTGCCGGGTCCCGGCCTACTTTCGGGTCTCGGCCGCACGCGCGCCGCGCAGGACGCCTTCGACCGCGCGATTGCCCTCGTGGCACGCGTACTCGTAGATGCGATACGCCGGATTGCGATGCAGCGGGACCGAGACGGTCCACGGCCGCAGGAACATCGCGGGATCGTCGATGGTCGCCTGGTAGTCGATCGTGTTCGCGTCGACCGGCGTGAACCGTTCGACGACGTGCAGCGTTTCGGTCTGCGGAATGCCTTTGATGCGTCCCGCCGCGGCCTGCGTCGCGATCCAGCCCTTGTTGTTGTAGTTCGTCGTGTCGACGACGAGCGTGTTCCCGTCCCACCGGCCGCGCGAGTCGCCATTCCACAGCCGGACGTGCGCCGGCAGATGCGGACGACCGTCGATCGGGATGATCCGCGCCTCGTGAATCATCTCGTAGTGGATCATGACGTAGCCGGGCGACTGCACGATCTCGTACGCGTTGTTGTAGCCGGCCGGAAACATCCCGCCCGGCACGCCGCGCGTGATGCAGCGATCCCAGACGCTCATGAAATCGTACGAATCGCCTTCGTGCGCGCTCGCGTAGCTGCGCCTGGCTTCCGCCTCGGGACGCAGCGGCACGCGCCCGTCCGGCGGATCGACGACGAGCGAGGTGCGCCGGGTCGAGACAACGCGCTCGCCGGAGTCGAACCAGAACTGGTTGTAGCTCCCGACGTCGCCGGCGCGCGGCGGACCATCCTCGTCGCGGCGGGCGGCGGCCTGCCGCTCCAGGTCGCGGGCCTCTGCTTCGGTCAGGAACACCTTGTCGCGGAGCGCGGCCGGTCGCTCGAACGGCGTGATCGTCGCGTTCGTCCAGGTGCCGTGCAGATCCGGCTGGCCGTCGATGGTCTTCGGCGGCGTCCACGCGTGCGTGGCGCGCGGCGACTGCGCCACCACGCCGCCGCCGAGAGCGATCAGCCCGACGCCCAGGAGCCGGATGAAGGAGCGCATCGCGTTCTCCTCGAAGTCTGAAGTTTAAGTCTCCAGTCTGAAATCTGAGCCCTGAAATCTGAAATTTGTTAGAGTGATGGCGCGCGAAACGGGTCGCCGCCAGTCCGCGGAAAGGGCCAAGCCCGCCCGAACAGCAGAACCGTTCACGGCATAGCTGCTTCCTCGCCTGATGCTGCGGACCACAGGCCACCAGCCCGCGCGATGCGGGCGAGGAGGTCGCGATGCCGACACGTCCGCTGCCAGACGATCCATCCTTCGAGCATCTCAGGAAACAGGCGAAACGGCTGCTTCACGCCGTGCGCGCCGGCGACGCCGACGCGCGTGCGCAGGTCGAGGAATTTCATCCGCGCGCCCGTGAGGTGCTCGCGCAGTTCTCGCTCGCCCACGCGCAGCTCGTGATCGCCCGTTCGTACGGCTTCCCGAGCTGGACGGCGCTCAAGAACCATCTGGCCGACATCGAGCCGTACATCTGGAATCCGCCGCCGGCGCCGGATCCGACGTCGCGCGTGGACGTGTTCATTCGGCTGGCGTGCCTGACCTACCTGCCTGGCTGGATTCCGTCGAATCCGGCGCGCGCGCTTCGAATGCTCGCCGACGATTCGGAGCTGGCCGTAACCAATATCTATACCGCCGCCGCGGTTGGCGACGTCGACGCGGTGCGCGCGGCGATCGACCGCGATCGCGCGCTCGTGAACCTGAAAGGCGGTCCGCTGCACTGGGAACCGCTGCTCTACGCGTGCTATTCGCGCCTCACGTTCCCCTCGCACTCCACGGTCGACGTCGCGCGGCTCCTGCTCTCGCGCGGCGCCGATCCGAACGCCGGGTTTCTGATGGAAGGGAGGTACGCGTTCACCGCCCTCACCGGCGTGTTCGGCCGCGGCGAGGACTGGCCGAATCAGCCGCCGCATCCCGAGTACGACGCGCTCGCAACGCTGCTGCTCGAGGCGGGCGCCGATCCGAACGACGGACAGACGCTGTACAACCGCCATTTCCAGGACAACGACGATCACCTGACGCGGCTGTTCGTGTACGGGCTTGGACGTGAATCGCGCGATCCGTGGCTGAAACGCCTGCGCGATGAAAACTCCAGACCCGCGACGATGCTCGTCCAGCAGTTGTGCTGGGCGGCCGCGAAGAACTTTCGGGCGCGCGTGACGCTGCTCGTCGAGCACGGCGTGGACGTCAACGCGCCGAGTCCCCGCAGCGGCCGGACCCCGTATCAGGAGGCGCTGCGAGAGGGTCATCACGCGGTGGCCGAGTATCTCGCTCGGCACGGCGCGAAAAAGATCGACCTCGATCCGCTCGAAACCTTCGCGATCGCCTGCATCGCCGGCCGCCGCGCCGAAGCGCGCCAGCGCCTTGCCGACGATCCGGCGCTGCTCGATCGGCTCGGGCACGCGGGGCGAGTCGACCTGCTCCACCGCGCGCTCGACGCGAAGAGCGCAGACGGCATCAGGTTGATCGTCGAGCTGGGCGTCGACATCAACGCGATGGTGCCCGGAACGGGTCTGGACCGCAGCGTCCTGCACAACGCCGCCGGCTGGGGCGGACTGGAGTTGGTCAGGCTCCTGCTCGAGCTCGGCGCCGATCCCAACCTGTGCGATCCGACCTATCACGCGAAGCCGATCGGCTGGGCGGTCCACAATCACCAGCGCGACGTGATCGAATATCTGCTGCGCTTCGCCGACATTTTCGACGCCGTGAACGCCGGCGGGATCGATCGTGTACGCGAGCTGCTCGACCGCGATCCGTCGCTCGCGCACGCTCGCAACGCGGACGGGGTTCCGCTCGCGTTTTATCTCCATCCGGAGACGCCGCGCCTTGGGGAGATGGTTGCGCTGCTCGCCGCGCACGGTGCCGACTTCGGCGCGCGCACGCCGGACGGCAGGACGCCCGTCGATCGAGCGCTCGCGCGCGGATGGATCGAGCTCGCTGACCTGCTTCGTGAGGCAGGAAGTGGAACCGCACCCGATTGAGTTTTCAGTCGCCAGTCGGCGGTCGGCAGTCGTGGATCTCAGAGTCAGTCGGCAGGCAGCAGTCGCAGACGACAGTCAGGACGGCGCGCGGAGACCGGCGACAGCTGACTGATGCGATAGCCACGACTGCAGACCGTTGACAGCCGACTGCATTTTCAGTCTCCAGTCGGCGGTCGGCAGTCGTGGAGTTCCGAGGCGGTCGGCAGACGGCAGTCGCAGACGGCTGCGACAGAAACCTGAGACCGGATGGCAGCTGACTGACGCGATAGCCACGACTGCAGACCGCCGACAGCCGACTGAATTTTCAGTCGGATGGTCGTTCTGCCGGCGCGAGCATCTCGTCCAGCGCGCGCGCGACGTGCGCGGCCGTGAACGGCTTCGGAATCAGCAGGACGTGACGGGCCTCGCGTCGGCGAAGAGCCTCGTCCGCGATCTCCGGCGTGTCGCTGATGATGACGATGGGAAGCTCCGAGAGCTCGGGGCGGTTCCGGACGATATCGAAGAGCGAGGCGCTCATGTCGAGGACCGAGCAGTCGAGCACGAGCGCGTCGGCCCCGTGCGTGACGATCAGATCGTCGACGTCGGGGGTGAACCCCTGCGCCGCCACCTCATGGCCGCGGTCGCGCAGCGCATAGCTCAGGAGCTCCGCGATCTCGGGCGTGTCGTCGATCAGCAGGATGCGAGCCACGCGCGCAAACGCGCCGGCTTACGATCCGGCGCCGGCGAGCCGCGGCTTCTTGCCGGCCGCCGGCTCCAGATCCAGCACCCAGACGCGTCCGCCGGCAGTGTAGTACCCGCGGCGATCGTTCTCGATCTTCGCGCCCCACGCCTCGAGCGTCCGCATCGTGAACGTGTAGCCCTCGAAGTTCCGCTTCGCGTGCTGGAACACTTCGCTGGTGTGCCAGTTGTCGGTCAGCAGCGCGTCGCCCGCGTGGACGCGCAGGACCGTGTAGAAGCGATCGTGCACCGCGTCGGCGCGGACGTCGCGCGTCGAGCCCGACTTCTTGCCTTCCGCGACGATGTAGCTTTCCTGCGCGGGAGCCGCGGGCGGAGTCTGAGTGCCGGTATCTGCCATGACGCCTCCGCTAGACGGTATGCGCGATCGCCGCCGCCGCTTCCGCCGTGGCCATGTTGACGTGCGCGCTCGGATCGGCCGCGCGCACCAGCGCCTCCGGCACCTCGATGTTCATCATCCGCCACTGCTGGTTCGCGAACTGCTGCAGCGTGGCGATGTGCTCCGCGTGCAGGTGGCCGAAGCGTCCCTGCAGCTTCAGGTAGTCGGCGACCGGCCGCATCGTGTCGGGCCGGAAGCTGTAGTCGTACTCGCGCGTGTGCGGATCCCACTCCCAGATCGGATAGAGCCCGCACTCGACGACGAGCCGGCCGAGATCGATCGAGCGCGGTGTTTCGTACACGAAGCCTTTCTGACACGGCGTATAGACCATCATGTACGCCGCGCCTTTGTGATTCAGCCCTTTGCGGACCTTGTTCATGAGATCGATCGGATAGCCGACGCTCGCCGTCGCGACGTAACAATGCGGATGACCCGCGGCCATCATGCGCGCGAGATCCTTCGGGAACAGCTTCTTCGCTTCCGGCACCATCGGCCCGGGCGGCGAGAAGGTCGTCATGCCGCCGTACGGCGTGCGCGACGAGGCCTGGATGCCGGTGTTCGCGTACTGCTCGTTGTCGTAGCAGATGATCAGGCAGTCGTGGTCGCGATAGAGCGCGCCCGAAATCGACGCGAGGCCGATGTCCGACGCGCTGCCGTCGCCCGCCTCGCAGATGATGTTCGGGTACGGCCCCTTCCACTTGCCCTTGCGGATCATCGCTTCATAGGCGGCCGCGACGCCGGCGGTGAAGCTGCCCGCGCTCCCGATCTGCGTGTGCGCCCAGGGCACGTTGTACGGCGTGCACAGGTACGAGCTGTTCGCGACGTACATGCAGCCGGTCGGCCCGACGAGAATCGTGTTGTCGCCCGACGCCTTGCTCGTGATCCGGTACTGGATCGACGGGCCGCAGCCGGCGCACGTCCGGTGGCCGGGCACGAACGGCTCGGTCTCGGGCAGGTCCGGGTTGTAGAAGCGCGCGCCCTGATTCGGACTACCAAGCATCGGAAGCATCTGTCGCTGGATTTCAACGGGCGTAGCCATCACGATCTCCATTTACGAACCAAATCTCCGTGGTTCACTCCTCGAAGCCGACCCAGTGCGTGCGCTTTTCGATGGCGCCGCGTTTCTGCGCGTCGAGCATCTTCTGCGTCATCCAGTAGAACTCTTTCAGCACGATCGCCTCGCCGCCCATGCCGGCCATGAACGAGAGGACGAGCGGCCGCGTGTCGCTCTCATACAGCGCCGCGCACGCTTCCGCGTAGAGCGACCCGCCGCTGCTGACGCTGCCGAGCCCCATGTTCGTCTCCACGACGCCGACAACCTTGAACTTCGACAGCGACTGCATGACGCGGTCGGTCGGGTACGGCCGAATCGTCCGCAGCCGTACGAGCCCGACGTTCGCGCCGCGCTGCCGCATGTGCCGGATCGCGTGGCGCGCGGTCACCGCGTGGCCGCCCTGCATGAAGAAGACGACGTCCGCGCCGTCGGTCATGAACTCTTCGACCCACGGATCGTAGCGGCGGCCGAAGATCCGCGCGAACTCGTCGTGCACGTCCTCGATGACCGGCACGGCGCCTTCCATCGCGCGCGCGCGCTCGAGCTGCAGCGGCGGTCCCTGCTCCGGCATGATCTGCGGGCCGTGCGACACCGGATGCCGCGGGTCGAGTGGATACGGATGTTTGTAAGGCGGCAGGAATTCCTTCACCTGCCCCGAGTCCGGCAGCTCGCAGTCGGTCGTGATGTGCGAGACGAAGAAGCCGTCCTGACAGACCATCTGCGGCAGCAGGACGCGCGGATCCTCCCCGATGCGGTACGCCATCAGGTGATTGTCGAAGGCTTCCTGCGCATCGCACGACCAGCCCATGAGCCACCCCATGTCGCGCGTCGACAGCGCATCGGTGTGCTCGGACCCGAAGTCGCCCGGCGGGTCGAGCGTCCGATCGGCAATCATCATCTGCACCGGCATGCGGCTGCCGGAGATCGGCGAGTACAGCTCGTACGCGAACTGCACGCCGACGCCGGAGCTGCCGGTGAACACGCGCGCGCCGCTCGACGATGCGCCGTGCGCGATGCTCAGCTGCGAGTGCTCGCTGTCGGCGACGATGTACTCGGCGTCGAGCTCGCCGTTCGCCACCATCTGCGCCAGCGCCATCATCGTCGCCGTGTAGGGCCGGATCGGGTAGGCCGTGATGACGTCGACGTCCGCGTACTTCGCCGCCTGCGCGGCGGCAACGCAGCCGTTGATGCGAACGTTTTTCTTCTTTGCCGGGGCGACTGTTGCCATGCTGTGACTCTTCATTTCCAGTTTTCGATGTCCTTGGGCGGCAGATTCGGGAGCTCGCGCAGCTGTGTAGCCTGCCGCCCGTGCAGCCCCTGCGTGATCGCGAACGCGGTATCCATGCGCACGACGCCCGTATCGAAGTCGAGCTCGGGCACCCCCTCGAGACAGCCGGTCGGACATTCCTCGATGCAGACGCGGCAGCCTTTGCAGTAATCGACCAGGATTTTGTAGAGCCCGTTCGAGCGATCGGCCCGGATGATGCACGGCTCCGGGCAGACCAGATAACAGTTGTCGCACGCGTTGCACGTCCCGCAGCTGAAGCAGCGGTTGGCTTCCTCGACCGCCTGCTCCTCGGAGTACGCCTGAATCACTTCGGCCTGCGTCCGGCGGCGGCTCGCCGGCTCGAGCATCTCCTGCTTCACGCGCGGGAAATGCGGGAAGTAGGTCATGTTCATCCGCTTCAGATCGGTGATCACGTCGACCGGAATCATGCGCGGCTCGAGCGTCTCGCCGGTCAGCACGCGATCGACGTTGAACGCCACCCGCTTGCCGTCGCCCACCGCGTTCACCACCATCAGCGGCTGACCCGATCCGAGCTGGACGATGTCGCCGGCGGCGAAGAAGTTGGTCTTGCCGAGCCGACCGAATCCATCGACGGCGATCGTGCCGCGCGGCGTCTTGAACTCGTCCGGCAGCCACTTGAGCGACGCGTGCTGCCCGACCGCGATGATCACCTGATCGACCGGGAAGTTGACGGCGGGCGCCTCGCGGTCGATCGCAATCGGCGACGCGTTGATGGCGCCGGTGAACCGCGCCGGGTGCAGTTCGAGCGCATCGACCTTGCCGTTCCCTTTCACGGCGGTCATCGCCAGGCCGTGCATCAGCTCGATCCCTTCTTCGAGCATGTCGTGCAGATCTTCCGGCACGGCGGGCATCTCGCTGGTGTTGCCCTCGACCGTGATCATCGTGACTTCCTGCGCGCCCTGCCTGAACGCCTCGCGCGCGCAGTCGATCGCGGTGTTGCCGCCGCCGATCACCGCGACGCGCGGCCCCAGCTTGACCGTCGAGGTCCCCATGCCGATGTCGCGAAGGAACGGCAGCCCGTAGTGCACGCCGTCCTTGTTCTCGCCTTCGGCCCGCGCGCTGTTCGGCTCCGTCAGCCCGACCGCCAGGATGCACGCGTCGTAGTTCTTCTTCAGATCGTCCCAGCTGACGTCCTTGCCGACCTCGGTGTTCGTCTTGATCGTGATCCCGAGCTCCACCAGGCGCTCGATCTCGCGATCGAGGATCTCCTGCGGCAGCACCCAGTCCGGAATGCCGCCGCGATTGAGACCGCCCGCCTTCGGCGACTTCTCGAAGATCGTCACCTCGTACCCGAGGCGCGCGAGCTGATAGGCGGCGCTGTGTCCGGCCGGTCCCGATCCCACGACCGCCACTTTCCTGCCGTTGGGCGGACCCGCCTTGACGACATCCTTCGGCAGCGCCTGTCCGAGATCGCCGAGAAAGCGCTCGACCGCGCGGATCGAGATCGCCTCGTCGTGGCTGCCGCGGTTGCACGCCTGCTCGCACGGGTGATAGCAGACGCGTCCCGTCACCGACGGGAACGGCATGTCTTCCTTGATCAAGGCGTACGCGTCGAGGTACTTGCCGCGCTTCACGAGATCGAGGTAGCCCTGAATCTTCTCGTTCGTGCCGCACGCGTTGTTGCACGGCGGCATCTTGTCGCGGTACACGGGGCGAATCGATCGCCAGTTCCCCGTCGGAAACAGGTCCTGCCCCTTTTTCTGCGACGGCGCCGGCGTGATGCCGGCGAACGGAACCTGAAGCCAATCCGGAATATGCGTGCCCTTTGTGGACATCGGAACGTTCACCTCCAATTGCTTATGCCACCGCTGCTCCCAACGACAAGACGTGCAATTCGTCCAGCGCGGAGCGAAAGGCGCCTTTGTTCGCGATCATCGGTTCGATGGTTTCGATCTTCACGATCCCGGTCGTCTTCACGACCGCCGCGATCAGCGGCGCCGCGATGTCGGGCGCGATCGCCTTGTTGCGCTCCGCCGCGCCTTCCGTCGACAGGCGATCGAGCCCCAGCTCGCCGAGCCGGTAGTAGAGCCACTTGTGTTCGGCGAGCTTCGCGGCGTCGACGCACACGAGCTGCGCGAGCCGCTCGGGGCCGGGGACGAACCGCAGCATGTACTCCGGCGAGTAGTGCGTGTTGATGACGAGCGTGCCGCCCGGCGCCATGCCCCGCATGTAGTCCCACCCCTTCACCATCGTCTGCTCGACGAGGACGACGATGTTCGGGTGCTCGTTCTCGTACGTGAGGGCATTCTCGATTTCGTTGTCGCTGACGCGGCAGTACTTGCGCGTGGGCGCGTTGGTGCGGTCCGGGTTGTCGACATAGTTCTCCATCGCCTGCGCGAACTTGCCCTCGAGGCGCGCCGACGCCGCGACCGAGTTGACGATGTCGCGGCCTTCCTTATCCATGATGATGCCGCGCGTCCACACGGTGAGTTCTGTATATGGCATGGATAAGGATCCTCCTTTGCTACTGCCCGCAGGCGCTATCGATGATGATGCCGCGCGTCCAGACCGCGAGCTCGGTGTAACTCATGACGCTCCCTCGACTGAGAAATCTCCGTGGCGGACCTCGAACGTCCGCCCTCGCGCGCCGCGCTGGAACTCCGCAATCGCCAGCAGCGTCGCCTTCTTGCAGGCGCTCTCGAGATCGGCGCCGGTGAACCCGTCGGTCGCCGCGGCGAGCCGATCGAGATCGACGTCGGCCGCAAGCGGCACCTGGCGGCAGTACAGCCTGAGAATCTCCGCGCGGCCGCGTGCGTCGGGCTTGGCGAACGGAACGATATAGTCGAAGCGGCCGCTGCGCAAGAGCGAGCGCTCGACGCGCTCGGGCCGGTTGGTCGCGCCGAGCAGAATCACGCCCTTGACGTCGCGCAGGTTGTCGATCTCGCGAACGAGCTGGCTCAGGATGCGCGCGTAGATGCCGGAGCTGTCCGATCCGTCCGGGCCCCTGGAAGACATGTCGGGCGCGATCGCATCGATCGTGTCGAAGAACAGGATGCACGGGGCGGCACGCCGCGCCTTCTTGAAGACCTCACGCAGCGCTTTCTCCGACTCGCCCAGCCACTTCGAGTACAGCTGCGGGCCGTCGATGGTAATGAGCGGCAGCTGCTCCTCGCCGGCGAGCGCGCGCGCCATCGAGGTCTTGCCCGTTCCGGACGGTCCGACGAGCAGAATCCCGCGCGGCGGCATGAGGCCGACCTGCTCGTAGATGTCGTCGTGCCGGTGCGCGTGCTGCACCACCGCCGCGAGCAGCCGCTTCACATCGTCGAGCCCGCCGAGCGACGCGAACGTCGACGCGCTCTTCTCGATGTAGAACTCGCGCGTCGCGCTCGGCTCGACCTCTTTCAGGCCGGCGAGGAAATCGTCGCGCGTCACCACCAGCTTCGCGAGCTCGTGGTCGCCCATCTGATCGAGCAGCGGCGCCGCGGACAGGAAGCGCCGCAGCGCGATCATCCCGACTTCCTGACACAACGCCTCGAGATCCGCGCCGACGAAGCCGTGCGAGTGCTCCGCGACTTCCGACAGGGCGACGTCGGGACCGAGCGGCATCGCGCGCGTGTGAATCTTGAGAATCTGGAGGCGCGCCTGCGTATTGGGCACGCCGATCTCGATCTCGCGGTCGAACCGGCCGGGACGGCGAAGCGCCGGGTCGAGCACTTCCGGGATGTTGGTCGCGCCGATGACGACGACCTGGCCGCGCGAGACGAAGCCGTCCATCAGGCTGAGGAGCTGCGCGACGACGCGCTTTTCGACTTCGCCGGTGACCTCGGCGCGCTTCGGCGCGACCGCATCGATCTCGTCGATGAACAGGATCGCCGGCGCGCGCCGCACCGCGTCCTCGAACACCTCGCGCAGCTTCGCCTCGCTCTCCCCGTAGAACTTCCGCATGATCTCGGGGCCGTTGAGGTGAATGAAGTGGACGCGGCTTTCGGCGGCGACCGCGCGCGCGAGCAGCGTCTTGCCGGTGCCTGGCGCTCCGTAGAGCAGCACGCCTTTCGGCGGCAGGATCCCGAGCCGCTCGAAGATGCGCGAATGCCGGAGCGGCAGCTCGACGATCTCGCGGACACGCGCGACCTCGCGCTCGAGGCCGCCGATGTCCTCGTAGGACACCGCCGGCGTGAACGCCGCCGACTGCTCGCCTTCGACGATGCGGAGATCCGTTCGCGGACCGATGACGACGGGACCGGACGGAATCGTCCGCACGACCTGGAAGTTCACGGCCTTCGCGAACGTCGGCACACGGACGACGGACCCGGCGATCACCGGCACGTCGACGAGATCCTCGAGGATTCGATTCAGGCCGATGATCGCCGGCGGCGCGCCGACCCATAACGGCGTCAGCCGCACGGCCACCGCCTGCGCGTGCTCGACGGTCGCCACCGAGACTTCCTCCTGCAATCCGGCGCCGCAGTTGTTTCGGGCGGTGCCGTCGATGGCGATCGCGCCCTCGGAGGTGGAGTCCGACGCGACGGCACGCGCGACGGCTGTCGCGCGGCCGACGATCTTGACGATGTCGTTCGGGCGCGCGCCGATGCGCGCGAGATCCTCGGGCGCGAGGCGGGCGATCGCGTGGCCGACGTCCTCGACACGCGCTTCGGCGACACGAAGCGTGAGGGTCGCCGCGGGCGAGCTGGTGGAGTCGGTCAACGACGCGCCTCGAACCGCTTCTGAATCTGCCGCGCGAACGCCTCGATCAGGTGCGCGAGCTTCTCCTCGGGATGGTCGTCCGGCACGACTTCGACGCGCGTCGTGTCGTCGCCGAGATCGGTGAGCCGCACGGTGCCGAGGTTGGTGTGCGCGATGGCCCAGCCGTCGACGCGGGCGGAGGTCACCGCCATGGTCAGCGCGTCGCCGCTGCTCTCCCACGGGACGACGAGCGCGCTGACGAAGCGCTGTTCGTCGGCGCAGGCCTCGATGGCGCGGGCGAGCGCGCGCGGCGATCCGGCGGCGACGAATTCGACGGCATTCGTTCGGACCATCCACGCGGCTCCGTGATAGACTGGTCCGGTGGTCGGACCAGTGAGAAGGCAGTCCAGTCTCGCATCCGCCGCTGTACCTGTCAAGGCTCGGCCCCCCAATCGTCGTGTCCGCCTTCAGGCGGACCGGGCCATCGCTCCGATCAAAAAAACGCGTGTTCACGAGGAGATCGCCGATCGCATCCGCCAGCTGATCCTCGACCGCGCGCTGCCGCCCGGCCGGCCGATGCCGTCCGAGCGCGTGCTCGCGCGGCGCTTCGGCGTCAGCCGCGGATCGGTGCGCGACGCGCTCCGGACGCTCGAGGTGCTGGGGCTGCTGGAGATGCGCCACGGCCAGGGCACGTTTCCGCGAGAGCTGTCGGTGGACCGGCTCGTCACGCCGTTGTCGTCGGTCCTCACTTACCAGCGCGATCTGCAGAGCGAGCTGATGGACGTGCGCCGCATGTTCGAGCCGGCGGTGGCCCGCGTCGCCGCCACGCGCATCACCGACGACGACCTCGCGGCGCTGCGCGAGGTGCTCGATCGGCAGCGGCGCAAGGTCGCCGCCGGCCGCTCGGCGATCGACGAGGACACGGCATTTCACGCCGCGCTGGCGCGCGCGACGCACAATCGCATCGCGGTCCGCCTGATGGAAACGCTCAACGATCTATTAATGGAGTCGCGGCGGCTGACGCTGCGCCAGAAGGGCCGCCCGCAGCGATCGTTCGAAGGGCACGAGGCGATCGTGCAGGCGGTGGAGCGCCGAGACCCCGACGCCGCCGAGCGCGCCATGCACGAACATATCGATCGCATTGCCGAACTGCTGCAGGCGGCCTCCGACGGCGCATCGCGAAGCCGCCCGTGATCGAACAGACCGTCGGCGAGTACCGCGCCAGGCTCGAAGACCTCATCCACCAGGGCCGGAGTCTTCGTACGACCAGTTCGGAGGGTTCTCAGGGTGCGCTTCACAATACGCTGCGCGCCTGGCACCACGAGTGCGGCGCGATCGTCAACGAGCTGTCGGGCGGCAGCAAGGCCCACTGGCTCGCGCGCGCGTTCAGCGAGGCGTTTCTCGTACGCTCGACTGCCGGCGGCGCGATCGCGCAGGTGCCCGTCGCCGACATCATCGATCGCATCGTCGTCGTGCTCGATCGGGCCAGCCAGTCGCTGTCCCAGATCGAAGCGGACTCGGCGGGACCGGCGACGATGTCGCCGGCGCCCGCTCCGCATCGCTTCGACTTCGTCCGCAACGCGAGCCTCCGCCCCGTTCTCGAGCAGGCCTACGCCGAGGGCCGCGCGGCGTTCGACGAAGGCCGATACACGGACTCGTTGATGACGACCTGCGGCGTGCTCGAAGCGATTCTCACCGACGCGCTCGAATCGATCGGCCGCAGCCCGCACGGCTGGACGTTCCACGCGCGCATCGAAGCTGCGGAGCAGGCCGGATTGGTGCGGCGCGGCTGCGCCCGCCTCCCTCACATTGCGCGCAACTACCGCGAGCTCACCGGCGCGGATGGTCAACTGCCCGATCATCTGACGGTGACGGCCCGCGACGCGAACACCACGACGCAGGTGCTGCACATCGTGATGCGCGATCTGAATCCGGGGCGGTAGATTCGGGGTCTCGCGGACGGATAGTGCCCGCCGGCGAATCTTCTTCTTGAATGTCGCCATTCATCGGCGTAACGTTGGCGCCGACACCACTCGGGCATCCGGAGGGCAGCCATGACTTCGTCTCTTCGGCGCTCGCTCCTCGCCGTCACCGGTCTTGTTTCCGCGGCGTGCCTCCTCCCCGCCTGTTCGGCCGCGAAGCCACCCGAAGGGGCGATCGCCACGAGCGGCGTGGACGCCGCCGCGATCGCGGTTGAAACGTCGGACCTGTACGTGGTGATCACGAACCATGTGGGTCGGCCACTGGAGCAAATCCGGATCGCGATCCAGATCGTCGGCAACTCCCCGCCGTTCACGACGACAATCAGGAGAATGGAGAACGGCGAGAAGCGCGAGCTCTCTCCTTCCAACTTCCGCAGCAATGACGGTACGACCTTCAGCCCGCGCCTTCACCGCGCGCGGCAGGTCAGCGTGAGCGCCGCGGACAACGTCGGGAAGAAGTACGAAGTCGCGAGACCGTGGAAACGCTGAAACACCCGATCTGACGGACGCCGAATCCGCTCAGGTTCGTCCGAGCAGGGCTCTCTCTAACGGCCGATCTGCACCACGAGTCCCGCCGTCGCGCTCAGGTGATGGACAAGCCGATAACGCACCCCGGTGTCGGACACACCTGCCCCGAACGGCGACAGCTCCTCGACGCGGAACGCGAGCGGCGACGCCGCCACGTGATCGGCGATCTCCAGTCGGAGCGAGACTCCGCCCTTTCGCATCGGAATGCGAAAGTCAGTGCCCAGCCCGGCGTTGACCGCGAACACCGTCTCCGTGCTCAACGCATTGGTCGTGAGGAGGAACTGACGACCATCGCTCACGATGATGGTCCTGTTCGCGGCGGGCACGCTGGGACCGAGCTGGACGAACGTCAGCGGCGGAGGGACCGTTTGTTTCAGATTGTAGGTAATCCCTCCGAACCCGATGAACCCGTAGGGCCAGACCGATCGCGCGGGGGAGTACTCGAGAAACCCAATCGCTCCGCCGATGTCATAGAGCCACGTATCGATACCGACGGACGCGATCCCGCTGACGTTGCCCGCTGACGTCGATGCCGCACGTGCGGCAACTACTGCGTCGCTTATCTTCAAAGAGGAACGCGAAAAGCCGGTGTGCGCGCGGAATCCGTACCGGCTTCGCCAGTAGGTCGCGGCTGCCGTGAACTCGGTGTCGGCCTTCACACGCACATCACGCGTGAGGACCTGCTCGAGAGCGCCCTGCGCCGGCGAGAACGAGCCGAGCAACGCCACGTCGCTCCAGCGCGTCGGCACCAGGAAGCCGCCCGAGACGCTGAAGTCGATGCGTGGCGGGCGGTCTTCGGAATCGGCCCAGGGTTGCGACCAGTCCTGCGCGAGCGCAGGCGACGGGAGAATCGTCACTGCGACGACAAACGCAACCCAGGCAGGCAGGACATAACGCATGATGAAGCGCCCTTCATCCGCGTGACAGACATGATACCGCCGATGGCGGCGTCGCGCTCAGCCGGAGGAGCTTGCTCGCGTCGCAGGAAGAGCGCAGTATCGGCTATGCGACACGCGCAAGGCCCGGCTCGGAAGGAGGGCGGCCATGACACTCTGCGGAGCGGCGATTGCCGCATGGATGTTATTGATCAGCAGTCCGGCTGAGGTTCCGATCACGATTCGCCCAGGCATGCTGGCCGATTTCGTCGACACGCTCGCCGGCGATTCGGTCCGGTTGGTGAATGCCCGCGTTGTCGGTGTGTTCGATCCGCAGGTTTTTCTCATCGAGTCTCAAACGCGGCTCCGCCCGATGGTCGCGCGTGATCGCGTGCTGGTGTTCATCGAGGCGGGCACTCTTCGCGTCGAGGCCGCGCGCCTCGTCGCCTCGACGGTGACGATATCCGGGATAGCCCGTACGTTGCTGGGAATGCAGACGAGCCGCGAGGTTCCATGGCCGGCTGCGCTGACGCGCGACGCCGTGGAGCGGCTCGAGATCCGCGCGGCAGTACTGGCCAGGTCGGTGCGGACTCCTGAGGGAATCGACCTCGTGGTGCGGTCTTCGTCGCCTTCGTCGCCTCTCAAGCTGTCCCGGTGACACCACGCTCGTGTCGAGACACGAGCTGGACCCGCGTCAGGTTCGCCCGAGCGCGGTGAGCGCCGCGCTTCGTTTCTTCCCGGTGTGGTGCGCGAGATGTTGGACGTCGGAGAGGTGGCCGTCGGCGTACATCACGACCATCTCGCTGCACGACCCGCACGCCTGACGCGTCGCCCTGATCGCGTCGAGCGTTTCCATCGCGATCGAGAACACCGTGTCGAGATCGAGCGAGTCCATCGACCGCGCGGCCGTGTAGCGATCGTGCATCAACGAGTGCCCCAGCGACGCGGCAGGGCCTTCGCAGTCGTACCCGACGACCTCCTGCAGGAGGGTGCCCGCCGTGCGGAACAATGAGTACTGTCGATCTTTCGGTCCGTACAGCACGACGAAATCGACCTCCGCGTCGCCCGTGTCGACGAGGCAGCGCTCGACGGCCTGACGCATTCGATCGAGCGTGCATTCGTCGAACGGAATGCGCGCCAGCGCGTCCTCGCACGCGTGAAACGCGGGCACGCGCCGATTCCCGGATTCGCTGACGACGAAGATGGACGTGGCGCGCGCGGGCGGCGCGCCGTACTGCTTGGGAAAGATCGCGTGCGCGTTGCTCCCGTCGCCGCCCGGCGTTGCGCCGTCGGCATCTGCTACGAGCAGGATCCCCGAATTGAACCACAGGGCCGCTGCGATCATGAGCGTTCGTCGTACGTAGTGTCCGGCTTCAGCCGGACCGTGTCGTGTCCGGCGTGAGCGTTCGCGCAGCGGCGGAGTCTAGCAGTACGCGGGGTGGTCTGCCAGAGGCGTTTCCGCTAGTCGCGGTTTGATGATCGCGTCGGGCTGGGAATAGTCGGGCCGGACATCGTGCTGAGCGGCGGCTCGTCGAGTTGTTCGCTGCCTTCACGCGCTTCTCGAACGCGCGACAGCAGCGCGTGGGTCCGAACCGACCGGAATCGCGGGCAACCGCGCGAGTTGGCGTACCGTCTAACGCGGTGCATCCTGTAAGAGGAGACCCGCCATGCGGTTTCAGTTCTGGGACGATCTCCGCGCGGACCTTCGCTACGCGCTCCGCTCGCTGGTGCGCGAGCCGGGCTTCGCATTGGTCGTCATCCTGACGCTGGCGCTCGGCATCGGCGCCAACATGACGATCTTCAGCGCCATCGAAGCCGTGCTGCTGCGGCCGCTGCCGTATCCCGATCAGGATCGGCTCGTCGACCTGCGTCAATACAACGTCACGCGACCTGCCGAACGCACCGACGTTTCGCCGGCCAACTTCGTCGACTGGCGCGAGCGCGCATCCGATGCGCTCTCGATTGCGGCCATCGAACCCTACAGCCGGACGTACAGCAAGCCCGACGGACCCGAGCGCGTGCCGACGTGGCTGGTGACGGAAGGCTTCTTCGAGATTCTCGGCACGCCGCCGCTGCTCGGCCGCACGTTCGCGCGCGAGGAGTTCGTCGCCGGCCGCGATCGCGTGCTGGTGCTCGGCTACGGCATCTGGACCCGCGAGTTCGGCGCCGATCCTGGCGTCGTCGGACGATCGGTCGTGATGGACAAGGAGCCGTTCACGATCGTCGGCGTCATGCCGCCGGGGTTCGAGTTTCCGCGCGGCCGCGACGTCTGGGGGCCGAAGGTGTTCAGTGCCGACGATCTTCAGCGCCGTGCCACCACCTACTTCCGCGTCGTGGCGCGGCTGAAGCCGGGAACGACCGCCGAGACGGCACAGGCGCGCCTGGATGTCGTGGCGCGGCAGCTCCGCGCGGAGTATCCGCGCGAGAACGCCGACGGCGGCATCGCCGCGCTGCCGCTGAAGGAATCGATCGTCGGGACCGCGCGGCCGATCCTGATTGTCTTCGTCGTCGGCGTGGCGCTGCTCCTGATCGTGGCGTGCGTCAACGTCAGCAATCTGCTCCTCGTGCGGCTGATGCGGCGCGAGCACGAGTTCGGCGTCCGCATCGCGCTCGGCGCGGCCGCCGGCCGCGTGCGGCGGCAGATTCTGACGGAGAGCCTGCTGCTCGCCTCGCTCGGCGCGGTGACGGCGATGTTCCTCGCGCGGTGGAGCACGAGCGTCCTGCGAACGATGGTCCCCTCCACGCTGCCGCGCGCGGATCAGATGGAGGTCGGCTGGCCGGTGATCGCCGTCGGATGCGGGCTCACGCTCGCAACCGCCGTCGCCGTTTGTGTGGTCGCGATCTCGAAGGCGGGCGACAGCCGGCTGTCGCTGCGCCTCTCGTCGCAGGCGCGGACCGCGAGCGCCGGCCGGCGATCGGTGCAGCATGTGTTCGTGGCCGCCGAGCTCGCCGTCGCGATGATCCTGCTCGTGACGGCCGCCCTGTTCGTTCGATCGCTCGTGACGCTGCTGGCCGAGCAGCGCGGCTTCCGCACGGACAACGTCGCCGTCGCGACGCTCTTCGCGTGGCAGGAATACCCGCGGCCCGAACAGCGCGCCGCATTCATCAAGCAGGTCGTCGACCGGCTCGCCGAGATACCCGGTATTGACCTGGCCGGCGCAGGTTCCTCGCTGCCGCTCGCCGATCGCATCGGCCCGGAAGTCGCGACGTTCTCGATTCAGGGTCAGCCGGCGACGATCGCACAGCCGGCGAGCGCTCAAGCGTCGATCGTCACGCCCGGCTATATCGAGTCGCTCGGCATCGCGCTGCGCGACGGCCGGGCGTTCACCTGGTTCGACGATGCGCGCGCGAATCAGGTCGTGATCGTGAACGAACGGCTCGCGCGGCAGCACTGGCCGGATCGATCCCCGATCGGCCAGCGGCTGATCGTCCGCTTCGCTGGACCGCCAGTCGCCCGCGAGGTCGTCGGCGTCGTCGCGGACGTGCGGCGCGAGCTCGCCAGGCCCGCCGCGCCGGCGCTGTATGTCCCGCACGCGCAGTCGCCGACCGGCAGCATCAGCTTCGTCGCGCACACGACGCGTGACACGTCGCAGCTCCTGCCGCAGATCAAACGGACCGTCGCCGGCGTGAACGCGTCGATCGCGGTCACCTCCGTCGTGACGCTCGACGAGGTGCTTCGATCGACGGTGAGCGGCCGCGCGTTCAACCTGCGGCTCGTCGGCTTCTTCGCGCTCGCGGCGCTGATGCTCGCGACGATCGGCGCCTACGGCGTGATGGCGTACGCGACGAACCAGCGCCTGAGGGAAATCGGCATCCGGATCGCGCTCGGGGCGAAGCCGCGCGACGTCGTCCGCGTCATCCTGACCGACGGCGCGAAGATCACGCTCGCCGGCGTGGGCGCCGGCCTCGTGCTGGCGGTCGGAATGAGCCGCCTGGTCAGCGGCCTCTTGTACGGCATCGCGCCGCTCGACATCCCGAGCTACGCGGGTGCCGCCGTGGTGATCGTCGCGATCGCAACGGTGGCGTGCGGACTGCCGGCGATCCGCGCCGCACGGACCGACGTGCTCACGGTCCTCCGCGCCGACTAATCCAGCTGCACGCCTTGGAATCGGTTCACGTGACAGCTCGATCGGGACGTCAGGCCCAGCTCTCCGGACGCGTCAAGTTCTGACGGGGCCCGCAGAAGCATCGAGGCCTGCAGCCGAGAAGGTGTCGCTTTCCGCGCCGTCTATTTGCCGACGATGATCGGCTGAAGCGCGGGCCGGCGGCGGCGCGATTTGAGATGTGTCTGGATCTGCGCCATGTAGGTGTAGACGACCGGCGTGAGATAGAGCGTCACGAGCTGGGAGAACAGGAGACCGCCGACGACGACGAGGCCGAGCGGCTGCCGCGCCTCGCCGCCCGCGCCGTAGCCCATCGCGATCGGCACCGCGCCGAGCAGCGCCGCCATCGTCGTCATCATGATCGGCCGGAAGCGGATCAGGCAGCCTTCGTAGATCGCCTCGCGCGGGGTCTTGCCGGCGCGCTCGGCTTCGAGCGCGAAGTCGATCTGCATGATCGCGTTCTTCTCGACGATGCCGATCAGCATGATCATGCCGACGAAGGCGTAGATGTTCAGGTCCATCCCGAAGACGAGAAGCGTGACCAGCGCGCCAAAACCGGCGGACGGCAGCCCGGACAGAATCGTCAGCGGGTGAATGTAGCTCTCGTACAGGATGCCGAGGACGATGTAGACGACCATGATGGCAATCAGGAGCAGCACCGCGAGATTGCCGAGCGAGCTCTGAAACGCTTTTGCCGCGCCCTCGAAATCGCCGCTGACCGTGTCCGGCAATGTGGCATCGGCGATCTCGCGGACGCGCGTCAGGACGGTGCCGAGCGACGCGCCCGGCTTCAACCCGAACGAGATCGTCACCGCGGGCAGCTGGCCTTTGTGGCTCACCGTCTGCGGGCCGACGACCTGCGTCGTCCGCGCGAGCGTATCGAGCGGGACGACCACACCGGCGGTGCCTGCCGTTGCTGACCCTCCTGCGGTTCCTGCCGCTCCTGCCCTTCCCGCCCCTCCTGCCTCTCCTGCCCCTGTTGTGGGCGTCGCCTTGAAATACAGCAGCGACAACGCCGACGGATCCGCCTGGAACTGCGGTGCGAGCTCCAGCAGAACCTTGTACTCATTGACCGGCGCGTAGATCGTCGAGACCCAGCGCGGTCCGTAGGCGTCGTAGAACGCGTTCTCGATCTGATTGGCGGTGACGCCGAGCGCGGCCGCCTTGTCGCGGTCGATCTGGACGTTCACCTGCGGGCTGTTCACTTCCAGATCGCTGGTCAGATCCTCGATCCCGGCCACCGCGCCCAGCGCCTTCTTCAGTCGCCGCGACGCGTCGTAGAGCGCCTCGCGGTCCGGCGACTGCATCGAGTACTGATACAGACTCTTCGACACGTGGCCGCCGATCCGGACGGTCGGCGGATTCTGCAGGTACACCTCCATGCCGGCGACGTTCGCGAGCTGCGGGCGCAGCCGCGCGATGATCGCGTCGGCGAGGGCGTCGCGCTCGCTTCGCGGCTTCAGGTGCACGACGATCTGACCGAGGTTCGGGCCGCCGAGCGTATTCGCCGCGCTGCCGCCGACCGTCGAGACCAGCCCTGCGACGTCCGGATCCTGGCGGATGATGCCGGCGACCTGCTGCTGATCGCGAACGAGCTCGTCGTACGACGTGCCCTGCGCCGCCTCGGTCGTCACCGCGATTTGGTCGGTGTCCTGATCGGGAATGAACCCCTTGGGGACGATGATGAACAGCGCCGCGGTGGCGACAAGCACCAGCGCGAAGGCCCCCATCGTCGCCGGCCGATGGCGCAGCACGATCTGCAGCGTCCGGTCGTAGCCTTTCAGCAGGCTGTCGAACGCGCGCTCGGTGGCCCGCGAGAACGCCGACACGTGCGGTTCGCCGTTGCCGTGCGTGCCGGCCTTTTTCAGGAAGCGGCTGCACAGCATCGGCGTCAGCGTCACCGAGACAACACCGGAAATCAGGATCGCGACGCAGATCGTGACGGAGAACTCGCGGAAGAGCCGTCCGAGCACGCCGCCCATGAAGAGGACCGGGATGAAGACCGCGGCGAGCGACAGCGTCATCGAGACGATCGTGAATCCGATCTCGCGCGATCCGACCAGCGACGCCGTCAGCGGATCCTTCCCCATCTCGCGGTGGCGATAGATGTTCTCCAGCATCACGATCGCATCGTCGACGACGAAGCCGACCGAGAGGATCAACGCCATCATCGACAGGTTGTCGAGGCTGTAGCCGAGCAAGTACATCACCGCGAAGGTGCCGATGATGGAGAACGGCAGCGCGAGGCTCGGGATCACCGTCGCCCGCACGTTCCGCAGGAACACGTAGATGACCATGATGACCAGCGCGAGCGTGAGCGCCATCGTGAACTGCACGTCGCGGTACGATTCGCGGATCGTGTCCGACCGGTCGTAGAGCACGTCCATGTGGACGCTCTTCGGCAGCTCGAGACGGAACTGCGGGAGCAGCGCCTTGACCGCGTCGGCGACGGCGATCGTGTTCGTCCCCGGCTGCCGCTGGATGCCCAGCGTGATGGCGCGCTGCTCGGTATCGCGCGTGTTGAACCACGATCCCGTTCGCTGATCCTCGATGCCGTCGACGATCTGCCCGAGCTCGCCGAGGCGCACCGGCGCGCCGTTCCGGTAGGCGACGATCATGTCCTTGTACTCGCCGGCGTTCATCAGCTGCCCGGTCGCCTGCAGGGTGAACGCTTTGTGCGCGCCGACGATCGATCCGGTCGGGGTGTTCACGTTCCACGCGCGCAACGCCGCCTCGACCTCGTTGATGCCGATCTGCCGCGACGCGAGCGCGTGCGGATCCAGCTGCGCGTGCACCGCGTACTTCTGGCTGCCGAGCACCTGCACCTGCGCGACGCCGCTGACCATCGAGATGCGCTGCGCGATGCGCGTCTCCGCGTACTCGTCGAGCGTCCACGGCGGCATCGTCGACGAAGTGATGACCAGATAGAGGATCGGCTGGTCCGCGGGGTTCACCTTCGTGAAGGTCGGCGGCGTCGGCATGCCCTGCGGGAGCAGGCGCGCCGCCTGCGTGATGGCGGCCTGCACGTCGACGGCCGCGCCGTCGAGGCTGCGATTGAGATCGAATTCGAGCGTGATCTGCGTCGAGCCGAGCGAGTTGACCGACGTCATCGACTCGAGGCCGGCAATCATCGAGAACTGGTTTTCGAGCGGCGTGGCGACCGACGCGCCCATCGTCTCGGGGCTGGCGCCCGGCAGCTGCGCCGTGACGAGCAACGTCGGAAAGTCGACGTTCGGCAGATCGCTGACAGGGAGCGATCGATACGCGACGAGACCGAAGAGCGCGATGGCCGCCATCAGCAGGCTCGTCGCGATCGGCCGCC
>Ga0114129_10002189_pt1 | contig 26910 bp, 24 predicted proteins | sample RhiMetdeltSRZDD1_FD_80071 | JGI IMG/M metagenome (GOLD analysis project Ga0114129, IMG submission 80071) | Populus rhizosphere microbial communities from Tennessee, USA - Rhizosphere MetaG P. deltoides SRZDD1 (version 2) (version 2) | ecosystem: Host-associated > Plants > Roots > Rhizosphere >...
ACCCGTCTCATGGACGAGGGCGGGGCAATGCTGTGGGGTCGCGTCACCTACGAGATGATGGAGAGCTACTGGCCGGCCGTCGCCCGCGGCGACGAGGAGGCGCCGCCGGCCATGCGCGAGTGGGCGGTCAAGCTGGAGGCCAAACCCAAGTACGTGGTGTCGTCGACGCGCAAGGACTTCCCGTGGACCAACAGCCACCACATCGCCGGCGATCTGCGCGAGGGCGTGCAGAAGCTCAAGGACGCGACCCCGGCCGGGGTTCTCCTCGGAAGCGGCAAGCTCGCGACCGAGCTCGACCGGCTGGACCTGATCGACGAGTACAAGCTGCTCGTCCATCCCAGGATCGCCGGCCACGGCCCGACGCTGTACCAGGGCGGGCTGCCCGGCACGCGCCAGCTCAAGCTGCTCTCGGCGGAGCCGCTCCGCAACGGCGCGGTGGCCATGCACTACCGCCGCGCACGCTGAATCACAGGAGTCCATCGCCGCCAGCTCACCGGCAGCGCGGCGTCCTCCTCGCGCTCGCCGCGCAGCGCCGAACGACTCCTCGAAGGCGAGGACGTCTTCGAAGAGCCGGTCGAGGGCTCCGTGGATGTCGCCAGCGGCGCACAGGATCATGGCTCGTCCACCGTGCCCGCTGTCGGCGTGCAGTCCAGGCCGGCGAGCGCGAACCGTTGCAGATCGTGCAAGGTTTGATCGCGTCGCGCTGGCGACTCTGAGCCTGGATCCACCGATCAATAGCGGCCGGCTTGGCGTGTCCGAATAGGAGAGTGCCCCTGGCCTGGGAAGATCGAAGTGCTGAGACTCCATCTGACCAGGTGAAAGAGCACCTCTCACGTGAGGCTACGTGCGGCGCTCCGGGCTGATCATCGTCCGGATGGACTCGGCGTTCTACGCCAAGAAGGTGGTCCGGGCCTGCCGGCGGGCCGGGGCCCGGTTCTCGGTCACCGTGCGCATGGACGCAGCCATCAAACGCGCCATCGCCACCATCGGCGAGGACGCGTGGGTGCCCATCCGCTACCCCCAGGCGATCTGGGACGAGGACGAACAACGGTGGATCTCCGACGCGCAGATCGCCGAGACCCGCTACACCGCCTTCGCCGGCACGAAGTACCACCGCGAGGCTGATCGGGCGCCGCGTCAAGCGGCGCAACCCCAAGCACAAGGCCGGCCAGGACGAGCTGTTCGCCCTGTGGCGCCACCACGCCATCTTCACCGACTCCCCGTTCACCCTCGTCCAGGCCGAGGCCCAGCACCGCGGCCACGCCGTCATCGAACAGGTCAGCGCCGACCTCGTCGACGGCCCGCTGGCCCACCTGCCCTCAGGCGACTTCAACGCCAACGCGGCCTGGCTGGTCTGCGCCGCCATCGCCCACAACCTGCTCCGCGCCGCCGGGCACCTCGCCGCGCCCCGCTACGCCAAAGCCCGCGCCGCCACCCTCCGCAACGACATCATCAACGTCGCTGCCCGCATCGCCCACCGGAGCTGGCAGATCATCCTGCACCTACCCGACCTGTGGCCCTGGCGCCACGAATGGACCCGGCTGTTCACCGCCGTCCACGCCCCACCCGCCTGACCGTCCACGACAGAACGACCCTGGCGGCCCAGCAGGCCACCCCCGGACACGATCCACAGAAAAGGCCCCGAGCGGGCCGGTACCCGAAACCGGCTCCACGGCCCGTCCCGACCAGCGCCGGTGTAGCCGGAGTCGGCGAACCCGCCCGGTCCGCGGTCGGCGTGCCGCCGTCCGACAAACCGTTGCGCCAGACCGGATTCCCGCCAGGCGCGGGCGTCGTGCATCGCGCCGGGCATCGGGTCACCGGTCATGACCAGGCGGCCGCGCCAGGACGCGACGACCTGAACGTTGAAGCCGCACCGGTGGCTCTTGCCGGAGTACATGCCGACGTGTAGGTGTTCTTGCGGCGGTCGCCGATCGGGGCCAAGAACCCGTCGACGCGCACCGTCGAACGCAGCTCGCGTTCGGCGACCCGGTCCGCGAGCGGCGACAGCACCTCGGCCAACATCCGGATCAGCAAACTCACGAGGCGGGAGATGGTCGGCTGGGAGCAGCCGAACAGCTCGGCGAGCAGGCGTTGGGACGGTGGCGCAGGTACAGCAGGACGACGAGCACTGATCGGTGCGGGTCCAGGGCTCAGTGTCGGTGTACCTGCCACAAGCCGGACTCGGCGAGCTGCCCGACAAGGTCGTCTACTTGATCGTGGGCGAGGCCGGTCATATTCTCGACGCGCGGCGGCCGGCCGGCGCTGGTCATGTTGGTCCACACAACCACGGTGATCTACCTGCGACCGGCCGTTGTGTCTACTCAGGACACATCACAAGTCGATCAACACGCGCCGCGCCGTCCAATCGACGCCCGTCTCATGAATTAGCCGGCGAGTAGAACTTGCCTGCGGACGATCAGCCTGGGTGCCCGCAGATGAACTGGGTCGGCGCCAGCGGGATCAGCACGTACCGCACGGTGGGTTCAGCCCACCTATCCTCCTCGCATCGACACCGGTGCGATCGCTGCGATGGCGCTGCCGTCGTCGGTGGGGGCCACCAGACGTCGTAGGCCCACCCCAGCCGCTCCAGCCGCGGCCCTCGACACGGCAGCCTGGACCTGCAACGGGCTCATCAACTGCCAGCTGCAGAAGGGCGACTACAACAATGAGGCGCTCTACACCATCTCGCGACGGCTGCAGCGCGTTGTTGTGCCTCGACACGAGGCGCACCGCAGGTATCCGCAGGCAGTAGTCCAAGATGTCAGACGCCGCGACTCGTACCACCACGGCTATGATCCACTCATCGCGATTCGCCATCTATGGGCAGGTCAGCAGCTATGGCCAGCCGGGGTCCAGCCGGAGGGCACGATCGCGGTGCCAGGCGTGCTCGTCGACCCCCTCGACGATCGCGACCACGGCGCAGCGCTGGTGGTCCAGGAAGCGGCGCAGCGTACGGGCCTCCTCCTAGAGGGTGCTTTCTGCCGTCGCGGTCACATCGACACCGAGATGTAGGGGCGCAGCTCGAAGGTGCCGAAACGGGCGGTGGGGTGCCGGGAGGCGATCTCGATAGCCTGGTCGAGATCCTCGCATTCGAGCACGCTGTAGCCGGCGATCTGCTCCTTGGTCTCGGCGAACGGACCGTCCGTGATCAGCAGCTCGCCGTCGCGTACCCGCAGTGTGGTGCTCGCCCGCGGCAGGGTGAGCCGGCCGCCGCCGATGAGGATGCCGCGGGAGTCCATCTCCTCGTCCCACGCGGTCAGGTCGCGGTCGTCTTCCGGACTCTGATCCGCCTCGCCGGTATCCCAGGCGTCGAGCAAGGCTTCGTCGATGTAGTGGATGAGCATGTATTTCATGGTTCGTCCTCCGTGGTGTGCGTCGGGTGGTGTCACGCGGACTCGCCGGACTCGGCGAGCCGACGAGCGAGAAAGCGTCGTTCGACATCGGTGGCGGCGCCCGATTCGGCATTCAGAGGGGGTCCGATCCGGACAGCCGGCAGTCTTGGGCGACACCAGCCTGTGACGGCGAGCGCGTCGGCCGGCCAGATGGTTATCGGTACTGGCGCTGCTGAGCGGCCCGTACCCGTTCGCGAACGTCGGCCGGCAGTACGATGATCGAGATGGTAATCCCAAGATCCTCAAACGCTCGGCCAGCCCAGGTTCGCGCGGTGGGTACAAACGGAGCTGCCGCGAGCGGGTCGCTCATACAAAGGATCAGCCGAGGCCGCGGGTAGATCGTCGTCGCGACCCAGCTCAGCTTCAACGCATCCGCCAGAACCTTGTGCCGTTGCGCCGACTTCGGTGGACCCTGATGAGCCCAACATTCAACGAGGACCGTTCGATCAGGATCGCAGCCGTCCACCTCGACCCGAACTCCGGACGGAATCGTGATCCGCGTTGGCTGCAGCGTCAGGCCGAGGTCGCGGCCCAAGACGTCGAGCATCACCCGCTCAGCATCGCGTTGCTCCCTCGAGCTGCCCGGCGGCAGATCATCTTCCGCCGCGCTGGTAACCACGGCATCCGGGCCGGCAGACGCCGAGCTGTCGACGGCCGCGCCGACATCACCCATCGACAGAGGATCCATGGTCTCGGCCGACACGATTTCGTTGACTATCTTCTGATCTGCGCCGCGGTACCGGCGGATCACGCCCGCCTGCGCGAGTCCTCGGCAGATCTGGTTGACCTGTTGCCGTGGCAGAACGCGCGTACGCAGCGATAGCTGGTCGTCGTCGAGGGGGCGCGAGCTGCGCCGCAGCTCCTCCAGGATGCGACTCTGATGATCCACAACGGTCACCCCACCAGTGTGGTCTCTACGCCGCATCGTGCGCGCCAACGAACGGTGGCTTTATGAATACGCGAATCCGATTGACACTCCTTATGGAGGGTCGACCGGCTGGTTCGTCGCAGGGCCACACATCCGCAACGGCAACGCGCAGGCAGCAGGCTGAACGCCGTCCAACACCCGCAACCACACCGCACACTCACGATGTGGATCACGGCCATCCGCCATCAATCGGCAGGTCAGCGGCTATCGCCAACCGTCCGCCAGGGGAGCAGTTTAGGAGCGTATCCCGCCGGGTGCACTGTTTTTGCATTCCCTTCGGTTCGTCCTGGCGCGCACGAGAAGGCCATAGGTGGATCGACCAGTTTCCGGCCATCCCGACGCTGATACCCCCAGAAGCTGGCCGCCGGACAACTGGACGACGTCAACCGCGCAGTCGCATGCGATAAACCCGGTGACGTCGGTGATCATCCCCGCGACAATGGCCGACGTGGAAGACGTGGAAGAGGTCAAGGTCGTCGTCGCCCATAGCGAGCGCGCGACCCTGCGCGTCGGCGACGTATTCCTGAAGATCGACGGTGATCAGACGCGCACGGACGTCGAGGTCGAGGCGATGGCCATAGCGCCCATCCCGACTCCGCAGGTCCTGTGGCGCAAGCCGCCCGTGCTCGCGCTCGCCGCCCTCCCCGGCACGGCGCTCGGTCGCCTCGGCCAGCCGTCCACCGCCTCGCCGGCTGCGTGGGCTGCGGCGGGTGCCGCCGCACGGATGCTGCACGGCGCGCCGCTGCCGCCATGGCCCGGTCGCAGCCGCGACGAGATCGCATCGGACCTCGACGTCGAATGCGAGTGGCTCGTCAGTAACGGCGTCCTCCCCAGCGACCTGGTCACGCGCAACCGCCGGATTGCCGAGGCTGCGCTGCGGCCGTGGACACCGGTGTTCACGCACGGCGACCTGCAGATCAGCCACGTCTTCGTCGACGGTGACGAGATCACCGGCGTGATCGACTGGTCCGAGGCGAGCCAGGGCGATGCCCTGTACGACCTCGCCACCTTGACGCTCGGACACGAGGAGCGTCTTGGCGACGTCATGGCCGGCTACGGCACCGACGTCGACCTCGATGTAATCCGCGCGTGGTGGTCGTTGCGAAGCCTGCTAGCGGTCCGCTGGCTGGTCGAGCACGGTTTCGACCCGTCCTCGCCAGGCTGCGAGGTCGATGTGCTGAGAGCCCGGATGTGAGGTCGCAGGAGCCCGATGGCTATCGGCTTCCTCGACGCGTCGAGCACCATCCCAGCTCAGGACGCCATGGTGGCGACCTCGACCTTGTCGCTTGTCGGTTCCTCGACGATGCCTTCGCGCGTGAGGAATCGTTCGGCCAGGCGTACCGACGGGTGGAACCCAGCCACGGCCAGCAGCGAGATGCCAGCGATCACCAACCAGCCGGCGCTGGGTAGTCCGGTGGGATGCCACGACAGGGCGAGGAATGTGTACAAGGCCGGGGCCCAGCGGCCGCCCAGCGTGCCGAACACCTCGGCAACGCCGCCGTACTCGCCCCGCCTGGCCGGGTCCATGAGCTTGGCCTGGAACGCCCAGCTGGCCCCCGAGAAGTACAGCTCCGCGCCGGTCACCGCCACGTGTCCCAGCCAGACCAGCAAGATCGTCAACAAGCCGACCGTGCCGTGCGTGGCCATGGTGATCAGGCAGGAGGCGACGAAGAAGACACCGGCGATGCGCACCGAGCGAAGTCCGTCTGAGATGGTCTTGACCCCACGTGAGGTGTAGGCCGGCAGGAAAATGCACAGCACCGTGTTGGTGCCGAACAACCATGCCAGCAGCCAGTGCGGCGCGTCCGTCGCCTGCACCAGCCACAGCGGGATTACGACGTTCAGGAGGACCTGGTTGGTCCACATCGTGCCGCTGAAGAAGCTGCTCAGCATCCAGCCGACGTTGCGCAGCGGCCCTCGACCCCTCGGCTTGACCCCCGCGGTCTTCCGGCTGGATGATGACCGCGCGATATCGTGCGGCGCCCGCGGAAGCCGCGCGATGAACACGGCGTTGAGTAGCCCGATGGCCAGCGTGAACACGGGCATCCAGCGGATCAGGGTCAAATCGTCGACGGCCAGCGCGACACCGCCGATGATCGCGCCGAGCGTGAAGCCGACGTTGAGCGAGGAGTACATGTATGCCTGCGTCGCCACCCGTTCCTCTTCGGGCATCACGTCGAGGATGTAGGCGTTTCGGCCCGCTCCGGCCGCGTTCTCGATGATCTCGAAGCAGACAACCATCGCAAGGTAGCCACCGAAGCTGGCGATGAACGGCCAGGCGCCGAACATCATCGCCGCTACGAACGCGCCGACAGCCCACATCCGCTTCGGCCCGAGCCGGTCGGTGAGCTTGCCGGCGGGGTAGGCCAGCAGGAACGACACGACGCCGGCCACAGTGAGGCCGAGGCCGACTTGCGCTGCCCGTAGGCCGACCACCTGGGTGAAGAAGACCGCCGAACCGGTGAGGAACGTCCCCTCTGCGGTCGCGAACAACAGGGACTGGGTCGCCAGCCGCCGTGACAGCGGCGTCGGTGGGATCAGCCGACGCAGGGAGGCTCGGAGTTGAGGCACGCCATATGAGATCAGGAAGGGCCGCTGTTCTCACCCGAATTTTCAACGGCCGGCGCCGGTTCCCGTGCGGCGTGGCAATCAGTCCACAGCCCATGTGCCGGAGATGCGAGGGCAGCGGCGTCACGCCGCGCCGTGTCATCCTGGCCGAATGCGAGTCGCCTCGATTCACACGTATCCGGTGAAGGGGTGCCGCCGGATGGATCGCGACACGGCGCGGGTCGAGCCGTGGGGTCTGGACGGCGACCGGCGCTGGCTGATTGTGGACGAACACGGGCTCGGCCTGACCCAGCGGCAGCACCGCGAACTGGTGACGATGCGGGCGGTGCCCCGGCCGGGCGGGCTGACCTTGGACGCGCCCGGGTTGGCCCCGCTCGATCTGGCCGAGCCGACCGGCGGCGAGGCGATCGAGGTCCGGGTGTTCCGGGGGCGGCCGCCCTCACCCGTACGCGCCGCCGGCCCGGAGGCGGATGACTGGCTCAACCGGCTGTTGGGGCGTACCGCCCGGCTGGTCTGGCTCGGTGATCCGACCGGCAACCTCGTTCCCTGGCCGGTTCCGGCCGGCTCCAGCGCCGAGGTGAGCTTCGCCGACGGCACTCCGCTGCTGCTGGCCAACACCGCGTCGCTGGACGCGTTCAACGGCTGGCTGCTGGAGTCGGGCAGCACCGAGGAGCCGCTGCCGATGACCCGGTTCCGGCCCAACGTGGTGGTCAGCGGGGCCGCGCCGTGGGCCGAGGGCGATTGGGTCGGCCGGCGGATCAGGATCGGTGGGGCTGTGTTCCACGGCACCGCCGAGTGCGGCCGCTGCCTAGTCTCGACAATCGACCAGGAGACTGGGGAGCGGGGGCGGGAGCCGTTGCGGATGCTTGCCGCACGGCGGAACATCGGCCAGAAGCTCCGCTTCGGTCTCCAGATGACGGTTCGGGCCGAACCCGGCGGGTCTTCCCGCGAAGGTCGTACGGTCAGCATCGGCGACACCGTGGAGGTGCTGGACTGACCGGGACGGTCACTCGGCGCCTAGTGCCTCGGTTGGGGACAGCCGGGCGGCCCGCCAGGCCGGGTACAGGCCGGCGAGCGCGCCAGCCAGCATCGTGGCGCCCACTCCGCCGGCGGTCGCCCAGCCTGGTACCACCGACGGCCAGCCGAGGTAGGCGGCGTACCCCGCGGTGACCGCGATGCCCAGCGCCACCCCGCCCAGCCCGCCCAACGCCGACAGCAGTAGCGACTCGGCCAGGAACTGCATGCGGATCTGGCCCCTCGTCGCGGCGTTGCCGCCGATCTCGTCGAGACCTGGGACGCCACGACCGGCGTACCGGCCGGGCGACGGCCTGCTCGAACGCACCCTGCTGCTCATCGACTCGGCCGGCTCGCCCGCAAGCTAGGTCATCGCGGAGATGGCGATCGCGAGCGTGGCCAGGCGCAGGGTGATATCGCCGTGCACCGCAGTGGAGATCTTCTCCTCCTCAAGCAGATCGTCGGTCTTCTTCTGGATCGCCGCGAGCTTGTCGCGCGCTTCCCGCTGCTTGCCCGCGTCGACGAGGTGCCTCAGGTCGTCCAGAAGGTGCGTCAGCTCGTCGGCGTGCTTAAGAGGAATCTGCTGGGTGTCGGCGAGCTGGCGTACAAATGCTTGAAGGTCTGCGATCTGCTCGACAGCGGACCGCGTGGGCGGCGACGGGCTCGGCCGAGGCGATCGCGAGGCCGGGGGCGTTGCCGAGGCCGAGGGCGGCAGGAGTGACGGAGACGGAGAGAGTACGAGCGACGGGGAGGGTGAGGGCGAAGGCGAGGCCAAGCTGGGTGAGGCAGCCACGATCGGTGGCACGATCCGCGCCGGCTCGGGCCAGACGGTCATGAGGGCCGCCGGCACCGCCAGGGCCGCGACCGCCGCGATCCCCACCCGGGCGAACGGCCGGCGGCGGTGAACGGGCGCGGCGGTCAGCCGGGCCGGGTCCGACCAGGCCAGCAGCTCGGCGCGGACCTGCGCAGCGGTCGCGGGGCGATCATCGGGGTTCTTGGCCAGCAGGCGGCTCACCAGGCGGTCCAGGCCCTCAGGGATGTCTGGGCGGCGTGAGCGTACGCTCGGCGGTTCGTAATGAATATGCTGGTACGCCACGCTAAACGCGTTCACGCCGGTGAACGGCGGATCGCCGGTGAGCATCTGGAGCAGTACGCAGCCGACGGCGTAAAGGTCGGCCCGCCCGTCCACCGGCTGCCCCTCGACCTGTTCGGGCGACATGTAGCTGCTGGTTCCGACCGCGACGTCGGTGGCGGTCCGGGAGGTGGTGTCGAGCAGCCGGGCGATACCGAAGTCGCAGACCTTCACCGTCCGGCCGGGGCCGATGAGAATGTTGCCCGGCTTGATGTCGCGGTGCACGATGCCGGCGGCATGCGCAGCCGCCAAGGCGTCGCAGACCTGGGCCATCACCGCGGCCGCCTCGTCGATCGGGAAGACGCCGTCGGCCAGCCGCGAGATCACGCTGCGACCCTCGACCAGTTCCATGACGAGGTACGCGTCGCCGCCGTCGGTACCGGTGTCGAAGATCGCGACGATCCCCGGATGCGAGAGCCGGGCCAGCGTACGCGCCTCGTCGCGGTCGACGCCCAGGCCCGGTCCGTCGAGGAGCTTCACGGCGACGGGGCGGTCCAGCCGGGTGTCCCAGGCACGCCAGATCGTGGCAGTGGCTCCACTGCCAATGATCTCGTCGAGGCGGTAGCGGTCGTTGAGGATGCGTGACACGAGATATTCCTGGTCAATAGCGATCGGGCGGCCGGTATGGTCCAGCCATCGATACCCATTCGCCGCCTAACCCATCCCGGCTATAGCACCGCAGTGGCGAGCCCGGGTCAAGCAACCCGGCCGCTTCGCCACGATCAACAGTGTCAGGGCCGGTCTCCCACGCGTATGGCCCTCATGCAGCCGAGCCGGGACTGCTAGCGTCGGTCGATGATCGGCCCGTCTCGACGTCTTCTGGCGCTTACCGCCGTACTCACGGTGGTGTACGCCATCAGTGCGTGGCCGCTTGATGACGTCGATCCCGGCCGGTTGCCGGTGGACTTGCTGCTCATCGCTCTGAACAGTCGGAGGCCAAGACAGCGGCGCTGGAGCAGGCGCGCCGAGAACTCGCCGATCGAGCGGCGGCCGATGAGCGGGCCCGCATCGCTCGGGAACTCCACGACGTCATCGCTGATGCGATGAGCGTGATCACCGTGCGGGCCGGTATCGGGGCGCATCTGCTGGACACACATCCCGCCGAAGCGGCCGCCGCGTTTCGGGTCATCGAGAGCACGGGGCGGGAGGCGCTGGAGGAGATGCGCCGGTTGCTCGCCGTTCTCCGGGATCCCGATCCGAGGGCTGGTGCTGTTCTTCGGCACCTTCTTCCTGGTCGGTGGTGGGCCGCCGCCGGGCCGGCTGCCCACCGCCGTCACCACGATCGCCGGCTACACCCCGACCGGCTTGCCGGTCGACGGCATCCGCTCGCCCTGGATCGGCGAAGGAACCGATCCGGTCGCCGTGATGGCGCGGGCGGCGATCGCGGTCATCGGCTCGGCGCTGGCGGTCCGCCGGCTCGGCCGCGCCTAGAGCTTGACACGCAGGATGCGATCTCCCTCCGCGGCCTGCGGCAGGCCGTCCTCACGACCCGTCTGGTCAGTGTTCGACGTCGTGACCCACAGGAACCCGTCCGGCGCGAGCATCACGGTACGCAAGCGGCCGTAGGTCGCCAGAACCTTGACGGGATTACGGCCGTCGAGATCCAGCCGGTATAGCGCCTGCCCGCGCAGGCAGGCCACATACAAATGATCGCCGACCACCGCGATGCCGCTCGGCGACGCGATGCTCGTCGGGGTCCAGGTCGCAATCGGATTGGTGTACGCCGGATCCGTGCTGAATCCTTCAACCTTCGGCCAGCCGTAGTTGCGGCCGGGCTGGATCAGGTTGATCTCGTCATACGTCTTCGAACCGAACTCGGAGGCGTACATGCGCCCCTGGGCGTCCCAGGCCAGTCCCTGCACGTTGCGGTGCCCGTAGCTCCACACCAGGGAGCCGGCGAACGGGTTGCCCGCAGCGGGTTTGCCGTCGGGGGTCATCCGCAGGATCTTGCCGCCCAGCGATTGGCGATCCTGGGCGATCTCGCTGTCGAAGTAGGTCTCGCCCACGCTGGCGTACAGCATGCGGTCGGGGCCGAAGGCCAGCCGGCCGCCCTGGTGATACCGGCCGCCGTCGCCGCCCGAGACGGGGATGCCGGTCACGATCGGCTCCGGCGCTTGGCCCAGCTTGAGGCGGGCGATCCGGTTGTCGTTGGCGGAGCTGTAGTAGATGTAGATCCAGCCGTCCTTGACGTAGTTCGGGGAGACGGCGATGCCGAGCAGGCCGCCCTCGCCGATCCGGCCGTCCACTTCGGATAGTCGCTGCACCTCCGTGACCTTGCCTGCGGGGGTCACCGACATGATGCGAGGTACGCCGTCGCTGTCAATGCCGGCCTTGTCGCCACCGCTGATGACCGGAAGCTGGTTGCCGCGCTCGGTGACCAGGGCCGTCCCGTCGGGCAGGAACGCCAGCCCCCAAGGAACACGGAATTTCGTGGCGACGACGGTCACCGCGGAAGCGGGCACCTCTTGGGTGGGGGCGCCGGTGAAGGCCGGCGTCGCCGCGGACGATCCGGGTACGCCCTCCACCGGCCCGCCGTCACCCCCACCGAAGTTGACATCTTCGCAAGCGGTCGCTGCGAAACCGACCAGGGTCAGCAGCGCGACAACATAGATACGGGCGGTCATTTGGTCGCCTCCCCTCGACTTTCCCGAACTATACCCCCTGGGTATACTCATGGGAAGTAGTTGTTAGTCGAGATTGTGGAATCGTTCGGTGGCCCGCCGATAGATGAGCCGCACTGATCTACCCGCACGTTCAAGATCCCGGCCGGCCGCGGCGGGCGCACTAGATGAATTGCACTTATCTATCGGCGCCCGGCCACGCGACCTACCGTTGTCATCGAGGCGTAACTGGGGAGGAGCCGGTCGTGGCCGAGGACGTGATAGTCGGAGCCCCGGAGGTGGCCCGGCTCGCGGCCGAATCCGTCGAGGCCGCCGGCCGCCTCAAGCGGGGCGTGCAGTTCGGCTACGGATCGGTGCCCGCCCGCGCGCTCGGCGACCTGCGGGTCGGCTCGCAGCTCCAGGAGACGACGGTCTCGCTCTTCCGGGCGATGGAGGCCGTCCTGAAGGAACTGGCCCGGTCACACGACATCGAAGCGACAAAGGTGTTCGCCGCGGTGTCCGAGCACCAGAAGAACGACACCGAGAACGCCGAGTCGATGTGGACCAGCGTCGCCCGCTACTTCGGCCTCTAGGGGTACGCCATGCCCGTCCAGCCGACGATCCGATACGTGACCGTCCCGAACTACTGGGACCTGGATGCGGTTCCGGCGGTCATCAGAAGCTCCGCGTACGGTTGGCACACCCATGCGGAGGGCATCAAGAGCATCACCGATGAGGTGAACGAACTGGCCGCCAGTGTGGTGGGTTGCTCGTGGCAAGGGCCCGCGTCCGAGGCGTACATGAAGCGGCGGGGCGGCATCTGTGAGGACGCGATGGAAGCGGTGGGCCTCGCTCGGCAGGTGAGCGACTGCATCGACGAGATCGCCCAGGTCACACTGTCCATTCAGGAGCAACTCGACCAGGCTTGGCTGCGGCTGCGGCGGCGCGTACGAGCCGAGAAGCTCGGCCCCGATCTGGTCCGGTACGCCCTGAGCACGCAGTCGGACTTGGCGGTGATGGAGCGCGGCCTGATGACCGCTCAGGAGATCCAGCACGACGGCGTACGGCGCCTGGAACAAATCGACATGACCCTGAGGTCCGACGTCCTTCCCCGGCTCTACCGGCTCCTGGACGGGCTGACGAAGATCAACGACGGCGGCTCGGCCTGGACCCAGCCCGACGATGCGTACGGCACCACCGTCGTACGCATCGGCGACACTGTCTACATTACCCGCGGCGTCAGCGCGCTGGACGACCCGTACAACGTGGGTGACGACACCGTGACGATGACGACGGATCCGGTCACCGGCGAGAAGATCGTCACGATCAACGGCGTCGAGCAGCGCTTCGGCAAGGACGCGAACGTGGTCGTCCGCGACGGGCTCGGCCTGGCGGCGAACCAGCCGCCGGTGGCGAGCTACTCACCGTCACCGGGCATCCACGTGGACCGCGTCGGCGACCAGATCCGGGTCACGGCCCGGCTCGAACTGTCCGGCGACGGCGCCAGCGAAGCGAAGGCCCTGGAGATCGAGCAGCGGATCCGGGACGAGTGGACCGGCCGCTTCCCGGACGGCTCTTCCATAGCGACCGATGTCCAGGTCGCCTTCCGCCCGCCCGGCCAGGCCGAGTCGCCCGACGCGACGCAGATCCTGCTGGCCCACATCGGCAAGCGCGCGACGCACGTGGAGGGCGACACCAACCGGATGGTGCTCAACCTCGACGGGCAAGACATGATGAAGGCCGTGCACCACGAGTTCGGGCACCAGATCGGGCTGCGCGACCGGTATACCGAGCCGCTGATCAGCAAGCTGGGCAACCACTGGTTCGAGTGGGATCGCTGGGGCTTCGGCGTCGAGCCCGGCTACGAGCACAACGTCATGAACAACAACGAACATGTCGGCGCCCAGAACCTCCACGACCTCGCGGCCGAGAACACGCCCACGCAGAGCACCGACGACGACCAGATCCGCGAGTGGGCGTCCCGGCGGGGCGAGGCCGATCTGCCGGGACTCGCCACCAACACCAAGATCCGCATGGTCGGTACGCTGATGGACGGGTGGATCTCCGACGAGGACGTCACCGCGCTCGAAGTGATCTGCCGCACGGCCCGCCCCGGTGAGCAGGCGTCGGCCCTGCGCGAGGCGATCACCGCCCGGCTCGGTGGCATGTGGGGCAGCGGCCAGCGGGCCCGCGTACGGGCTGCGCTGGACGCCATGCCGTAACCAGGCGACCTACTCAGGCCGTAGCAGAAACACAAAGCCCGATGACGTCGCTGTGACGAACACCATGGAGTCCCAGCGCCGCGCGGCGTGCGATGCTGAGAACAACGTGCTCCGGGGTCGGTGAAAATCCGAACCGGCGGTGACAGTCCGCGACCCGGCCGCAGCCAGCGGTCGGTGGACCCGGTGAAACTCCGGGACCGACGGTGAAAGTCCGGATGGGAGGAAGCACGCGACGACGGTTCCGGCCGGCCACACCCGTGCGCCGCCGGCGCCGGTGTCGTGCGTACTCGCGCAAAGGTGGCCCCGGCGTTCGTACCAGCGGACGACGGAAGGAACCCCTCGTGAGCCTCCTCCACGAACTCTTCTCCGCGCAGCTGACCATCTTCGGCCAGCAGATCCTGTGGCGCGAGATCATCGGCAACGCCTTCGGGTTCGCCTCGGCGATCGGCGGCCTGCGGCGGCGCGTCTGGGCATGGCCGGTCGGCATCGCCGGCAACGCCTTGCTCTTCACCGTGTTCTTCGGCGTGGCCTTCGCCAACCCCCAGGCGACGACGCTGTTCGGCCAGGCCGGGCGGCAGATCTTCTTCATCGTCACGAGCATCTACGGCTGGTGGCGCTGGTACGAAGTGAGCCGCGAGCGAGCACCGGGAGCACCGGCCATCACGCCGCGGTGGGCCACGCACCGCGAGCGGCTGGCCCTGATCGCCTTCTGGATCGGCGGTGTCGCCGTACTCCAGCAGGTGTTCTTCTGGTTCGGTGCGGGCTGGCCGGCGCCGCGCTGGTACTTCTGGTCCGACGCCTGGATCTTCATCGGCTCCATCGTCGCCACGTATGCCATGGCCCGCGGCTGGAACGATTTCTGGCTGGCGTGGCTGGCCGTCGACGCGGTCGGCGTACCACTGCTCGTGCAGTCGCACTTCTACCCGTCGGCGGTTCTCTATCTCGTCTACGGCGGTCTAGTCGCGTACGGCTTCACGGTGTGGCTCAAGTCCTCGCGTACCGAGGCCGCACCCGCACCGGCGTAGCTCAGCGGCGTACCAGGGGGCGCGGGTCGAGCGGCCAGGTCAGGCGCCGGTACCACGGCACGCTGCGCCGGGCGGCCCGCCGCACCAGCCTCAGCTCGCCCCACGGACTGTCCACTGTCGACCCGGTCGGCGCGAATGCCGCCCGGTCCGCGAGGTCCGCGATCCTCAAGGCCGCGGGCGCGTCCGGCACCATCGCCGCTACCCATTGAGCGGTACGCCCACGCGGCGGTCGGCGTCCGAGCAGCACCAGCAGGTCGAGCACCTCTGACCAGGCGCCCCGGGCACCGAGGCGGCGATGGCGGATACGGCGCCGGATCCGGGCTACGGCGACGGCGGCCACGATGACGGCCAGGGTCGTCAGCAGAAGGCGGCCGATCATCGACGGTGTCACCGGCCGGCCGGTTTCGGCCGCCGCCGACGGCGATGGTCTGGGCCGCCGGGCCGGCTGTGCGACCGATGACGGGCGCGGTGCCGGCTGGTCCGCCGCGACCCGGTCGAGAACCTGCTGCCGCACGCCGGCCTCGTCGGAGTCGTCGACCTGCTGCGGTGTCGGGTCGAACGGCACCCAGCCCAGCCCGGTGAAGTAGACCTCGGGCCAGGCCAGCGCGTCGCGGGCCCGCACGATCCAGCTGCCGTCGGCGAGGCGCTGCCCCGGACGGAATCCGAAGACGACGCGGGTCGGCAGCCCGGCCGCCCGAGCCACGACCGCGAAGGCGGCGGCGAACTGTTCGGACGTTCCGGCTTGGGCGCCGGGCGTACCGAAGCCGCCGAACAGGAACGTTTCCAGGCGGGCGTACGAGGATCCGGCCGGGGCGGTCGTGCTCAGACGGCCTCTTGTGCGTACTGCGGCTTCGATGAGGACGGCCTGCTCGAACGGTGTTGCGGCGCCGGCGACGATGCGTTCGGCGTACTCGGCGAACAGGTACGGCAACCGTGGTACGCCGAGATACTGCCCGGCCGGTGGAACCGCGGCAACGAGCAGGTCCGCGTCGGCGGGCGTGTCCACCCGGGCCGCGACCTGGTACCGCAGGCCCGATCGCACTCCGCCGGCCAGCAGCAGCGAGCCGGAATCGGGGTCGATGCGGGCCGAGGGCAGGCTGACGGAGGTGGCCATGCCCGCGGTGGGCAGCCAGACACCGTCGAGGGAATCGATGGTGACGTCGGTCGTCACCGCTCGCTGATGCTTTCCGGCCGGCAGGATCTGCGGTGCCACCGCTCCGATCTCGCGGTACCGGGCGTCGGCGGTCCACGCCGCGCCGTCGAATCCGGCCAGCGCCACCAGATGAAGCCGTCCGGGTACGCCGGAGTGCCGGAACAGTTCGCGATCCCCCTGCTCGATCAGCGTCGCGAGCCGGGACAGCGGGCTGCGTTCCACAAGGGACTGCGGCGGCGGTGAGACGAGGTTCCGCGGCTCGAAGGCGCCCACGGGCGCCAGCAGCGACGCGGTCGCCACGACCGCAACGCTGCCGATTCCAGCGGCGGCAACGGCTCGCCCCCGCCCGCCGCCCCTCAAGATCCCGCCGTCGCGCCCCAAGATCCCGGCAGGATCTTGAGAGGCGGCTGACCAGGTGACGACCGCGCACACGACCATTGCGATGGCGATCACGCCGTTCCGGTCGGCTTGCCCGGCCGTCAGCAGCGCACCGCCGACGTACAACACCGATCCGCCGGCCAGCGGCGCGAACCGGCCCGGTGCGCGTACGCCGATCCACAGTCCAATGAGGACAACGACAGCGAGGACGGGCAACACCAGATCCACCACCGGTAGAGCCGGCCGAGGCGCCGTCAACAGGCGCGGTACGCCATCGCGCAGGATCGCCAGCCACTGCCCACCCGATCGGGCTCCGGCGGCGTACCCATAAATGGCGAGCAGGGAGAGCGTCAGCGGGAAGCGGAGCCGAGCGGGCGTGAGGTAGGGGACGAGGAGGGCCGCCGCGAACAGAAGCGTGGCGGTGAGGCCCGACCACGCCCGGCCGAGCTGGACCGCACCGAGAAGCAGCAGCGCCGCGCCCAGGATTCTCACGAGCGCACCACCGTGGAGTCCCACAGGCTGAGCAGAGCGACGCTGTCGAGTCCACGAAGGACGGTGACCGGTGCGGCGATCGTCACCGGCGGGCCGGGTACGCCCGCCACCATGGCGACACCGACCGTCGCCCGGCCCGCCTCGGCGAGAAGGGGCCCGAGATCGGCCGCTTCACCGGTGATCACGACGACCACGTCCCGCGCCGACACCGGCACTGTCGGCGGCTGCACGTCTTCGGTCCGCGCCGTGACCTCAGCCAGGGCCGAGGCGAGCGTACGCGCGGCTCCGTCCAGCGCCGCGCCCTCGGCCCGGTCGAGCTGGCCGGACACCGTCATCAGCCGGACGGGGTGCCCGGAATCGGCGGCCGCCACAGCGAGCGACGCCGCCACTTCGACCGCATCCTCCAACGCGTCCGCGGCGTAGCTTGCGGCCCGATCGTCGAGCAGAAGCGTCACGTACGCGGTGGCCGGTTCGGCGTCCTCGCGGACCATCAGGGTGCCGCGGCGGGCGCTGGTCGCCCAGTGCAGCCGCCGCAGATCGTCGCCGGGCAGGTACTCCCGCAACGCCACCAGATCGGTGCCACCGCGGTCGGCTCGTTCGTCCGCTTCCGCCTGGCCGCGGCGTACGCCCGCCGGAAGCCCGCGTACGGGCAGGACTCGCGGTAGAACTCGGATTTGCCGGGTGCCGCCGAGCACCGCCCGGTTCAGGGCCAGTCCGGCCATGGCGTGCCGGCGTACTTGGAGCGGGCCGATAGTGAGCACTCCGCGGCGGGTGGTCGGCACCTCGTAGCGGACCTCGGCGGCGTCGTCACGGCCCAGCCGGGGAACGGAGATCGGCACCGATTCGGCACCGACCGGTTCCACCGCTTCGATCGCCAACGGCAGCAGGCCGCGGCGGCGGCGTACGCGCAGCCGTCCCTCGCACGGCTCGAACCGCGTCACCTCGGCCGGCCAGACCGTGCGGCGTACGCTCACCGGCGCTGGGCGTACGACGGAAAGGATCGCGGCGACGACCAGCGCGACCAGCGCGATCCCGAAGCCGAGCACCCCGGGATAACGCCATTGCAGCCCGGCCGTGAGCAACGACGCGCCCAGGAGCGCTGCGGCCACGCCCCGACGGGTCGGCCGCGGTGCCCAGCGGCCGGCCAGGTCGGACGCGGGCGAGGTCATGGCCGGGCCACCCGGCGGCGCCGCCGGAGCCCGAGCGTCAACGGGACGAGCAGCAGGAGCACGATTTCCGGAACACCGGACCCGCTCGGTGGCGGGGCGGCGGCAGCGGCGGCCGCAGCGAAGGCGGACATCGGCACGGAGTCCTGCCGCCAGGCGGTCCACCGCTCGTTGGGGCCGTTGAAGCACGAATGGCTGTCGGTGACCGGTACGCCCTCCCCGGCCGGGTCGCCGGTGACGTAAAGGCATTCCTGGCCGTCGTACTGGCCGCGGATCTGCGCTTCGTTGCCGACCTCGTTGACCCGCTTCCACCGCTTCGGCCGCTCGGTGCAGCCGCTGCTGGACAGATGCAGGCTGTCGTTGTACGCCAGGCACAGGTTGCTGGCGTTGTTGCGGATGTCGCCGGTGTTCATGTGCCGCCAGTACTGGCTGGCGATGCCGCTGCACGTATGCAGCTTCAGGTCGCCGTCCAGGCACTTGCCGCCGGAGCTGACGTACATGAAGCCCTGTCCGTACACGAATCCCGGCGGGCCCGCAATCCCCATCGACGCCCGGCCCGGCGGACCCGCACCGGCGGAGTTCGTCAGGGAAGCGGTCGCGGTGACGGAGCCACCGCGCATGCACACGTCGTCGGGCGTGACGCAGTCCGCCGTGAACTGGTAGGGCCGCTGCCCGATCGGTACACCTTGGACACTCACCAGGGTGCGGTCGCGATCGGACTTGACCTCCAGGTCGTACGTGGTGACCGGCTGCCCTGGGTCGCTTTGCACGTCCACGGTGATCCGTAAGGTCACCCGGGTCGGCGACAGGGCCGCCAGTTCGACCCCGATCGCCGGCTCGCCGGGCCGGCCGTACGCCGAAACAGCATTGCTGGGCGCAGAGGCGTAACTGTTGTCGGCGGTGACGGCGACCACCACGAAACTGACCGGCTGGCCCAGCGGCAACCCGCCGATGTAGGTGAAGGTCGCACCGCTGGGCGCCGTGCCGACCTGAGCACCGGTGTCCGTACGCTGAATCTGGTAACTGACGGGCAGATTCGGTGGCGGCGCCCACGACACCTGGATCGTGCCGTCCGGGCGCGCGGTCGCCGTGACTGCGGTCGGCGTGAAGTCGGACGGCCGGGGTGCCCGCGACGACGGCGGCGCCGAACTCGGCGGGCCCTGCGTCGGGCCTTGCGTCGGGCCCTGCGTGGGCAGCGGCGATGCCGAGCCGGTCGGCCCGGGAGTCGGGGTCGGTGTGGTGCTGCCGATCGGGCCCGACGACGGCGATCGGCCGCCGGGCGAGGCCACCGGCGCCCGGCTCTGACCGGGGGCGCCGGGCGTACGCGCGGTCTGTCCCCGCTTCGCGGTCGGCGACGTCTGCGGCTTACGCAGTCCGAGACCGCTGGGCAACGCCGTCGGGCGGGCACTGGGATTGGTCACCGGTACGCGTGGATCGTCGGTCTGGATCTCCACAATGGACCCGTCCGGCTTGATGACGAGACCTTTCGCCGCTCCGAGGACGTTGACGATGAGCAGCCCAGCGGTGGGCACCAGCTCCAGATCCTCACCGGCCGGCGTCGCCACGTCGGGTCCGCCGCGACGGCCCGCCGGATCCAGCACGATCACCTTGCGGGCCGTAGGACACGGAATATAGATGAGGTTGCGATAGACGGCAGCCCGGCCGACCCGGGCGCAGCCGAACGTCTTGCCATCGGCCTCGGTGACGCCGTCGCCGCGGACGATCCGGATCGCCGAGCTGGTCGCCGACGTGATCGGGGCGAGGTCGGCGGGCGTACGGTCGGCGCCGAGCAGCGGTCCGGGCAGCCCGGTGGCGCGCAGCGTCCGGTCCTGGTTCGAGCCGATCCGCACGACATTGCCGTTCGGCGCGAACACGGTCACCCCGCGCACGTGCCCGGTGACGACGGCACCCGGTGTGATGTCCGGCAGGGTGCGGCGTTCCCGCTCAGCGAAGGCGTCCGCCGACCAGTTCAGGGCGACCAGCCGCCCGCCCTCGCCGAGCACCCAGAGGGCGTCGCTGTCGACGGCCGCGTCGAAGATGGCCCCACCCGCCTGGTACGGCCGGCCGATCGTCTTCGCGGTCAGCGGATCGATCGCGGCGACCTCGCCGGCGACCCGGTCCACGAGGAAGATGCGGCGCTCGGCTAGCAGCACTTTCACGTCGGCGGGGGCCTGGCGTACGCCGCTGACCCGCATGAGCGGCAGGTCCACGATCGTGACGGTGCGCGTACTGCGGTTGGTGATGATGAGCGATCCCTTGTCCTGCACCACTTCCAGCTGATCCCCGACGGCACCGACCTGGAGCCGCTCGACCGTCCGGCGGGTGTCGGGATTCACGCGTACGGCTTGGCCACGGTTGGTACGCAGCCAGGTCAGCGACTCCGGCGTCGCCAGGGCGGTCTGGGTCAGGCCGTTGCCGAACAGGGCCCCGGCCGCCAGGGCGAGCACCGTTGCCGCGATGCCGGCCTGGGCCGCCGCGCGGCTCCGCGATCCCTTCCTTGATCCGGTTTGGACCGCCCTCCATGATCCGGTTTGGATCAGGGATGTTGCACGGATCTTGGCCCAAGATCCGTGCATTTTCCGTGATCTGAACAGGATCATGGCCGTCCTCCTGACGGTTCAGTCCCTGACGGGCGGGTTCAGTCCGCTGACGGGCGGGGGACCTCGATCGAGGCGAGGGCGTCGGTCAGTGCCTGCGCGCTGCGCGCCCCGGCCAGCTGAGACTCCCGGGTGAGCAGGAGCCGGTGGGCGAGGACCGGCTCGGCCAGCCATTGCAGATCGGCTGGCGTCACGTAGAAGCGGCCGCGCGACGCCGCAGACACCTGGGCGCAGCGGACGAGGACCCGCAGGGCTCGCGTACTGGCCCCCAACCGCAGCCGCGGATCCGACCGCGTCGCCGCGCCGACCGCCCGCACGTATCGCAGCAGCGACTCGGCGACGTGGATGCGCCGCAGCAAAGCGCCCGCGCGCAAGATCTCCTCGGGGCTGGTGACCGTCGGTACGCCCGCGACGGCACCGGCGTGCGAACCCGGCCGCAGTACGCCGATCTCCTCGTCGGCTTCCGGGAAACCCAGCGATGTACGCACGAGGAAGCGGTCGAGCTGAGCCTCGGGCAGCCGGTAGGTGCCGTCGAGGTCGACCGGGTTCTGCGTCGCCACCACGAGGAACGGGTTCGGCACCTGGTACGCCGTACCGTCGACGGTGACCGTCTGCTCCTCCATGACCTCCAGCAGCGCCGACTGGGTCTTGGCGGCGGCCCGGTTGATCTCGTCGGCCAGCACCACGTTGGCGAACACCGGTCCGGGCCGGAAGCGGACCTCACCGGAGTGCGGATCGTACACGGAGGTCCCGGTGATGTCGGCGGGCAGCAGATCGGGCGTGAACTGGATACGCCGGGAGATCCCGCCCAGCGCACCGGCGAGGGACCGGGCGAGGGTGGTCTTACCGGTGCCGGGCACGTCCTCGATGAGCACGTGCCCGCCCGCGAAGAGCGCCACCAGCACGAGTTCGATGGTCGGCCGCTTGCCGTACACGGCGATCTCGACGGCGTCGGCGACCCGCGTCCATAGGCCGCGGAACGCGGCGACATCCTGCTCGGTCGGCGTCGCGGTAGCCGTGATCACGAGCTTCCCCTTCCTCGGTGCGGGGGTCAGTGGTTGACGATGCCCTTTTCGATGGCGAGCCGGGTCAGCTCGGGCCGCCGGCGCCGGCCGGTCTTCTCGCGGATGCGATCCAGGTGCGAGCGCACCGTGCGGACGCTGATCGCCAGCTGGTCGGCGATGTCCTGGTCGCGCCCGCCGTCGGCGAGCAGCGCGAGCACCTGGCGCTCGCGGTCGGACAGCGGAAGCTCCACCCCATATCGGGTACGCGCCGAGTCGAGCAGGTACCCGGCGAGGGTCGGCGAAACGTAGCTGTTGCCGAGCGCCACTTCGCGCACGGCCCGCCGGATCTCGTCGATGTCGGCGTCCTTGGTGAGGTAGCCCCGGGCCCCGGCGGCCATCGCACCGAGCACATCGGACCGTTCTCCGTAGGCCGACAGGACCAGGACGGTGAAGCCCATGCGGACGACCGCCGCCACTGCTTCCGCATCGCAGACACCGGGCAGCTTCAGATCGAGCACCACGACCGCGCCGGGCGGCTGCCGGTACGCGGCGAACTCCTCGACGGACTTCGCGGTCACTCCGATGTGGATCGATCCGTCGGCGCCGAGGGCGTGTACGAGGGCCGATCGGTAGAGCGGATGGTCTTCCACGACGTGGATCTCCACCGGCCCGGGCAGGGTGTTCGCGGCCACGCGGGAAAGGTACGTCGCATAAACGGGCGTCAAACAGATCAGCGGCGGTCATCTGTAGATCTCCTACCCGTCCATTCGTTGCGGCCGCTCCGCCGTCTGGTTCATCGCGGTTGAGCATCCGGTCATCGGGGCAGGGCCAGCTGGGCCGCGGCCGGGTCGAGGGTGGCTCCGAGCGGGAACAGCGCCAGGATGGTCGAGGCCGCCGCGGCCGGTTCGATCCCGCCATAGCCGAGCGCTTGCAGAGCCGGCGTACCGGTCAGGGGATATCGAACTCCCCGGTCGGTGACGAGGTAGACCGCTCCTGCTTGAGCACCGGGCGACTGCTGGTCGCGGACGACCGCTCCGGCTCCGGGCGGAACGTAGACCCCGTCGGCGGAGAGCGCATCCGCTCCGGGTGCCGGTAATGCGCGAGCACCGGGCGGCAACGGATCGTCGACGAGGCGTACGCCGTCCGCAGTCGAGCAGATCTGCTGCGAACCGCCCGCCACGAGCTTGGGCGTACGCGCGGGAAACGGCGACTCCGCGGCAGTGGCCGTACGGCCCGCGACGTCGGCCGCCGATACCGGGATCGGCCGGGGCGTACCACCGGGATAGGCATCGCGATTGGCCGGATTGCCGAGAATGAGAGCCGCCTCGATCTCGCTGATGCCGTTCAAGGCGTCGCCGGCCGCGCTGGAACGGACGACGAAATACCGGCGGTCGCTGCCGACACTGTCGACGAGGAGCACCTGACCCACCACTGTAGACAGATCACCGATCCGGGGGCCGGGCCCGCCGCTGCCCTCGATCGCGATGAGGCCCAGATCCGGGCCGACCGGGACGGCGCTGAGCCACGCCGCCGTCACCGCGACCGGTGCCGCCCGGTCATACCCGAGGACCTCGGCGGCCCGATCCTTCAGCCGCCAGCGCTGGCCGGCGAAGACGGCGTACCGGGCCCCGGTCGGCTCCTCGGCGATCACCGCATCCTCGTCGCCCAGCCGCTGCCCGCCCTTGACCGCCACCCCCAGCAGTACGGTCGTCTTCGGCTCCCGATCCGGCGGTGCATCCGGTGCCTTCCCGGTGCACACCGTCCACGGCCCGGCCAAGAGCCGATCGCGGGCGGGCAGCGAGTCTGGCGCATCCGGGATCCCGACGGCCACACCCCGCGGTACGCCGGCCAGCGACCGGGCCGACACGGTCGCCGTACCGCGCCCGTCCCCGCCGGCCAGCAACCGGGCCGACGCATAGTTGGCGACCGGATGGAGCAGCCCGTCGGCCATCAGCACATACCGTGCTCCGGTCTCCTTCTCGATGACCACGCGGCCTGGCGTACGCCACTGCTGACCGGCGCCCGGACGCAGTACGCCGTAAACGCCGAACGCCGCGATCGCGAGGATGGCGCACATCGTGCCGACGGCGTACCCGAGCACGAGGCGGCGGCTCGGCGACACCGGATGGTACGCGTCGCCGGCCTGCAAGGCGGATACCAGCCTGCGCCGCAGGAACTGGTACGCCTGGATCTGATCCCGTTGCGTCCACATAGGAACACCGAAGTGTAGTCGGGTCTGGCGGCCCCGGGCACGGTAGAACTACCCACGGCGGTGCGGGGCCGTTGGGCGTACCTTCGAGGACGTGACTCGCTCCGCCGCTCTCGCCGCCCGAGTGACGATGTGGCAAGTGATCGTGGTGGCCGTAGTGCTCCTGGCGGCCCATCCGGCACGCGCGTACGCCGCGATGGCCGCGGCCGGCCTGCTCGCGGTGACCGCCACCCGGTTCTCCGGCCGCTGGTCGGATCAGTGGATCGCCTCGTACGTGCGATATCGCGGCCGTACGCGCGCCCATCGCCCGGTCCGGGCCCTCGACGTCGTGGCGCCGAACCTCGACACCCGCGCGTACGCCGACCGCGCGGGCAACCGCGTGGGCCTGGCCGGCGACGGTACCGGATGGACCGCGATCCTGCGCCTGGAGCCGATCCCCGACGAGGAGCTGGCCCGGCGCTTGGAGGGGCTGCTGGCCGAGCTGCCCGCCACCCTCCACAGTGGTGATATCCGCATCGCGTCGGCGCAACTGGTCGGCTGGTCCGTTCCGGCGCGGAAGCGGACCGTTCGCGCCTACTGGGTGGCGATCCGGTTCGATCCGCACCTCGATCCGCAGTCCGTCCAGATCCGCGGCGGCGGCGAAGCCGGCGCCACCCAAGCCGCCGGAGTCGCCGCGTTGCGCCTGGCGACCGCGTTGCGCCAGAAGGGGTACGCCCTACGCCCGCTCGACGGCACCGAACTGGCCACCGAACTGGCGGCGTCGCTGGGCGAGGAGCCGCCGGGGCGCGGCACCGGGCTGCCGGTGTCCCGCCCGTCGATCCGCGAATCGTGGCGGTCCTGGTCGGTCGGAGCCCTGCACCACACGTGTTTCCGGCTGCGGCGGCGGCCGGCCAGCCAGGCCGCGCTGGCGAAGGTCCTCACCTGGCTGGGACACCAGCCGGCGATCAGCACCTGCGTCTCGGTCAGCTACCCCGGAGCCTCGGTGGTCATCCGCATGGCGGTGCCCGGCCGGCCCAGTGCCGCGGCAGTGGGCGCGTACGCCCGCTTTCTCAGCCCGATGAACGGCGACCACCTCGACGGCGTACGCGCCACGATCCCTCTCTGCCGGCCGGTTCCGTAGGCGGTCACCAGGTCCAGTTGCGCCGGACGATGCGTCCGGGGGTTCCGTCCGGTCCGGGCGGGCCGACCTCGATGCTGAACTCGTACTCCTTCTCGACCGCACCGCCGCCGCGCACGGGCCGGCACTCCTTCACCGAATAGACCATGCTCTCCAGCAGCCGGTGGCCGCCGTAGTGCCGGCTGACCTCATTGCCGTAGGCGTCGCGTTCCCAGTAGGTGTACGCGTCCATCGGGTGGGTCGTCGCCTGGGTGCGTACGGCCAGCCAGCCGCCTTCCATCGACAGCTCGCGGTGGCGGCGCTGGAGGAACCGTTCCGCGCGCACCATGTCACTCGTGTTCATGATCGTCGGCGCGAGGAAGATGCCCGCCTTCGCCTCGGTACCAAGGATCTTGCCGCTCCACGAGTGCGACGCATCGTGGTCGACGATCTGGATCCGGCGGCCGAGCTTGCGCATGTCCTCCTCGTAGTCGAACCGCTGCGTCAGGCTGGGCTGCACTACCCCATCGATGGTGACGACGAAATAGGCGATCTCTTCGCCGTTGGGACCGACCCGGTCGGTGAGGTAACGCTGACCGTCGATCTTGAAGATGCCGCCGCCGGCGGTCAGGTTGGACACGTCCCAGTTGCCGGTGACCGGCGGAACCGCGGTCCGCATCGGCGGCTGGTAGCAGCGCGGGTCCGGCGGATCCTCGTAGTCCGGAACCGGTGGCGGAAGGTACGGCCGGATGAAGGTCTGCCAGATGAGCCCGCCGGCGGCGATGGGCACGAGCCACTTCAGCACCTTGCGGCTCAGCCGCTCCTGCACCTTGTGTTCGACACCCTTGCGAGCGGTCGCTCCGGCGGCGGCGGTGATCCCGCCGATCGCCACCGCCTTGGCGATCAACGCGATCGTCGCCACGAGGGCGTAGAACTCGGCGACCCAGACCGCTTGCATGATGGTCGCGTGGGTGGCCAGAGACTTGAGCCCGGCCCCGATGTTCTCGGCCCGCTGGCGGGCCAGTTCCAGGTTCTCCCCCGGCCCTCGCGTTCGTTTCCACCACTCCTCGAACGCGTCGATCGCCTTGCCGGCCTCGCCGGTCAGGACGTCCTCGGCGGCGGTCTCCGCGGTACGCAGCTGGCTCCATAGCTTGCCGGAGTAGACCCCCCAGTCGTCGCTCATCATGCTCAACCGGGGCGGATCGGCGTCGGGCCAGTGCATGCCGAGGTAGCTGAGCGGACCGGTCATCCAGTCCGGCGGGCGTACGCTCATCCCGGCCGCCCCGGAATCTGCTTGCCTAGATCGGACATCAGCTCGGCACCGGTGCGGTTCAGCGAGGCGAAGCCGATGGAAGCGCCATCCAGTTCACGCGCGCCGTACGCGACCTGATCGCGGTAGTCCTTCATCCGCGGGTACACCTCGACGATGCCATCGGAGTAGGCCCTGCTGGCCTCCAAGCCAATCGTGTCGCCGCCGAACGGCGATCCCTCGCCGTTGAGCGTGATGACGGTGTAAAGGTTCTGCTGCAAGGTGCCCAAGGCGTCGTCCATCTCGAAGCAGATGCCGCCGATGATCATGCTCGACTGGCCGAGCACGAGCGGCTGGATCTCGAAGCCGCCGCCGCTCATCGCGCCCGCTCCCGTCCGCGCAGCAGGTCGCCGACCAGCGTGTTCAGCTCCTCCATCTGGCGCTCGGCGGCGAATCGGTAGGCCTCCGCGTCGGCCGATGCCTGGCGTACCAGCGCTTCGAAGCCGTCGGCTCCGGAGTTCTGCGTACGCACGGCTTCCTGCGCGGAGCTGACCGCGCCGAGGATCTCTTTCGCCGCAGCACCGGCCGACCGGCGCAGCAAGCGGGGATCGAGTTTGAGGTCGACCAGCCGGCCGGTGCCGTCGACGACCGCCTCCGCCAGCTCTTCGGGGCCCGATCCACGGAC
>Ga0114129_10002192_pt1 | contig 26897 bp, 21 predicted proteins | sample RhiMetdeltSRZDD1_FD_80071 | JGI IMG/M metagenome (GOLD analysis project Ga0114129, IMG submission 80071) | Populus rhizosphere microbial communities from Tennessee, USA - Rhizosphere MetaG P. deltoides SRZDD1 (version 2) (version 2) | ecosystem: Host-associated > Plants > Roots > Rhizosphere >...
CGACGCGTCTTCGGCGTGGGCGTCGATCCCGAGCGCGAGGTGCTCGTGTCCGCGGGATCGAAGGAGGCGATCTTCCATCTCCCGCTGGCCCTCATCGACGCGGCGAGCGATCGGCGCGCGGTGATCTATCCCGATCCCGGCTATCCCGTCTACGAGGCGGGCACGCGCCTGGCCGGCGGCGAGCTGCTGCCCGTGCGGCTGGACGGGTCGAACGGATTCCTGCTCGAGCCGTGGAACCTGCCCGCCGATGTCGTGCGGCGGGCGCGCCTCCTGTGGATCAACTACCCGCACAACCCGACCGGTGCCAACGCCGACCGCGCGTACCTCGAGCGTGTCGTGCGATGGGCGGCCGAGCACGACATCGTCTTGTGCGCCGACGAGTGCTACGTCGAGCTCGCCGGCGCGGGCCGCGCCACCTCCGTCCTCGAGATCACGAAGACGAACGTCCTCGTCTTCCACTCGCTGTCGAAGCGCTCGGGCATGACGGGCTACCGCAGCGGCTTCGTGGCCGGAGATCCTGCGCTGGTGGCCGTCTATCGGCGGCTGCGGCCGCTGGCGGGCACGGGCTCGCCCGACTTCGTGCAGAAGGCGGCGGTGGCGGCTTGGTCCGACGATACCCACGTGGCCGAACGCCGCCGCATCTTCGAAGCCAAACGTGCGCTGTTCCGGGCGTTCTTCGACGAGGCCGGCCTCACGGCCACGGGCGACGGCGCTCTCTATCTCTGGGTGAAGGTCCCGGGCGATGGCCATGCCGACGCCTATGCCGAGCGTCTCGTCGGCGGCGGCGTCATCGTCGCCCCCGGAACCTTCTTCGGCGCCGGCACCGGCTACGTCCGCGTCGCGCTCTGCCCCACTCTCGAGGAATGCCAGGCCGCGCTGGCGGCATGGAGGAGGACCCTGTGAACGTCGACGAGATGCGCGACCGCGTGCGCGCCGCCTTTGCGGACCGCGCGAAGCTGGGCGAGGACGAGACACGCGCGGCGGTGCTGGCCGCCATCGACGGTCTCGACCGCGGCGAGCTGCGCGTGGCGGAAAAGAAGGCGCAGAACGGCCAGGACGATTGGATCGTCAACGACTGGCTGAAGGAAGCCATCCTGCTGTACTTCGCCATCCGCGGCATGGAGGTGCTCGAGGCGGGCGCCCTCGAGTTCCACGACAAGATCCCGGTCAAGCGCGGCCTGCGCAAGGCCAACGTGCGCGTGGTCCCGCCGGGAGTCGCGCGCTACGGGAGCTTCCTCGAGCCGGGAGCGATCCTGATGCCCGGCTACGTCAACATCGGGGCCCGCGTGGGTGCGGGAACGATGATCGACACCTGGGCCACCGTCGGATCGTGCGCGCAGGTCGGCCGCGACGTGCATGTGGCGGGTGGCGTGGGCATCGGCGGCGTGCTCGAGCCGCCGTCGGCACGACCCAACATCATCGAGGACGGTGCCTTCATAGGGTCGCGATGCATCCTCGTCGAGGGAGTCGTCGTCGGTGAGGAGGCGGTGCTCGGGGCCAACGTGGTGATCACGTCATCGACGCCCATCATCGACGTCACCGGCCCCACCGAGGTCGTCCACAAGGGGCGCGTGCCGCCGCGATCTGTCGTCATCCCCGGCGTGCGGCCGAAGAAGTTCCCGGCCGGTGAGTACGGCCTGCCCGCCGCCCTCATCATCGGCAAGCGCACGGAGACGACGGATCGCAAGGTCTCGCTGAACGCGGCGCTGCGCGACTACGGGGTGCAGGCGTAGCAAGGCGCAGTCAGAAGGTTCGATCCTGCGCTTTCAGGCGTCGCACTTCTGTAGCGGCATGGTTTCCGCGAAAGAGCTGAAACAGGCAATCCAGCGCCTGTCGACGTTTGCGCCGGCGCGCCGCGGGAATACCCACAAGGCTGTTCCGGTGAGCGAGGACAGAGCGCCGAATGGCTTCCGACAAGGTACACCCGTACTGACGCGCTAGCTGTCGCGCGGCGGCTCGCGTCGCGTCGTCCAGGATGACAGTCGTGCGATGCGCCATTTCCCCTACCTACCAATCCCCCGACGCGCCGCCACCCCCGAACGAGCCGCCACCGCCCGAGAAACCGCCACCGTCGGAAAAACCGCCGCCGGACGAGCCGCCGCCGAAGCCGCCGAACCATCCGCCGCCGGAGTCGTTCCAGCCTCCGCGCGAAACCGTCCAGCCCCGGCGCCCGGCGCGGGAGAAACGCGACAAGAGCACGAGCATGAGGATGAACAGGAACGGCCACGCCGGGGCGGTGGCGCCGCGGCGGCGGCGCGGTGTGCCTTCGACGGGTGCCGCGGGGATGGCCGCCGCCTGTCCGTGAACCGCGAGGACGATCGCCTCGACCGCCGCCTCCAGGCCCGCGGCGTAGTTCTGGCGCCGGAAATGAGGCGCCATCACGTCCTGCAGGATGCGCTTGGCGACGGCGTCGGGTAAACGGTCCTCGAGGCCGTAGCCGACCTCGAGGCGCGTGCGGCGGTCGTCGACGAAGACGAACAGCACCGCGCCGTCGTCCTCCTTCGCGCGGCCCGCGCCCCACGCCTGGGCGGCACGGATGGTGAAGTCCTCGAGGACCTCACCCTCGGGCAGGCGCCGAGACACGGCGATGACCACCTGCGTGCCGTACTGCTGATCGAGGGCGCGCAGCCGCCCGTTCAGCCGCCGGGCGTCGCCGGCCGACACGACGCCCGCGTCGTCGTTGAAGTACTGAGCGGGCTTCGGCGGGATCGCGGCCGCCGCCAGCGAGGCGGCGAGCAGCACGACGAGCGTCGTCAGTGGCTAATCCTCCGAGACCGTGTCGGGGAGCTCGTTGACGTCGGACTGCCCCGCCGTGCGCGGGAAGTTCCGGGCGAGAACCTCGCCGGCCTGCGAGACGCCTTTGACGATCCCGTCCGTGAAACGCCCGCCGCGGAAGTCGTCACCCATCACCTTCGCCACGCTGTGCCAGAAGTCGGTGCCGCACTTCGCGTGGATGCCGGTATCGCCGATGATCGCGAACTTCTGCGACTGCGGCGCGATATAGATAAGGATGCCGTTGCGCTCGGCGGTCTTCGTCATGCCCAGCGCTTCGAACTGGGCGGCGGCCGCCGCCTGGGCGTCGTCGATCGACTTGGCGGTGACGTGCACGCGGATCTCGCCCGCCGAGCGTGCCTCGGCATCGCGGATGGCCTGCACCACGCGCTCGTGCTCGACGGCGCCCAGGAAGCTCTTGACCTTCACGGTGCCCTACTGCGCCGGAGCCGGCGTCTTGTTGCCGAAGTCGAACTGTACCTTCGGCGCCTGCTCGGATCCCGCCGCGGCCTTGAAGTACACCTTCTCCCCGAAGCCGAAGGTGCCGGCCAGCAGGTTCGTGGGGAACCGCTTGCGGGCCACGTTGTACTCGCGAGCGACCTCGTTGTACCGCATGCGCTCGACGGTGATGCGGTTCTCCGTGCCCTCGAGCTGCGCCTGCAGGTCGCGGAAGGCGGCCGTCGCCTTGAGGTCGGGATACGCCTCCGCCACCACCATGAGGCGCTGGAGGGCGGAGCTGAGGCCGGCCTGGGCCTGCTCCCACTTGGCGAACTGCTCGGGATGGTTGACGAGATCCCCGGCGTTCACCTGCATGCGCCCCACGCTGGCGCGCGCCTCCGTCACCGCCTCGAGCGTCGACTTCTCGAAGCCGGCGGCGCCCTGCACGGTGGCCACGAGGTTCGGGATCAAGTCCGCGCGCCGCTGGTAGACGTTCTCCACCTGCGACCACTGCGCGTCCACCGCCTCCGACTTCCCGACGAGGCCGTTGTACATGCCCCACACCGCCAGCCCGCCGACGAGCAGCACGATCACGAGCACCGCCAGGCAACCCATCCCAATCTTCATCGAGGAGATACCTCCACCGTTCATTCTATACTTCGTTTTCCCCATGCCCTGGCGCGGCCTCGTCCTCGCTCTGCTCGTCGGCGCGGCGGCTGTCGTTTTCCAGCACCGGCGTTTTGCCGACCCGCACGTCGTCCACGACCGGTGGGAGCTGCCCGCATTCGACGCCTACGCCTACGTGGCCATGGCGGAGAACCCGGCGGTCTTCACCGTCGCCCCCTGGGGCTATCGAGTCCTGACCCCGGCCATCGTCGCCGCCCTCCCCGGCAACCCCGTGCGCGGCTTCCGCGACCACATGTTCGCGGGGCTGGTGCTGGCGAGCGGGCTGCTGTTCCTCTTCCTCCGCCGCCTCGGCCACGGCGAGTGGCCGTCGCTCGCGGCGGTGGCGGCGTTTGCGTTGTCGCCGGCGGTGGCCGAGGTCGTGCGCTATCCGTTCCTGGTCGAGCCCGTGACAGTGGCCCTCGAGATCGCGTTTCTGCTCGCGATCGCGAGCGGCGGCGGGGTGGCCACGCTCGCGCTCCTGGCGACGCTGGGGGCCCTCTCGAAAGAGCTGTCGCTGATGCTCGTGCCCCTCGTCTTCTTCGCGCGCCTGCCGGACCACGGCTTCCGCCGTGCGCTCGCCTCCGCCGCGGCGGTGGCGGCGCCCGCCGTGGCCGCCACCCTCATCCTCCGGCTGTACTGGGCGCCGCAGATCGAAGGGCCCACCCTCAACCTCGGGCCGCAGACGGTGGCCGTCGTCGCCGCGCGCCTGGGCGAGGCCTGGAAGGAGACGCTGATCGGGGCGCTGCTCGGCGGCCTCACTCCGGTGGCCTTGATCGGCGCGCTCACGCCGCGCGCGCGGCCGTTCCTCAGGCGCTACGGTTATCTGCTCTTCGTGACCCTGGCGCTGCCGCTCGTGGCCTGGATCAACATCGGCGGCCCGCGGCCGATGGCGTTCTTCGGGCCGAACACGCTGCGCCTGCTGCTGTTCGCCCTGCCCGGCCTGCTGTCCCTCGCGCTCTTCGCGCTGCATGCGGTCCGGCCGCATCACGCCCCGCCCGCCGCCCCCGCCGCACCCTCACCCTCCCGCCAACGCGTGATCGCCGCCCTGGTCGTGGCGTGCCTCGCCGTCCTGCTCGTGGGTCTCGATCGGTATCGCCGCGTGGACCTCCGCGGCTTCCGCGACGGCCCGCTCGTGCTGGCCCTGTGCCGCGAGAGCCTGCGGACGGCGCGGCGCCTCGACAACGGCCGCATGGTCGACTGGGACCCCGCCGTCTGGCGCTTCGAATGGGGCACGTCGAACCCGCGCGAGATGGAGCGCATGCGGTGGTTCCTGCGCGACGGCTGGGGGGAGCGCCCGCACTACGGAACCGGCGACATGAGGACGGCCGAGCCGCGTGCGACGTTCCTGGTGCCCCTGCTCGCGCCGCAAGCGCTCGATCTCGAGCTGCGGGCGAGCGCGCCGGCCGAGGCCCAGATCGCGGTCACGATGAACGGCCAGGCGGTCGGCCGCGGCGACGTCGGTACGGAGCCGTCGACGCTCCTGTGGACGCTCGATCCCGTGTTGGTTTTCCGCGGCGACAACATCGTCGCCCTCGAGACCCCCGTGGGCCTCGTCGTCCACGAGATCATCCTGAGGCCGAGTACTACTTCACGGTCACCGTGAAGATGGCGGTGTTGGCCGGCGGCCCGCCCTCGCGCGTGTAGCTCATCGGGATGAGCGTGGTGCCGCGCCCTTCGGCGCCGAAGCGCCAGTACTCCTTGCCGCCGGCGCCGACGAGGCCGCCGCTGTTCCCCGCCCTGTACTCGGTGATGAGGAGCCGCACGATGCTGGTCTCGAGACCGGCGGCCAAGGTCCACCGGTAGCCGGTGGTCGCGTTCGACTCGAGGACGAGCGCGAACTCCTCACCGACCTTGACCTCGATCGGCACGGCGGGATCGCTGAACTCGGAAGGGCCGGTGGTGCAGGCGGCGAGGGAAAGCGAGGCCATGAGGGCGGCTGTCGTCGGCACGAGTCTCATGGCCTCGCATTGTACTCAGAAGCCCGTCATCAGATTGATCTGCCAGGTGGGCTTGCGGCCGCCGCGGTCCAGGGCCTTCGCGTAGTCGGCCTGCAGCACCGCGAAGCCGAAGAGGTTCAGGCGCGCGGTGGCACCGACGCTCTTGACGATGTCGCGGGTGCCGCCGAAGGCCTTCGGCGTCGACGCGCTGTCCCAGGCGACGCCGGCGTCGAAGAAGACACCGACCTCGATGGGGACCGGCCCGTAGAGATTCTTTGCGCCGAGGAGGCCAAACAGAGGCGCGCGGGCCTCCACGTTGGCCACGAGCAGCCGGCTGCCGATGAGGCGCTCGAAGTTCGGACACCCGCCCGACTCCGAAGTGCCGCACTCCGAGACCGTGAACGACCCCGAGCTGTAGCCGCGCACGAAACCCTGGTCGCCCAGGAACAGCGGGTACAGGCGCGGGTCGTCACCGCCCTGGCCGTAGCGGCCGTAGTGCATCACGCGGCCGGCCAGGGTGATCGGGCGGATCGGCATCACGTATTGGCGGAAATCGGCCAGGGCGCCGGTGTAGCTCACCGTCCCCAGCGTCGGCGAAACGTCGAGGCGGAAGCGCTGTCCGAGGATCGGGCTCGTCGCCCCGAAGATCGAGGTGTCGCGGACGAACGCGAGGGTACCTTCGTACAGGTGGATGCCGGGGCTGCTCGGCAGATCCTGTCTCTGCTGGCCGATGTAGTCGCCGAACGGATAGGTGTAGAAGTTCGTCTCGACGCGGCCGTCGAAGCCGATGTGGCGATAGCCGGCGGCGGCCTCGATGCGCAGCGAGCTGTCGAACGGATAGAAGCCGAGGGCGCTGACGGAGCGCTCCACCTGCCGCTGCGTGAAGACCTGCTCCGCGTACGCGAGCTGCCCGCCGCTCTGAACGATGCCGGTCGTGAAGTCGTACCCGACGTAGGGGATCTGCCCGGCCTGCACGCCCCAGTTGAAGCGCTGCCGGCGGTTCACGTAGCCGACGACAGCACCCACGTCGGTGAAGCCGGACACGCTCTCGGCCTGGAGCATCGTCTGCAGGTTGTGCTCTCCCAGCATGTCGCTGAAGGCCATCGACACGCCGCCGTTCACGCCGGGACCGTAGCGGCTGACGCCGGCGCCCACGTAGGGCTGGCCCACGTAGTCGAGGCCGAGGCGCGCCTTGTAGGGCGCCTTGGTGAAGGTTTCGGGATCGGCGAGGCCCTTCTCGGCATCCGCGCGTGCCGTCACCACGCGTCCCTCCGCCTTCGCCCCCGGGATGAGGGCGGCCGCCTCCGTCGACGGCTGGCTCTCGACCGCGGTACCGGGCAGGCGCGCCGCGTCCTCGATGGTGTAGATCTCGTACCGGTTCTGCTCGAAGACGCTGTAGGCCAGGCGCGGGCTCGCCGAGGCGGAGCTCAGGGCCGGGCTGGTGGCGGTGATTCCGCTGACGCCGCCCGCGAGATCAGTGACACGGAACGTCGCCCCCGTCGCCAGCTCGAGGCGATAGACGTTCGTGATGCCGGTGGGGTCGGACAGGAAGTACAGGCTCGCCCCGGACGGCTCCCACTGCGGGTTGATGTTCTTCGCGCCGGCGAAGCTCGGCAGCGGCTGGATCTCGGCGGTCTCGGGGTCGATGGTGGCGAGGCGATGGTTGCCGGTGTCCAAGGACTCGAGCCGCGTCGAGAAGCGATCGGTCACGAACGCGATGCGCTTGCCGTCGGGAGACCACGCCGGCTGCAGGTCGGAGAAGGCGTCCTCGGTCAGGCGCTTCAGGCTGTCCGTGCGCAGGTCGTAGACGTAGAGGTCGGTGAAGCCGGAGACCAGCGCGGAGAACACGATGCGAGTGCCGTCGGGCGAAAAACACGGGGTCGCGATCTCGCCGAGCTGCGGGAACGGGATCTCGCGCATCGTCTTGCCGTTCGCCGTGTTCATGAGGACGAGCAGCGGCCGCCCCTTCGCGACCGCGCCCAACGCGAACCGCTCGCCGTCCTTCGACCATCCGCCCGCCGAGTTGATGAACTGCAGGCTCTCGACGTGCGGGTCGACCGCCGACTGCGAGAGCCGCCGCTCGACGTGGCCGGTCTTGGTGTCGGACACGAACAGCTCGATGGCGAAGAGGTCGCGCTCGGACAGGAAGGCCAGTCGCGAGCCGTCGGGGCTCAAGGCCGGACCGACGTTCAGCGCCCCGCCCTGCCCCTTCTTGGTGACGAGCGCCGTCCCGTAGTCGGTGGGCTTCTTCTTGTCCGCCACCGTCGGATCGACGGCGGCCTGGATGGCCGCGTGCCAGTCCTTGGTGAGGGCCTTGGCGTCGAGACCGACCACTTCCTTGATCACGGTCTCGGCGTCGTTGCTGCGGGCGCCGACCTTGCGCAGCGCCTGGCCCACGACCTTGTCGCCGTAGCGCCCGGCCAGATACGCCCACAGCGCCTGGCCGTAGCGGTACGGGAAGTAGCGGCTGCCGGCGAGGTCCGAGACGCTCGGCAGCTTCTTGTTCTGGGCGGCGTCGCGCAGCCACATGGCGGTGTGGGCGTCGACGGGACCGACGGAGAGGTACTCCGCCATGCCCTCGATGAACCACAGCGGCATGTCGAGGGCGGAAGCCTCGAGGGAGTGCGACTTGCCCTGGCCGGTGATCGCGTACTGGAACGCGTGCACGAGCTCGTGTCCCAGGACGTGATCCGTCTCGGCGATCGAGCTGCCGACGGGCAGCACGATGCGGCGCTTGAACGCCTCCGTGACGCCGCCCGTGCCTTCGCCGGGCGCGCCTCCGATGGTGTTCGTCTGCTGGAACTGCGGCTGGCTCGCGTACAGGATCACCGGCTGGCGGTCCTTGAACTGGTAGTCGAGGATGCTCGACAGGCGCGTGTACCAGCGCTCGGCCATGCGCCCGACCTGCTCGGCGGCCTCGCGGTTCTCGGCGTAGTGATGGATGTCGAAATGCTCGGTCTTGAGCACCTCGAACTTGAGACGCTCCCACTGCACGGGGTTGCGGCCGAAATATTGCGCGGACACCGGAGCGGCCGCCGCCAGCAGCGCCGCCCCCACCAGGATCTGCGCGCCGGAACGCAAGGCTCTGTTCATGTCGCCCTCCGGAGCGCCAACTCAGCAATGCCCGCGCCAGGAGATATGTGACGACCCTTCTGCTAGTTCCTTAGCAGGTAGGCCGGAGGGTGTCCGCACGAGCGGACCGGCTTGTCCTCGGCCGAGGTCACGCGCGCATACACTTAAGACTTCATGCGCACTCTCTTCGCCACCGCCGGCCTGACCGCCGCCCTCCACATCGTGGGCCTCGTGCTGGCCCTCGTCTGCCTGCGCCCCGGATCGCCGGCGGTGCCCCTCGACGATCGGCTGGCGTACCTCGCCGCGCATCCCGCCGGCTGGTCCGTCGGCTGGGGGGTGTGGATGCTGTGCGCACTCTCCCTGGTCGCATTCCTCGCCGCGCTACGCTCCCGCGCGCCCCACGCGAACCTCGCGTCGCTGGCCGTCACCCTCGCTGCCGCCGGCGCCGCCGTCGATCTCACCTGCGACGTGGGCCAGATCGTGGTTCTGCCCGACGTGGCCGCGTGGCAGCCGGCGCAGCCCGCCCTCTTCGTCATCTGGGAGCGATGGCTCGGGGCCACCGGCGCGATCGCCGCCAACGGCCTCTACTCCCTGGCCGCTCTCGCCGCCTCGCTGGCCTTGAGCTCACGGGTGCCGACCTTCGTGGTCGCCCTCGGCGGGCTGACGTGCGCCGCCGGCTTCCTCATGGTCGTGGCCGGCTTCACCGGCGACATGCGGCAGCTCGAGGTGTCGGTCGGCGCCACGATCGTTTCCTTCTTGTTGTGGACGGCGGCGGTCACCTGGGCGCTGTCGTCGCGCGCCGCCCGCCGCGGTTGAGGGTCATCGTCTTCGGCGGCTACGGCGTCTTCGGCTCCCTCGTCTGCCGCGCCCTCGCCGATCGCGGCGTGCACGTGACCGTGGCCGGCCGCGACCTCGCGCGGGCGACGCAGTTGGCGCAAGCGCCGGGGCCGGCCCATCGCGCGTGCGCGACCGACGTGCTGAGCGCGGGCTCCGCGCGGGCGGCGCTCGGCGGCCAGAAGGTGGCGGTTCATTGCGCGGGCCCGTTCGCCGCGCAGGATCCAGTCCTTCTCGAGGCGTGCCTCGAGGCGCGCTGCCACTACGTCGATATCGCCGACGACCGCGCGTACGTGGCCCGCGTGCGCACCCAGGCGGGACGATTCCACGACGCCGGCCTCACCGCCGCCGTCGGATGCTCGAGCCTGCCCGGGCTGTCCGGAGCGCTGGCGGTGCTGGCGCGCGCCGGCCGGACGGATGCGCCCGCACGGGCGCGGCTCACGCTGTACATCGGCAACGACAACGCGAAGAGCGCGACGGCCGTAAGGTCCGTCGTCTCCGGCCTCGGGCAGCCGATCGCGGCGCCGCAAGGGACGCGGCACGCCTTCCGCGAATCGGAGCGGGTCGATCTACCCCCGCCCTTCGGCCCGCGCGTGGCGCACCTGCTCGACAGCCCCGAATACGACCTGCTGCCGCACGCGCTCGGCGTTCGCGACCTGCGCGTCCTCGTCGGCTTCGAGAACCGCGCCGCCGGCCCTGCGTTCGCCGTGCTCGCGCGCCTCGGATGGCGCGGCGGCGCGCGGGCGGCGGCGGTGCTGGCGAGGGCGGGCAGCCTCATCCGCACCGGCAGCTCGGGCGGCGGCGTCATCGCCGACCTCTTCTGGCCGGACGGCACGAGGCACCGCGAGGGCCTCCATGCGCCGGAGGGCGGCCAGCGGCTGGCTGCGCTTCCCGCGGCCCTCGTCGCCCACGCGCTGGCCGGCGACACGTCGCGGCCGCGCGGCGTCGTCACCGCCTACGAGCTGATGGGCGCCGGAGGTCTGATCTCGGCCATGGAGTCCGCTGGATTCCAGAGGCTGCGAACGTGAGCGCGGTGCTCTTCCTGGGCGGCAACGGCCACTGCGCGGCGCGCCTGCTGTCCGCACGGCAGGCGGCGCGTACTCACGGGATCGCCATCGACGAGGTCGCCTACCCCGGCTTCGAGGGCCGGCCACGTGTCGCGACTCTCGATGCCTTTCTCGATGCGATCGCGGCCGCGCCCACCGACCCGACCGACCCGCCCCTCGTCTACGCCACGGGGATCGGTGCGCTCCTCGCCCTCGGCCTCCGCGCGCGCGGCCAGTGGCGCGATCGCCGGCTGTTGCTCCAGGCGCCCGTCCTGTGGGGCCTCGAGCACCGATGGATGCCGCGCCTGATGCGTGTGCCGCCGGTGCGACACGTGGCCGCGGCACTGTTCACCTCCACGCTCTTCCGCGCACGCTTCGTCCGCCGATACTTCGAACGGCAGTTGTCGCCGTCCGAGCAGGCCGCCTTTTTCGATGGATACGATCGGTGCTCGGCCCTGGTGGATCTCTTCGCGTGGATCACACCGGCCTGGCTGCGGGAGCTCGAACGTCGCTTCGCGACGAACCGCGCCGCGCTCGACGGAATCGACGTCTGGTGGGGCGCGCGCGACCGTGTGGTGACCGTGGAGGAGCTGCAATGGACGCAGGAGGCGCTCGGCGTCTCGTGGCCGCTGCAGATCTTCCCCGGCTGGGGCCACTACCCGATGATCGATGTGCCGGAGGAATGGGCGGCCGCGCTCGCCATCGTCGTCTCTCGGCCCCAATAGAGTGTAACCGCATCAGTTCCAGTTCAGGTTGTCCCCGTGCTCTTTCACGGCGGGGACAGGTTTGTCCTCTAGGCGCCGGCATCGAGGGTGAGTCCGCGCGCTCATTTCAGGTTTGGACGTATCAATAACGATGACACCTCGAAATCTTGAAACGTGAACCTCGTTCTTGGTGGCCGCGACCGTTGTCGAGTCGTCGTCTAGAACGTCACCCGGAAGCTCGCCTGGAGCGTCGTCTCCTTGGCCAGCACCGAAAGCCCGAGGGCCTCACGAACAGGATGATGGCTCTCCACCTGCACGACCTCGACGGCCAGCCGGTGCGCGGTGCCGACGCGCAGCAGGTACGCGGCCGTCCACGCGTGGCCGTCTTCGTTGTTGTCGTCCTCCACGACGAAGGTATCGATGTCTTCGACGTAGAAGTCGTCGTAGCGCGCGGTCAATCGATGGCGGCCGGCGGTGAGGCTCACCATGCCAAACCACGTCCAGAAGGTGTCGTCGACACCCGGGCGACCATCGGGCTTGCGCCCCATGGTCGTGCGGCCGTCGAGGTAGTGGCCCAGGAGCTCCAGCGGACCGACGTCGAGGTGCGCCGCCGCCGACGAAAACCGCGTGTGCCACGCGTACTGCAGGCCGTCGAAGACGCCGGGGTCGGCGCGGTTGTCGTAGTGAAGGACGCGCACGTCGAGGACGCCCGTCTTCTTGTAGGAAGCGGCGGCGTAGTAACCGACGCGCCCGTCGATCTCGCGGAAGGGCTGCACCCAGCGGGGCGCCGGCTCGAAGATCCCGCCGGGCTCGATCGACGGTAACGGCGCCAGCGCGAGACGGTCGGAGACGCCCGTCTGCCGATCCCCCATCGACCAGCCGCGCCAGGCGAGAAGCGTGCCCGTCGGATCGTTGCCGCCGAACGCCGCCGCCGCCACCGCGAGCTCGTGACCTTCGGGCCGCAGCGCCGCCCGTCCTTCGACACCGACGATGCGCAGCTCGTCCGCGATCCACGAAGTCGCCGCCGACGGCGTGATCGTGTACGGCCCCGTCCACGCCAGCTCGTCCGCCTCCTGCGACACCGGCGGGAAGAACATCCCGAGGCGCGCCCGCAGGCGCAGGCGCGCGGACGGCTCGGGTTTGAAATCCACGAAGGCCTGGATGACGTCGACCCGACCGGTCTCGACCTCGCGATCCCCCTCGGCGTCGGCGTTCAGCTGGACGGTCGCGGACGCGAGGTCACCGAGCGGTGCGTCGGCGACGAGCGAGACCTGGGACAGGCGCAGCAGCGTGGCGCGCCCAGGACCCACCGGCGGGCCGTATCGTGTCTTGCCGAGGCCGCCGTCGAGCCAGCTCCTCGTGGTGTCGGTGCGCACCGCGCGCATGTCGATGAGCCCACGCAGGCGCACACCTTCGCCGTCGGCCGCGAGGAGCGGCGGCGTGCTCAGTAGCAGAAGGACCGGCAGCAAGTCTCGGGGCGACATCGTCCCGTAGGTTATCGCCGAACGGCGGCCGCCGCATCCGTTGACGGACGTTTCGCAGACGACGACAATAGCTCCCGCTGGGAGCTGCGGTGGAAACTAGATCCGTGTTTCGCGTCGCCTGCCTTGCGGCCGCGCTCGGTCTCCTGCCCGCGGCACCCCGAGCCGATACGACCCCGGAGGTGATGGTTCCCCCCAACGTCCAGGCCACCGCCGTCGTTCGGCTCCTGGAGTACGACCGCGGGCTCAAGACCTGGGCCGGCACCACCCTCACCGTCGGGGTCGTGGCCAAGGACGGCAAGAGCGGCGCGGAGTTCACGAAGGCTCTCACCGGGCGGGACGTCCAGGGCGTGCCGGTCAAGGTCGTGGAGCACACGTTCAAGGACGGCGACGCCCTCGGGGGCTGGATCGATCAGCAGGGTGTCCGCTTCGTCTACGTCGCGTCGGACCTCTCGTCCCAGACGGCGGCGGTGGTATCCGCGGCCACGAATCGCAAGCTGCCGACGTTCGCACCGACCCGCGCCCAGTTCGAGCGCGGGATCGCACTGGGGCTCGTCGTCCACGAGGGACGGCCTCACGTGCTCGTCAATCTGCCCGCCTCGAAGTCTGCGGGCATGAACCTCGATCCCAAGCTGTTGGAGGTTTCGGAGGTGGTCCGATGAGCTCGGTGCGGAACTTCGTCGACAGCGTCGCGATGCGGACGCGGCTGCTCGCCACGTTCGGGGCGCTGATCGTGGCGATCGCCGCGTTCCAGTGGTGGTACTTCCCCATGCGGCAGATGGAACAGGCGAAGAACGACCTCGTGGTCAAGGCCCAGACCACGACCCGCCTCGTCTCCCACGACATCGGCGCGGCCTTCGACTTCGACGACGCCGCCGGCGTCGAACAGGTCTTCAAGGGGGCGACGAACGACCCGGACCTGCACTTCCTGGTGCTGTTCACCTCGGAGGGGAAACGGTTCGCCGAGCAGGACGGCGGGAACCTGAAGGCGTCGCCGCCCAAAGAGCTCGACGACATGCGCGTCGAGCTGGGCAACGACGAGCTGCTCGTCTTCAACCCCGTCCGCACCAAAGGCAAGAAGGAGGGCGTGCTCGTCGCCGGCTTCACCATCGACCGCTTCAAGGGCGTCGTCCGCGATACGCGCAGAGACGGCCTGGCGTCGGCCGGGGTGGTGCTGCTCGTGGGCATGATCGTCACCATCCTCATGAGCCGCCAGGTGGCGGCGCGGCTCGACCATTTCCTCGGCCAGTTGAACCGCGTGGTCACCGAAGTGCGCACCGGCGCGGATGCGCTCTCCACCGCCGCCTCGCAGGTGGCGGCATTGGCGCGATCGGTGTCCGAAGGCACCACCCAGCAGGCGGCGGCCGTGGAGGAAACGACCTCCAGCCTCGAGCAGATGAACGCCTCCATCCGCCAGAGCGCGGAGAACAGCCGGGCCATGGAGGTGATGGCGAGCGCGGGCGCGCGCAGCGCGGAGGAGAGCGGCAAGGCGGTTGCCCTCACCGTGGGCGCCATGAAGTCGATCGCCGGCAAGATCTCCGTGATCGAGGACATCGCGTATCAGACGAGCCTGCTCTCGCTCAACGCCGCCATCGAGGCCGCCCGCGCCGGCGAGCACGGGCACGGCTTCGGGGTGGTGGCGGAGGAGGTGCGCCGCCTGGCCGAGCGCGCGCAGACGGCGGCCAAGGACGTGCGCACGACCGCGGCCGAGAGCGTGGAAACGGCGGAGCGCTCGGGGAAGCTCCTGGAGGAGCTGGTGCCGAACATCCGCAAGACGGCGGACCTCATGCGCGAGGTCGCCGCCGGCTCCGCCGAGCAGGCGGCGGGCGTCACCCACGTCGGCAAGGCCATGAGCAACGTCGACGCCGTCGCGCAACGCAACGCCAGCGGCGCCGAGCAGCTCTCCGCCACCGCCAAGGCCATGGCCTCCCAGACGACGTCGCTGCGTGAGCTCGTGGCGGCGGTGCGGCTGGACACCGCCGCCGTCATGCAGGGTCCATCGAACGGTGCGAGCCGGACGGCGTCTCCGCTGTCACCGTGGACGGAGTCCTAGGACTCGATCTCCACGCGACCATCCCCACGCCAGGCCGAGCTAAGAACGCCGACCGAAGGACGGGCCGAACACCCTCAGAAGGAGAACCTCACGTCCGCAACGATCGTGCGCGGCGGGTAGTAGTTGGGCCGGTTGGTCAGCGGGTCGGTAGTGGGGACGTTCACGGCCGTGAAGAACTGACCGTTCTTGTCGAAGATCTTCGCGTCCAGCAGGTTCTTGCCGGTCACGCCGACCGTCACCTTGGACACCGGCCGGAAGCCCACGCGCGCCTGCAGCGATGTATAGGAGGGCACCATCGGGTTGCCGAAGCGGAACCACGTGTCCCGCTGTTCCCCGATCCAGTACCCGGCCAGCGATCCATCGAAGCGCCGCGAGGCGTAGATCACGCCACCCTGTACCTTGTGGTTGGGGGCCTGGGCGAGCCCGTCATGGAGCGGATCGGCCGCTTCGGACGTGCCCGTCTCCTGGTAGGAGTAGTTCGCGAAGATCCGGATGTTGCCGCGCACCACCGCGTCCGTCTCCAACTCGAGCCCGTCCGCCTTCGCGGTGCCCGGCACGTTCACGTAGATGAACCGGCCGTTGGTCCGCTGGAACACGATGCGCTCTTCCATCGTGCTGTGGAAGACGGTGCCGGTGATCTTCACGAAGGAGAACTGGTAAGACGCGCTGCCTTCCAGCGTCCTCAGGGTCTCGGGGTTCACGTGGAGGTCGGGGAAGATGCTCTGGGTCAGGTACTGCTCGGTGAACGTGGGGGCGCGGAAGGCGTGGCCGTAGGAGACGCGCGCGGTGGCCTTGTCGTGGAGGAATCTCCCCAGCGCGGAGAGGCGCGGCGAGAACTGCGAGCGGAAGTCCGAGTGCCAGTCCTCGCGTCCGCCGGCCACGAGGTCGAGCCAGGACGTCGGCTTGAATGTCGCCTCCGCGAACGTGGCCCCCTGGCGCGACTTGCGGCCGTTCACGTAGGGCCTGTCGAACTCGCTGGTCACCCGCTTGCGCACGAAGTCGCCGCCGACGAGGAGGCGGAAGGCCGGGCGTGGCGTCCAGGCGGCCTGGCCCTCGGCGCCGTCCATGCGCTCGTTCACCAGCAGGTCCTTGAGCGGAGTGCCCGGGCGCGCCACCGCGGGCTGCGTGTAACGGGTCTCCTTCTCCGACGTCCCGTAGTGCAGGCGCGCGGTGAGGTCGATCGTCCGCATCATGGTGCGCCCGTACTCCAGCGACGCAAACCCCGAGTGGGACGTGTAGTCGCGCTGCATGGAGCGCGGGTCGGCGGGATCGACGACGTAGTCGCCCCGGCGGCTGTCGTTCACACGCTCGTCGTGAAAGCCGCCGTTCACGGAGAGCCCCTTGAAGGCGAGCCGTCCCTTCACGTCGTGTGCGTGGTAGCCCTCGCCGAAGTCGGTGACGGTGGAGGGAAGGTTGTAGAACGTGCGGGCCACGCCGTACTCCTCGGCGCGGCTGGTGTCGAACGCTACGAACAGCTTGACGTCCTTGATCGGCTCTTGATGGATGACGCCGGAGCCGCCGAACTGTCCGTAGGACCCGGCGCGCGCCGCGAAGAATCCGCCTCGCGCGTCATCGTTCATTCCCGTGATGATGTTGATCGTCCCGAGGAACGCATTGGCGCCGTACAGGCTCGACCCGGGGCCGCGCACGACCTCGATGCGCTTGATCGCGGAGACGGGGAAACGCATGTCGGTGTCGAAGTCTCCGTCCACCGGATAGTTGAGCGGCCGGCCGTCCATGAGGAACAGCATCCGCTTCGCGAAGCTGTCTCCGGAGAGCCCGCGGATGGAGATGTACGTCTTTTGCTGCACCTCGTATTCGACGCGCACGTCCATGCCCGGGACCATCAGCTTGAGCAGCTCGCCCAGCGTGGTGGCGGGGAGCTGGCGAATGTCGTCGGCCGTGATGACCTTCACCGTCGATTGAGACGCGCTCAGCTTCTGCTTCACACGCGAGCTCGTCACGACCTCCAGGTCGAGTATCTCCAACAGGCTCATCCGCGCGATCGCGCTGTCGGTCGGCGTGTCCGCACCCCTGACGGGCGCCGTGATCAGGCAGGCCAACGCGAGGGTCATCGCTCTGTTCTTCATTCGACTAACTCCTCTTGTTTTCCAGGGATCCTCGGCCGGTGGCTCGCTGAGCGCAGGGGTGGGGCGATAGTGGGTCTCTCATCACGACGCTTCTTGGGAACTCCATGCATCCCCACAAGCTGAAACGACTGCGCAGCGATCGGCGCGCGACGGAAAGCAACCAAGTCCCGTGCCACGCGCACGGACGGCGTGGTGCCAGCCGCACCACCGTCCTCGCTTACGGGTACGACGCTTGTTATTCGCCGGCCAGAGTTGCAATTGCACGCTCCGGCCCAGGAGCGCCCGCTCAGGGTCGGGCGGTGCCAGGACGCGCGGCGTGTGTGCGCCTGCAAGCACTGTCGGCCGTTCTGACCCGTTCGATCGGACGACATGGCCGGCAACGCCATACCTCCGGCTCCTCGAAAAAGCACGAAAGCCCGGATGGCCGACGACTCCAGAGTCGGAGTGGTCGGTCACCCGGTCGTTGTGGCTATCTAGTCGTGGCCGTGATCGTCGTCGTCGTGGCCGCCCTCGTGGTGACCATTCCTCCACGTGAGCGACTGGTACAACTCGGGCCTGCGATCGAGCGTGTAGCTGATCGCGCTGTTCTTCTGGTTCGCTTTGGACACGCCGGGCAAGGCGAGCTTGAGCATCACGGTGTCGATGTTGACGCTGCCGTTGATCAGCGCCTTGCTGTTTGCGGGCGCAGGGCCGAAGAAGACGAACCGCGAGGTAGCGGCGATCTGACTCATGCCGTTGAACGTCCGGCTGCCTTCCTGGCCGACACGGTTGGCCACCGCGACGTAGAACTTGTTCTCCCCGCCACGGGTCAGCGCCAGCTCCTGGAAGATCGGATTGGTGGCGTTGCCGCCGATGGCGACGATGGTGGCGTTCTGGACGAGCATCGCGCGCGCGGCTTCAGGGTGCCACACGTCCTCGCCCAGCAGCATGCCCACGCGACCGATGGAGACGGTGTCGAACGCGGGGAACGCGATGTCGCCCTGCTTCAGGAACGAGCGGTCGTATGGACCGAGGTGCGCCTTGCGGTACTTGCCGATGTAGCCCTCGGGGCCGACGAGCACGGACGTGCTGTAGAGATTCGTGCCGTGACCGTGCTCGCGGGGCGCCTTCTCGAGCAGGCCGAAAGCGGCGTACAGCCCGAGCTCCTGCGCGCGCGCAGTCATCGCCCACACGGAGGGACCGGGCACGTCCTCGGCGAACTCCATGGCTTCGCCCTTGCTGCGGAAGCCGGTGCCGGAGACGGCCAGTTCGGGGAAGACGACGAGCTTGGCGCCCTTGGCCTTGGCCGCGTCGAGCTGGGCGAGCATGTCCTGCAGGTTGCCGGCGGTGTCGCCCTTGGCCGGGTCCGTCTGCGCCAGGGCGATATTCACCAACAGCGGGACCCGCGTCGTCGTGAAGGTCCACGTGAGCGCGTCGTTGCCCACGCCGGCGGCGTTTCGGACCACGTTGGCGGGAACGGTGGCGGTGTACTGCGTCAGGTTCTTCAAGGTCGGATACGGGATGGTCAGGAGGTTGTCCTTACGGCCGGGCGGCACGCCAGGAGGCTGGTTGATCGACCCCTTGAGGGCAAACGTCTGCCCGCCGCCGACGAGCGTCACCGGCACGTTCGTGGCCGGGTTGATGTCCTGGTCCCAACCGACCACGAGGTTGCTCCGCGTCGAAGCGCCGGTGCTGTTCGGGCTGAAGCCGCGGTTGTGCGGATAGTTGAACGCCTTCACCGTGTAGTCCACCTGGTCCGTCAACCCGGCCTCACCGTTGATGACCACGCGGAGAGTGTAGGCCCCCACGGGAAGGCTGGCGGGCATGGGGACTTGTATGGTGAGGCCGTTGTCGGTGGTCACGCTGTTGACTGTGAACATCGGGAAGACGCCGTTCTGGAGAACCGTGACCGCGACGGGCGTGCCGGGCTCCACCGACGCGGTGACGATCCGCACCCAGGCCACTTCGTCGTTGCCGACGATGTGGCTTTCCGGGTTGACCTCGGTCGCCAGGAGTGAGCGGGGGTGGGGCTGCGCCACGAGACCGTACAACTCGGGACGGCGCGTGTGCCACCAGGACCTGTCGATCACGCTCATGTCCAGGTCGGCGTATATGATCTCTTCCTTGTCCGTGCTGGCCTGGACGAGGGTGTTCCAGCCGGGGCCATAGATACCGCTGCGGCCCTCGGAGGTGCCTCCGCGCTCGTCCACTCCGTTGCGGTTGGAGAGGATGGTGTAAGAGTTGTTCTCTTCGGAGCGCGAGAGCGCGTACTGGTTGATGAGGACGCCGGCGCCGCTGTACGGGTAGGCGGAGATGTCGACACCCCGGAGGGCGGGCACGCGGGTGGATTCCGGCATCGAGCCGTCGTAGCAGATGCCGATTCCGATCCGGCCGATCGCGGTGTTGAAGACCGGAAAGCCCTCGTCGATGTCGCGGGTGAAGATGAGCGACTCGCTCATGAAGCCCATGGTGTTCTTGCGGTACTTGCCGATGTATCCCTCGGGGCCGACCAGGATCGCGGCGTCGTACACGTGATTGCCTTCGCGCTCGATGATGCCGCTGACCACGTAGACGCCGAGCCTCTGCGCGGCGGCGGCCATGGCCTGGGTCAACGATCCGGCCGGCACCTCCTCCGCCCACGGCATCGCGTCTTCCGGATCGTTGTACTTGTAGCCCGTCAGCATGCACTCCGAGAACACGACGAGCTTGGCGCCGTTGGCGGCCGCCGTTTCCAGATGACCGAGCGCCCTCTGGAGGTTCGTCGCGGGACTGTAGATGACGAGGGGCATCTGCACGGCGGCCACCCGCACGATGGTCGGGCCATGGTCGTGGTCCCCGTGACCGTGGCCATGACCGTTTCCGGCCACCGCCGCGCTCCCGCCGGCGAGGAACATCGCCGACGCCACGACCAGTAATCGAAGCCAAGACACTCGTCGCTTCATTGAGCACCTCTCGTCTTTCTCGAGCGGCAATGTGTGGGAGTGCGTCCGGCGCCGAAGGCCGCGCTCGGCGCCGATCGAATGAACGCACCGTCCCAAGTTTGTCGTGTCTCGAGCGGACACAGGTACAGCCACGTACGTAAGGTGAGACCCGTACGGCGTCGGTGCCGTGATGCGCGACACCGACCAGATTTGCCGTGGGTCGTCCGTCATGCGCAACTCGTTTGCGTTTCCGCGCGCCCCTTGCGCGCGTCTCGTCGCCTTTCCTCGCGCGTACCGTGGAGGTGTATCTCTCTAGGACACGCTCCGCAGCGCCTGATCGGTGTCGAGGATCGGCACGAATTCTCCGAGGATCGGGGCCATCGCCTCGACGACGTCGCCGCTGAAACGCGCGCCGAACGGCGGCGTGCGATCGATCTCGTCGGCACGTACCTGCACGATGCCGTCGACGCCTTCCACCAGGACTCCGACCGGCCCGGCCTGATCCTCGCCGCGTGGCTCGACGAGCACGAGGCAGCTGTTCGCATCGCGGCGCGTGGGCGGCAGGCCGTGGCGGCGCGCCACGTCGACGACGGGCACGATCGCCCCGCGGACGTTGGTCGCGCCCAGCACGAAGTCGGGTGCGTGCGGGATGCGGGCGACGGCCGGGCACGGCAGGACCTCGTGCAGGCGTGCCAGAGGGAGCGCACACCGCGTCCCGGCCATGCGCACGCACAGGTACGCCGACCGCGCCACCCGCGGCTCGGCGGCGGGCGCCGGGGCGGCCTGGGCCAGGTTCCAGACCTCGGCGGCCTCATCCGCTCCGAGCACGTGATCGACGTCGAGGCAGAGCACGAAGCGATCCTCGACCTGGAAGACGCCGGTGAGGAACTCCACGGAGATGAGCGACTCCAGCGCGGGGGGTGGCTGGATCTGCGCGAGCTCGATGCGGAACACGCGGCCCAGGCGGTCGATGACGAGGCCGATGCGCGCGGGCAGGCCGCGGATCTGGACCTGCACGACGACGATGCTGCGGCGTCCGCCCGACTCCGCGCGCACGGCCCCGAACTTGCGCGACAGGTCGACGACGGGCACGGCCGCCCCCTCGAGGTCGATGAGGCCGACGACGAAGGCCGGCGCGCCCGGCACGCGGGTGAAGGCCTCGTAGGCCACGACCTCTTCCACCCGCCCCAGCGGCAGCGCGTACTCCTCCCCGCCGATCATCCCCGTGAGCAGCGCGCGCCGCTCGCTCATGCCGCGCTCCCCGCCGGCGACAAGCCCTGTCCGTCGGGCGAGCGCCCCACATGCTCGTGCAGGAGGCCGCCCACGTTGAGGATGGGCGCCACGCGCCCGTCGCCCAGGATCGTCATGCCGGAGACGGCGGCCAGTCCCTTGAAGTAACGCCCCGGCGGCTTCACCACGATCGGCGACCGGCCGAGCAGACGATCGACCACGAGGGCCACGTGATCGGCGCCGCGCTGTACGACGAGGGCGACCTCGTGCGGCGGCGGGCTCCCCTGGAGGCCGAAGAGCGAGCGCAAGCGTACGAAAGGGACGGCGCGGCCCTGGACGGTGAGCACGCCGTCGCCGGCACCGGGGTCCGTGACGCCGGTGACGTCGATGCAGCGAGCCACGCCGGCCATGGGCACGACCATCACCGAGTCGGCCGCGCACAATACCAGCCCCTCGATGATGGCGAGGGTGAGGGGCATGCGCACCGTGACCTTCGTACCGCGGCCGGGCCGGCTCTCGACGTCGACGGTGCCGCCGAGGGCGTTCAAGTGCCGCTGCACGACATCCATGCCCACGCCGCGGCCGGAGGTATCGGTGACGTTGCGCGCCGTCGACAACCCCGGGCTGAAGATGAGGCGGTCGATGTCGCGTCCGGAGAGCTGGGCGGTCTCCGCCACGAGGCTGATCGACCGCGCCTGCTCCAGGATCCGCGCGCGGTCCAAGCCCGCCCCGTCGTCCTTGATCTCGATCACGATTCCGCTCGCCTCGTGCCGGGCCCCGATCTCGACGCGCCCCACGGGGTCCTTGCCGGCCGCGCGGCGCACGTCGGGAGTCTCGAGGCCGTGGTCGACGGCGTTGCGGATCATGTGCGTCAGCGGCGCCTTGAGCTGCTCGATGAGCGAGTTGTCGATCTCGACGCCCTGGTCCGAGAGCACGAGCTCCGCCTGCTTGCGCTGCGACCGCGCCAGGTCGCGCACCGTACGCGCGTGCTGGCGCAGCAGCGGCGCCAGCGGCACCATCCGCACCTTCGTGACCGAGTGATGCATGGCGCCCAGGAGGCGCTCCATCGCCCGATAGGCGGCGCTGATCTCGGGCGTCCCCTGCTGCTCGATGAGCACACCCAGGCGCCCGCGGGCGATGGCCACCTCGCTCGTCGCGTTCAGCAGGTAGTCCAGCTTGCCCACGTCGATGCGCAGCGTGCGCGTGGCCTCCGACCCCGGCTCGAGCTCGGTCTCGCCTTCCGACGCGGTCGGCAGCGCCCGTTCGCCGGCCGCGCCGTGCTCGTGGTCGCGGACCTGATCGCCGTCCAGGCGCTGCAGCAGGCGGTCACAGGCGGACGACAGCGCCTCCCCCCCCGCGATCGTCGCCGGCAGCACCGCGCGCACGGCGTCGACGACCTCGAGCAGGTAGCTCACGAGCGTTTCCGTCACCGGCTGCCGGCCCGAGCGCACCGCCTGGAGCACGTCCTCGATGCGATGCGCGAAGCCGTTCAGCCTCGTGAAACCGAGGGCGGCGGCGTTGCCTTTGAGGGTATGGAACTTCCGGAAGACCTCGGCCACGGGCTCGGCGGCGTCGGGCGTCTTCTCCAGGACGAGGAGCGCCTGCTCGACGATGGCGAGGTCCTCCTCACTCTCCGCCAGGAAGGACTGTCGTATCCGCTCGAGGTCGAGGTCCACGACGAACCACCTCTATTGAACCGCCGTCGACACGTCGCCGCCCGGCGTCGCCGCCCCGCGCGCGGGCGGATGGCTCGTCGCGTGGAGGTCGGTGCAATGCAGCGCCATGGCCGCGTGCGAGGCCAGCAGGTCGAAGAGCTCGCGGTCGAGGTCCTCGAACTTCGACTTCTGCGGCAGCAGGCGGAAGATCGCGATGGCTCCGGTGACGGTGCCCGCGAGCTGCAGCGGGATCACCGCGCTGAGCGTCTCCTCTCCCGGCCCCCGGACCTGGTTCTCCACGACGAGCGGCTTGCCCGTGCGCACGGCGGCGCCGATCAGTCCGCCGTTCAACGGCAGGCTCTTGTACCGGGCGGGATCGACGCCGTTGCTGTCGACGAGGACCAGCGCCTGGTGCGTCCAATCGACTTCGAACAGCCCCATCTCCTCCGAGCCGATCAGGTTCGCCACGATCTCGCGGATCGATTCCAGGACCTCGCGGCGCTCCAGCGTCCCGTGCAGGCGATATGTCGCCACGTACAGGTTCGCGAGATTGTTCGTCTGCTGCTGGAGCTGTGTGAACTCTTCGGAGCGGCGCTGGTTCTCGTCGTCGACCTGGCGCAGCAGGATCTTGAGCTGCACCTCGAGGCCGGCGATGACGGTGCGCATCTGGTTGTTGTCTTCGAGCAGCTCCTGAACGTAGCGCCGGCTCTCGTCCAGCACCTTGCGGACATACCCGCCGTGGCCCGTATCGTGATCGCTCATGGGTGCCTGCTCATTCCCCGAGGTGCGTTCTCACCTTGGCCAGGAACTCGGTCACGTTGAGCGGCTTCGTGAGGTACTCGGTACAGCCGCTCTCGACGCCCACCGCCATGTTCTCCTCCTCTCCGCGGGTGGTGAGCATGATGATGGGCACGTCCCTCGTCGACGCGTGGCTGCGCAGGCGCCGACAGGTCTCGAAACCGTCGAGCTTGGGCATCACGATGTCGAGCACGATGAGGTCGGGCCGATCGGCCAGCGCCATCGTGAGGGCCTCCTCGCCGTCGCCGGCCGTGCACACGTCGTACGGTTTCTTGGCCAGGGCCATGTTCGTGATCATCAGCGCGGTCTTCGAGTCGTCGGCCACGAGGATCTTCTTCTTGCCGGTCATTTCACTCCTCCCCTAACGAGAAAATCCGCCGCACGCCGGGTGCGATCTGTCCCAGCGGCAGTACGGTTCCGGCCGCCCCGCGCGCGATCGCCTCTTTCGGCATTCCGAACACCACCGACGTCGCCTCGTCCTGCGCGATCGTCGTCGCCCCCGCCGTCTTCATCTCGAGCAGGCCGGTGGCCCCGTCGTCGCCCATACCCGTGAGCAGGATCCCCACCGCGCTCGCGCCCGCGGCCTGGGCCACCGAGCGGAAGAGGACGTCGACGCTGGGGCGGTGCCGCGACACGAGAGGGCCATTGCGCAGCTCGACGACGTAGCCGCCGGCGCCGCGGTGCACGAGCAGGTGGCGGTCCCCGGGGGCGACGAGAGCGCGGCCGGCAACGACGGGGTCGCCGTCTTCGGCCTCCTTCACGCGCAGCCGGCAGGTCTCGTCGAGGCGGCGCGCGAAGGCGGCGGTGAAGCGCTCGGGCATGTGCTGCACGATGACGATGCCGGGGGCGCTCTCCGGCATGGCCTCGAGGATCACGCGGAGCGCCTCCGTGCCGCCCGTCGAGGCGCCCATGGCGATGAGCTTGTCGGCGGAGACGGAGGTCGCGAGGTGCGGCCGCGGCCGCAGCACGACGTCCGCGGGCAGCTTCGGCTCGACGGGGACGGCGCGCGCGCGGCGGACCAGACGCGAGAGCCGCGCCTCCGACGCCGCACGCACCGCGTCCACGAGCCGCGCCGCCGATTCCTCGAGGAAGTCGTGGACGCCGATCTGCGGCTTGCCGATGACGTCGACCGCGCCCTCGTCGAGGGCCTGCATCGCCGCCTCCGTGCCGGCACCGGTGAGGGCCGAGCACACCACCACCGGGAGCGGATCGGTGGCCATGATCTCGCGCAGGAAAGTCATCCCGTCCACGCGCGGCATCTCGAGGTCGAGCAGGATGACGTCGGGGCGCGAGCGCTGCATCTTCGCGCGGGCGATGATCGGATCAGCGGCCACGGTCACGGTGAGGCCGGGCTGCGGCGAGAGGATCGCCGTCATGACCTGGCGGACGACGGCAGAGTCGTCGACCACGAGCACATGCACGCTACGGCTGGGTCCGTTCTCGTGGCGCGCCATGGGCTCCGTGTCGAAGGTACGGCCCTGATCGAATATTAGCGCACTGGATTCCTCGACCAGGCTCGGCCGATCTGGCCGCTCGGGCGTGCCACAGTGGCCGAATGGCCGAGGCGCTGCCGAGTGCGCGCCCCGGCAGGCCTTCGCGCGAATTGGTGGCGGCGAAGCGTTTGTTCCCGGCGTTTCCACGATGCTCGGAGACTGCAATTGCAACTCCGCGAGGCGAATAGCAAGCGGTGTGCCGCGGCGCGCAACGCCTCCGCCGCACTGGACGTCGCGCATCGTCACGACACGCGACGCGCGATGCGTGTGTGGCGCATGTGAACGCTTGAATGCGGAGCGCGGCAGCTACGACACGAAGCGGCGGGCTTCGGATGGCGCCTACGGCTTCGGATACCGCGGGAACGTGTCGACGATCGAGCGCAGCCGCGCCTCGTCCATCTTCGACAGCGACGCGAAGCGGATCCCGCAGCCGGGCGGCAGCGGGTTCGATTCGCTCGGCGGGTCCGGGCTGCGCCAGGTGACGATGGCCTTGACGTCGAGAGCGGTGCCGTCGGGGGCCACGAACGACAGGCCGATGTCGTCGCCCACCTCGGGCCGCGGCTGCACGGCCACGTACGCGCCGAGCCGGCTCAGATTGCAGATGAGGATGTCGAGCGTTGCCGCACCGGTGCTGAGTTGGCCGTAACGCATGTAGGGAACACGCCGCGGGCCCGCGTGCGGCGGGCTGGCGAGAACGAGATGACCACGGCCTTCGCTGTACTGTCGCACTAAACTCTCCACTCGCGTCTTGTAGATCCCCGGCAGGCTGACGAAACGCAACCCGATGCCCGGCGGAAGGCTGTCCGGCCCGATGGGTGCCTCACGGCTCTGGGATGCCACCACGGCCTCGGCCTGGATGATGGGCTCTTGCCCCGGCAGCGCCACGGCGAGCTGAACGGTCTCGCCCGGCTCCGGCAGCGGCTCGTCGAGCGTGACATACGCGCCCTGCACGCTCAAGTTGCAGACCAGGCCGCCGCGCACGCGCGCCGCCGTCGTCAGGCGGCAGCCGTGGACGTAGGGGATGCGAACGACAGCCGCCGATCGCGCGTCGTCGGCCGGTACGCCCGCGGCACCTGTGCTCAACATGGCAGACCCCTCACGGACACCTCGGGCTTCAAAAACAATGAAGACCGATCGAACCGACACGAACGGCCGCCGGTTCGAACGTCAATACATTCAGTTTGCGGCTAAGCAACTTGACTATAGCACTGCGGTCAATAGGTCGAGGGGGGAAGCGCGGAGGTAGGCTTCCTATACCTCATACAGAGGACCGGGCCCGGCGAGCAGCGTGGCGGTGAGGGCGGCGCGTTCCGGAAGTGACGGGATGAGAACGTGTTCGTGCTCGGCATGAGCGCCGTCGCCATCGGCGCCGAGACCGTCGAGGGTGGGCACCCCGAGCGCGGCCGCGAACGACGCTTCGCTGGCACCACCGGTGGAAACTTCATCGAGGGTGAGCCCGATCACGCGAGCGGCGCTACGGGCTTTCTCGTAGAGGGCCACGACTTTGGCGCTCCGCTCCAGCGGCGGTGCGGAGAACGAGCCGGTGACCTCGAGCGCCACCCCCGGCGTCGATGCCGCCAGCGCACGCAGCGCCGCTTCCACCTCACGCGCGTCCGCCATCGTGCGCACGCGAACGTCGAGCTCGGCCTCCGCGCTGTCCGCGATCACGTTGGGCCGGATGCCGCCGCGCACCACACCGACGTTGACCGTGATGCCGCGGTCGAGATC
>Ga0114129_10002194_pt1 | contig 26882 bp, 26 predicted proteins | sample RhiMetdeltSRZDD1_FD_80071 | JGI IMG/M metagenome (GOLD analysis project Ga0114129, IMG submission 80071) | Populus rhizosphere microbial communities from Tennessee, USA - Rhizosphere MetaG P. deltoides SRZDD1 (version 2) (version 2) | ecosystem: Host-associated > Plants > Roots > Rhizosphere >...
ACCACTGAACAATGTAATCGTTGAAAAAGAAGTAGGTATAGGCAAAAGTAACGATCAGCATCAATTTGCCGAGTGCGTCGAAATGTTCCTTGCGGATGAAATACTCCATGTGCTTCATCGTGTAGCGCATGATGAAGAGCACAATGGCCACCGCGCCCATACCAGAATGCAACGCGCCGAGAACAAAATAAGGACCAAAAACAGTAGACGACCAGCCCGGGCGCATCGCCATAGCAAAATCCCACGATACGATGGTATGCACGGAGAACATGACCGGGATAATCGCGAATGCGAAAATGTTCATAGCCGTGGTCAGATGACGCCACTCACCTTCTGTACCGCGGAATCCCAGCGCCAGAATCCGGTAGAAAGTCTTGCGCCAGCCGGTGGAACGGTCACGCGCCATGGCAAGGTCTGGAATCAACGGCAGGAACAGATACATCGTACTGCCCAACACGTACGTGGTGATCGCCAGCAAATCCCACATCAATGGAGAATGAAAGTTAGGCCACAACTGCCGTTCGTTCGGGACAGGGAATAACCAATATGCCAGCCAAACACGCCCCAGGTGCATGAAAATGCTGGCACCCGCCTGCACCAGGCCAAACGTTGTCATCAGTTCTGCTGCGCGCGTGAACGGACGGCGGAACTCCGCTTTCATGACGCGCAGGATCGCCGAGATAAATGTGCCTGCGTGGCTAATACCGATCCAAAACACTGTATTGACGAGGAAGATACCCCAGTACGATGGACGCATCACGCCTGCCACACCAAGTCCCTTGGCAATCATGTAGCCCCAGGCATAGAAAAAGCAGGTAGCGACCAGGAAAGCAAGTATGCCAAACACGACCCAGAATTTCCAGGAGGTGACATGCATCGACTCCATCACCATATCGTTCATGACACCGCGGGGCAGCGGATCGAACATCAGTTGTTCGCGCGGGTCGTGCTCCTCTTCGTGATGTTCCTCGTGGGCCTGCTCAGAACCGGAAAAATATTTGGAGGATACAGCCATTTCCTATCCTTCCTTAAGATACGTGATACGCGGCAGAGTGTTGAGTTCATCCAGGTGTTTGACACCGCGATCCAGCTGCGCCAACTGGCTTACCAGGCTCTCATGATGATCCAGGCGTCCAAACGTGATCGCATTGGCAGGACAGGCTTGCGCACAGGCAGTTGCAAATTCTCCATCCTCGACCTCCCGGTCTTCAGACTTCGCTTTGTCCTGTGCCTTGTGAATACGCTGGATGCAGAACGTGCACTTCTCCATGACACCGCGGCGACGAACTGTTACATCCGGGTTGAACTGGTTGTGCAGTGGGAATACAAGCTGCCCATCCACTTCGTTGGCATGGAAGGGATCAATATGGTAGTCTCTCCAGTTAAAGGAGCGAACCTGATAGGGGCAGTTGTTCGCGCAATAGCGAGTGCCCACGCAGCGGTTATACACCTGCAGGTTTAACTGCTCCGCGTTGCTGTGGGGTGTCGCAAAGACCGGACAGACTGGTTCACAGGGTGCATGGCCGCATTGCTGGCACAGCATAGGCTGAAACCCACCATCCACCTTCACTTCAGGATATTCACCCTCCCAAAAACGCTCAATCCGGATCCAGTGCTGGGTGCGCCCGTAACCGGCATCTTCCTCCCCAACAAAGGAAAGATTATTTTCCATGGCACAGGCAGCCACACACGCCTGGCATCCCGTACAGAGATCCCGGTCAATGACCATGCCCCACTTGCCTTCGGCCTCTTCTGCAAGAGCACCCTTCGCGCCCACACGGTTTAGATCTACACTTAAATTCATATAATCACTCCTCTAGGGATGTTCCTCGCCCATGCCTTCCCCGTAAACGCCGATGCGACTTTCAAGCCGTGAAAGAATTTGCTGCCTGCCGGTCTTTTCCACTTTGACCTTCATTCCTGCAAACGCCAGGTCTCCAGCCTCATTAAAATGCGGACCAAGTATATCTACTGGATTCGCGCCGCGCCCCTGGGCATACCGCCCGTAGGCCGTGTGCCCCTGCCCGAACGGCATGGCGATTACGTCCGGACGGATGGCCGGGTACAGGTAGACCGGCGCTTCCACCTCCCCGGCCTCGCTGATGATCTTCACAACGTCATCATTCTCGAGCCCAAGCTCATGCGCCGTCTCCGGGTTGATCTCCACCCAGGTATTCCACATGACACTCGTCATAGGGTCCGGCAGTTCCTGCAGCCAGGGCTTGTTCGCGCCCGCCTCCGCCAGCGTGGGCGCCACGAACGGTACGAAGATGAATTCACCCTCGCCCGCGAACTCGGCTTGCGCGGCCGTCGTCGCAGTGCCCGGAGTGCTCGAAGCAGTGGAAGCTGTCTCTTCGGCAGAAGTTCTCCACCAGCCGCCATGCTGCTGGAAGGAGGCGCTGAACGAGTTGATCTCAGGCGCAGCGAAGGATCCATCGGTCTGCCCAACCAGATTCGCCAGCTTGCCCTGGATGTATTCCACTTCATCGTTGAACGGCATAGCCTGCGCGGCCGTCTCACCGGCCAGCTTCGCCGCCGCCAACAAGACATCCGCTGTGGAACGCGTATTATAGAGCGGGGAAACGACAGGCTGGGCTCCCGAGAGCGCAGACTGCGCGGTACCGGTCGCAGGACGCTGGTAGCCCCATGATTCGAGTCCATGATGATCGGGGAAGATATAGTCGGCGGCGACGGCAGTCTCATCAGGGAACGTCGCAAAGGAAATGACCGTGCCTACGTTCGCCAGTGCTTCGGCAAACCCAAGCGACTTCGGCAATTCATAAACGGGGTTCACACCGTGGATGAACAGCTTGGTGATCCCGCCGCTGTTCATGTTATCGATAAAATCAACCAGCTCCTGTGCACTGGCAGCACGATGGTAGGCGTCCTGGTTGGGTCCAAGCGGAGAAAGGAAGACGCCACCCGGTTTCCCGAGGTTTTCGGTGAGGGAATTGAAGCTCAGGATGGCTTGGGCGGTGGCCAGGCCGTTGCTCATGCCAAGCGCCGGACCGCCCGGAACGGCGATCGGCGTAAAAGCCTGCGCCACCAGTTGCGCAACATGTTCAAGCGTTTCCTGCGTCACACCAGAGGCAGATGTCACAGCTTCGAGATCCACATTGGCAAAGGCATCGGGTACAGTTCCACCTTTGGCTTCCGCAACAAGCCTGCCAATCGCCGAGGCGACCATACCTTCCGTTCCCGGGGCGATGGGGATCCATTCATCCGCTTTGGCTGCGGTCTGGGACATGCGCGGCTCGAATTGGACAAAGTAGCCACGAATTTTTGGATTGCCACGGCGCATTTTGGCATAGGCGAGATTGTAAGCAACAGGTGACAACCAGGTCTCGAGGAAGTTAGCTCCAAAGGAAAGGACCAGGTCTGCGTTACCCAGATCGAAGAAGGGCAGGCCCGCCTGACCGAACATAGACTCGGCCGCCTGGCTCAGTGTAGCACGCGTTTCGAACAGACTCCCCACGCGGATTGGTGCAGGCGCGCCAGCGGCAGCCGCCAGCTCTGAGATCATGTCAAAGAGATGGTCTGAGGCGGTGCCCAGGAGAAAGCCTGTTTGCGCGGGACTCACAAGCGCATCCGCGACAACCTGAATGGCTTCATCCCAGGTCAGGTTCGATGGCACCGCTTGAAAACGTTCATCATAGAGGGCTTCGCCGCGCGTATGCTGGATGGGACCCTGCACGCGGTCCGGATTATAGAGTCCCTGCAGGGTGATCTGCCCACGTGGACAGGTCTTGCCGCGGTTGAGGGGGTGCTGCGGATTCCCCTCCACCTTGAGGGCGCGTCCCTGATAAGTGCGGACGATCAGCCCGCAGCCTGCCGCACATTCGCGGCATGTGGTGGCGTAATAGGTGCTCAAGCCATTGTAGTTGTACTCGGGCATCTTCGAATATGGCTCACGCTGGACATAACGCGAGGCAGGACCACAGCCGGTCAGTACGGCCGTTGTTGCCGCCCCCGCACTGGCAAGCCTGAGAAAATTACGCCGGGAGATTTTTTCACTCATAATGCATCGGTTCCTTTTATACCCGGTTTAATAATGGCACGTGCCACAATCCGTGAGCTTCGTCAACTTTGCTTCATCATCCCCTGCCCGCTGACGGTGGCAATTCAAACACCAACCCATGTTCATCACTTGTGGGTTTACGGCAATTTCAACATTCGACATATTGCCGTGACAGCGCTCGCAGTTCAATCCCGCAGCAATATGAGGACGGTGTACAAAATGGACAAAGTCCGGCACCTGTGCAACTGGCACCCAGGCAATTTCCTTATTGTTTAAAACATAATCTTTCAACACTGCCAGCTTTGGACTTGTATTTGTTTTGGCGATCTGTTGATGGCAACCCCAGCATTTCGTGAGAGTAGGCAAACCGGGGGAAGGTCCGCGTAAGGCACCCGGATGACAGTACAGACATTGCACCCCCAGACCTACGTGGATCTGATGCGTAAACTGAATGGGTTGTTCAGGGGCTTGCTGCGTGGCATAGACACCAAACGCCGCAAGGCTAAACAAAGTTAACGCTGCAATAAACACCCCGATCCGCCCCAGTGGCTCGTTAAGCCATCCCAAAAAATTCCTGATCATGCATGCTCCTGTGACAAGATTTGTTCTTGCTATTGCGCCAGAAAATACTGATAAAGTATTCCGGATTAAGGTTCGGCGTCCGCAATAACCACTACATGGTTATTCCACATCCAAATGACATACAACAGGAACGTTCTACTGCCCTTCCGCCGGACAACTGCACTTTGGCTATGCACATAGAGTGCGTAACACAAGACTCGCCCCTATCAACAATATATGATGGGACGAGTGTATCAATAGCGGGTGTCAAAACAGGGATCTGAACTCATTCTCCTCATGAGCTGCCATACCCGGCGGGCAACGCGGGCATTATACTGCAAAAGCAAATCTAAGTACATATAAAAGGTAGAATTCAGCAAAATCAACGCATGATATACTTCATGAAATCTCATGCCAGGACATGAGGGCTTAAACATCTTCAACCACGTATGAAAAAATTGACGCGCCCCATCATCACCATTGGCTTTGGATCCCTCCTCGCACTATTCAGCGCAGCCCTCACCTACTCGGCGCCACCCACCATGGATAGAGCCTTCGGCGCCGCAGCGTATCTTGTTTTGCAGCCCACCGCTACCGCAAAACCTAAAGATCTCTCTGAGATCGGCTCCACCGATGGAATCGTCATCATGGGCGTCCTGATCGCCCTCATCATCATCGTTCCCATTCTCTTGCGCCGGAAATCCTGGATGGAGCCGCGTTAATCGAGAGAGCCTTGCGCAGTACCCGACGGGCAATCTTCGCAAAGCCATGTATCCAATTACTTCCAGCGTTCCGCTTTTGCAATGCGTTCGCCGAGCGGGGGATGAGAATAGAATAGGAACACGACCCATTTTTCAGGATCCACCTCGCCCAGGTTCTGATTTGCGAGCCGAGTAAAGGCGGAGGCAAATGCTTCTGTTTTTCCCGTCGCCTGCAACGCATAATCGTCAGCCATTCGCTCGCGCCAGCGAGAGATCGCGTTATCGATGGGCATGGTAATGAGGCCATAGGCGCCGAAGATGAGTCCCAGGGCAGGGAATGCGGCAATGTCTGCAGGCCCGTTGAACCCGAAGTATCCAATCGCCCAGTTCAGCGCCAGCGACGCGAGATACAGGCTCAGTGTTGTCGAAAGAGTGCCGAATGTAATCAGGAATGGGATATCGCGATGGACGTGATGTCCCAGCTCGTGAGCCAGCACCGTCTCGATCTCATCGGTTGAAAACTCATTGATCAGCGTGTCCCCCAGCACGATCCGGCGCGTATTGCCGATGCCTGTCAGCGCGGCGTTGGCAGCCTTCGTGCGCTTCGACATATCAAACTTGAATACGCCTTTTACCTTTGTGTTAGCGCGCCGCGCCAGGTCAAGCAAACGGTCCGCGAGTTCCCTGTGCTCCTCGCCGAGCGGGACATATTTATTGAACAGGGGCATGATGAGGATCGGTGCGAGGTTGGAGAGCAAGACGGTAAAGATCAACATTCCTATCGCCGCCCAGAGCCACCACAGATCGCCCGTGACACGCAGGGCAAGATAAAGTAGTTCGAGCAGGAGCAAACCAAGGGGTGCGCCAATCGCCAATCCTTTGATCTGATCGATGACCCAGTCCTTCAATGTCTGGTTGGATTGCCCGAACCGGTGTGGGAGGATAAATCCGCTATAGTAGCTGAGCGGGAGATTGATCACAGAATAGATGCCGCCGAATATCGCTACGAACAAGGCGACTAGCAGCCATTGGTTGGCTGTAAATGTCGTGAGCCAGTCTCGAAGTGAAGTCGCCCAGCCCAGGAACAACCATAAAAGCGCATATACAGCGCTGAAGACCGTATCCCCCAGCCACAGGCGGCGGCGGATGCGGGCATATTCTTTTGCCTGCTTTTGTCGTTCGGGGTCAAGAGTTGTCATAGGATTTCCAATTCCTAATTAACACGGCGATCTTGAGGAGATTGCCTCGTCGGGCGGACGCCTCCTCGCAATGACATGATTACTTCACCATCTCTGCAGCCAGGAGCGCGAGGATCTCCTCTGATTTCATTACTCTGCCATACGATTTGAACGCAGCAAGAAATGATTTTTGTACGGAATCAGCCGGGACGGTTGTATCGCCATCGCGGAGGTCGCGCGTCGCGCAGGCATCTGCAGCGATGATCACTTGAAAGCCAAACTCCGCCGCGGCGCGGACGGTGGCATCGACATCAAGATGAGTCATCATACCGCAAATCACGATCCGTTCGACCCCCCAGCCTCTCAAGAGCTCCAGTAGTTCCGTGTTCAGGAAGGCATTCGGTTCGTGTTTATACACAATCGGCTCGCCCTCGAAGTGCGCGACGGAGTCATGAATATCCGTGCCGCGATCGCCTGAGATGAAAAAGGTCGCCTCGGGATTCCGAGAGATATGCTGGATGTGGACATGATGACCTCCATGTTCGCGAAAACATTGCAGGATCATGTATGCGTTCTTTGCGGCTTCCAGTGCATTCACCAGTGGATGTTTCCCGCCGTGGAAATGATCTTTTTGGAAATCGATGAGGAGGAGGGCGGTTTTCATGGCTTAAAGTATAGCCGAAGTTTAACAAAAGGAGTCCAACGACTCCAGTCGTTGGCTTTCCGCCAACCAAAGTCTGGAGACATTGGACTCTGTATGGTCTCTATTTCTTGAAGATCAAATCACATCGTTGGGAACAGGTTCACTCTTTCTCCTCACCGATGTCCCATCCCTCCTCGCCTTATTGACAAACTCAATCGCTACGGAGGCTGCAATCGATACGCTCTGGTCACCGCCGACGATCATGGCATTGATCCCGACTACTTCGCCTTTCGCATTCACCAACGGACCGCCGGAGTTGCCCGGCGCCAGCGGTACATCAGAACGGACGACAGGCAGCTTTTCGCCGCGTCGATTCTGCGCCGAGACCAGCGCGCTGACGATGCCGCGCGTCACCGTATTACGCTGGCCCCACGGATGACCAAAGGCAAAGACCATTTCGCCCACCCGCGGAGAACCGGGAGCAGGCTTGAGCGGAGTCAGACCTGTCGCGTCGATGGAGAGCAATGCCAGATCCACATCCGGGTCCCGCGCCAGGAGCCGGGATTCGTACTCACGATTGTCCTGCAGAACCACAATGGGGTTATGACGCCCGACCACGTGATTGTTGGTGAGGATCAATCCTTCCGCATCCCAAACGATCCCGGCACCCGCGCCGAAGCGATGGCCGCGCACAACAACCAGAGAGGGCATCACGCGCTGCACCAGCTCATCGATCACTTGTGTAAACGTGCCATTGAAGTTCATTTTATTTCTCACCGATCATAACATTCAAAGTTTGAGGCTGTCCTCCGCGTAGGATATCGATCGGCGTGGACTTGCCAACGACATCCCCGTCAAGCCGCGCAAAGAGCTCGTCGTGGTGAATGACAGGCTCGCCTGCCACACCCACCAGGATATCGCCTACGATCAATCCGCCTTTGGCTGCCGGGCTGTCCTTCTCGATACCCATGATCAAGAGTCCCGCCGCCTGTTCACGCTGGAGTGCCTTCTGTGAAGCCTCCGGCAGCTCCACTGCCTGACTGCGAATACCCAGATACCCGCGCTTGATGCGACCATGCGTGACGAGCGTATCCGCGATTCGCCATGCGATATCGGCTGGAACAGTCACTGCTGCGCCATTCGCGAGACCAGAGGTGTTTAGACCGAGAATTGTTCCATCCGCGGCAACCAGGGGTCCACCAGAGAAGCCGGGATAGGAGATGCTGTCTGTGCGCAGGTATCGTTCCAGCATGCCGCCGCGCCCCGTGCGGATCGGGCCACCGATCGCGCTCACCGTCCCGAGGCTGGCTTCGATCCCGTCGGGTGAAGGACGTCCCAGGGCAAGGGCAATCTGTCCCAATCGGGCAGGGCTTTTCGTCGCCTCGGCAACTGTGCCCGCGGCGCGTTCCAGTTTGAGAACCGCCAGGTCGGAACCCGCGTCCCGCCCGGCAACACGCGCAGAGATTTCGGCCCCATCCGCAAGAATAACCTTAATCCCCTCCTCGCGTTCCACCACATGGTCCGCTGTGAGAATGAGGTCAGATGCGTAGGCGATCCCGCTGGCAGGCATGCGGCGGCGCGCATTGACCAGTACGGTGGCGTTGCCCGCTTTTTCGGCTGCGTCCGCCAGAGCATCAGAAAGTTCCACCAAAACATTTTGACTCATAAAAATACTCCTTTCACATGAGTGATCAGAGTATAGTGCTGACGCTTCCGGAGCGTATCGCCGAAATGACTGGTTTTTATACTGGAAAAAAGGGGGAGGAAGTGGGGAAAGGCAGCCGCCCCCCTACTTCCTGCCGAAGTCCGCGGGGTTCTCGCCCCACAGTTCCGTATCCCATTTCAAGACCGCATCATCCTTCAATTCATTCTCGGCGAGCCAGTTTTCAGCACTGTGGATGATGGCAAAGAGAGGCGCATTGCGCGCGGTATGTTTGAGTTGCGTCTTACATACGCCGGTATACACCCATGAAATTGCATTTCGGGAGTCAGAATAGATATGGAGCTGCCTCTCGTGCTTCGACAGCCACGTCAAAGCATGGACGATTGCCAAAAACTCACCGACGTTATTTGTTCCATCGGGGAAGGGACCCACGTGGAAAATCTCTTCCCGCGAGTCTGTATAGACGCCACGATATTCCAGGATCCCGGGCGAGCCGCTGCAAGCCGCGTCGACACAGACCGAGGGTAAGACTGGCTTGACACTTGCCTCTTTCCACTTCCCCTGGGATGCGGGCTTGCCCTTGAAAACCGCATATTCCGACCTGTAGGCTGCCTCCGCCTCTTTGAGTGAACCAAACGATTTATGCTGCGCCGCGGCAAAGCCTTTCACTTGTTTTTCAGTTTCCGCCCATGAGGTGAAAATTCCAGGTTTGCGCCCTTTCCAGACCACATAATACTTCTGCTTCGGCATGAGTCGCGATGGGGTTCTTGTTTGCTATTCTTGCTCTTCCTGCCAGCCAGCTTCTTCGACAGCTATAAAGATATCCGTCGCAGAGATTAAACCGATCAATGTACCGCTTTCGTCTGCAATAGGGAGATGATGGATGTGATGCTTCTGCATGACCTGTGAACATTCCATCAGAGTCCAATCCGGGTTACCGGTAACGATGGGACCGGACATGATCTCACGCACGGTCGTCTCAGCCGGGTTTCTTCCCGCGGCAGCGATCTTGTCGCGAATATCTGTTGAAGTCACAATTCCGTAGGTGGGATTTTTTTCTGACATGGAGACGATCACGCTATGGATCTTGCGGCGGCGCATGAGTGTCAGCGCATACTTGACACTCGAATCAGGGTCGACTACGACAATAGGCCTGGACATCCAATCACGAACTGTGTTGGGCATACTCTCCTCCGAAATCGCTTTTGCTCTCAGCACCTAAAAACGCGAATATGCTATTATTTTACAACCAATTCCACCGAATCCATTGCCAACAGGGAACCATCCGCGGCACTCAGGTCCTGTACCTCAAGCCGGATAATCGTGCCCGACAAAACATTTCCCAGCGGGATCACTGTCTCGAAGGTTCCGGGTGCGCCGGGATCGGGTGCGGAGACGGGAAGGGCGCCCGCCGAAAGCTCGATGCCGGAGATATCAAAAATACGATAGACCAGATTGTTCTCGAAGGGCGCAATCGCCACCTTCCCCTGGATTGGAACGGACGTGAAGACATCTGACCCCTCTGCCGGGGATTCGATCATGATCGTGCGTGGCTGCCCGCTTGGGGTGAACGTGGTGTAATCGATCAAATCCAATAGGTTATCCACAAAACGATAATGACGGGTGGTCCGCTGGGTCGGGCAGCACATCGGTTCATCGATCGCATGGATGACAGCATCCAGATAAATTTCACGGTTCGCAATCGAAAGCGCATTCAACTGGGGTCTGTCATCCACCATGGTGGAAGTCTGGAACGTCCAGGTTTGATCGACCTGCGAATACACCGCAAGAAAAACAAAGACGCCGGTGCCGCCATAATTCTCTGAGACCAGTGCGGCAGCCTCCTCCGTGCCATCTCCATCCAAATCACCTAGCGCGACAAAATCGGTCATCTTGGCCGAGATAAAATCGTCAGAGCCGGGTGTGCCTTGCTCGAAGGTTCCCTCCGTTAACTGTACGCCCTGCAGCGTATCCGCCGCGCCGAGCTGGTAGGTAGCATTTCGGATCTCCCGCACTTCCTCGGATACGGTTGTTGGAGTCGCGGGACTCGGAGGTAGTTCATCGACAGGCTCGGAGGGTACTGTCGTCTGGTCCACGGCTGCTGGTGGAGGGGTCGCCGGTCTGCATCCCATCAGGACAACAAGCAAAAGGATCAGGGTGTAACGGGAAGCCATGTAACACCTCCATCGAGGGTGCGATACAGTGAACGTTGATCGCCAGCCACGGTAATGATCCAGCCGCTATTCGGATTTACAAACTCCATGGCTGCAAAGGAGTCGCCAAAGACAATATCTGGTGAGACCGTGGTCCAGGTAAGAGCCGCGTCATGCGTGACGTAGAACTGCTCGCCGTTATAGATGATCGCTTCCTGCGCGGACAGAAAATCGGACGCGCCAGCGTTGGGAATCAGTGTGGGTGTCAGCTGCCATGTGTCGCCTCCATCGTTCGTCACATAGACGGCCGTCTGGGTGGCATCGCCCGACATACGAACGACAAGGAATCCGTCGTCCGCGGAAACGAATTGCATCTGGTCTTTATCGACCCCGAGTTCATAGTTCTCCGCACCCTCGGGCAGTTCCAGATTCACCTGAGTCCAGTTCTGACCGCCATCGTCTGTACGGTAGAGATAGATGGTGCCCGGCGAATAGACGACACCACCGACCCAGGCGGTCTGCATGTTCAGTGGCACCAGGTCCGCTTTGAGGCCGCCAAGTGGTAGAGAATCGCCGGCGTCTGGCAAGTTAGGATCGTTGGTGTACGTTTGAGTCCAGGTCGCTCCGCCGTCGGTGGTTTGGAAGACCGCGACTGCGTTCGACCCGGCGCCGACTCCCAGGTCTGCCAGCATCCAGCCATTATCCGCATCGATAAAACTCAAGTCTCCACCACTGAAAGGCGTGGAAGAAATGTTCCAGGTCAGCCCGCCATCGGCTGTGTGATAGAGCAGCCCGTTATTGGGAAAGTTATTGAAGTCCGGTTTTTGGATCCAGGCATGATCCTTGTCCAGGATAAAGGTTTCCACCGCGGAGCCTATTTCCTCCACATCGGGCGGAGTCACGTTGTACCAGGTGATCCCACCATCGTTCGTGCGCACGATCCAGGACTCGCTGACGCCCCAGCCATCGAGCTCGTTAACGAAATGGACCTCAAGCAGCGCTGGTGATGCCACAGGCGAGGCGGCAATGGCAGGAGGCGCGGGTGTATCTGGAAAGGGCGTGGGTGGCATCTCGGTCGCTTCTTTTTCAACTTCAACGGTTGGCACAGGGGAAGGCGGGAAGGAAGTGACAGAAATGTTACACCCGGAAAGCAGCACCCCTAACGCGAACGCGATCAAACGCAATCTCAATTTCATTCAGAACGTCTCCTTTTCACCGATACAAACGACACAGAGGCGTTGAACGTTCCAATCAGATTATCCAATATATTCAAGGATCGTCGCTTCCCCCTGCCCTACACCCACGCACAATGTCGCGAGTCCATACTTCACGTCCCCGCGCAGGCGCATCTCATGGACGAGAGTCGTCACCAGGCGCGCCCCCGAACAACCCAGCGGATGCCCGATGGCGATCGCGCCGCCGTGGACGTTGACGATCTCAGGGTCCACTTCCAAATCTTCGATCACTGCCAGCGATTGCACGGCAAACGCTTCATTGAGCTCGACCAGTCCGATATCCTTCATTTGGAGTCCCGCCCGCTCCAGGACTTTCTTCGTTGCCGGGACAGGACCGTATCCCATCAGGCGCGGCGGGACGCCCGCAGAGGCAGAAGCCACGATCCGTGCGAGCGGCCTGAGGTCCAACGCCGTGGCTTTTTCCTCGCTCATGATCAGCAGGGCGGCAGCCCCATCATTCAACCCGGAAGAATTCCCTGCGGTGACCGTACCACCTTCCTTTTTGAAGGCCGGCTTTAGTTTCGCGAGGGATTCTAAGGTCGTATCGCGACGCGGGCGCTCATCGGTATTAACAATTTTTGCCTCCCCTTTTTTCTGCGGAATGGATACCGGGATGATCTCCTGCGCGAAGCGGCCTGAGTCAATCGCTTCGATGGCGCAGCGATGAGAGCGAAATGCAAATGCGTCCTGTTTCGCGCGCGTGATGTGTGGCCGTTCCGCGGCGATATTCTCCGCGGTCTCACCCATGGAGTCTGTTCCATATTTTTCTTTCATCGCCGGGTTTGGGTAGCGCCAGCCCAGGGCAGTATCCCAGGCCGTGAGGTTTCCGAACGAGAAGCCTGCTTCCGCCTTGGGGATCGAATAGGGCGCGCGGCTCATCGATTCGACTCCGCCGGCGATGTACACCTCCCCCTCCCCGGCTTTGATCGCGCGCGCGGCTTGATTGATCGCATTCAAACCTGAGGCACACAGGCGGTTCACCGTCACACCCGCCACTTCGACAGGCAAACCTGCCAGTAGGGCCGCCATGCGCGCTACGTTGCGATTATCCTCCCCCGCCTGGTTCGCGCATCCAAAAACAACTTCTTCCACCAGCGCAGGGTCAAGCGGATTGCGCTGGATGATTTCCTTAATCACGAGAGCAGCCAGATCGTCCGGTCGAACTGAAGCCAGGACTCCCCCCAGCGCGCCGATCGGCGTCCGAATGGCGTCTACAATGATAGCATCAGTCATTTATCCTCCAGAATAGTTTCGTATTTGATTCTACCATTTATAAAAAGAGAGCATCAGGAGGAGGATTCCGGCGCTCTCGATGTTAACTGAACTGGCGAGAGGAAAGCTGGCAGGCAGGCTGCTTTGATTTCATCAAAGCAGCCTGCCGGTCGAGGTACTATGGGTTGCAGGAGGTGTCAACACCTAGCGCGTCCAAAAACGCTTCCTCCCCGACTGTACCCACGTGAACGCCTGGGTTAACCTGACCCGTAAAGTGTTCTTCGAAGGGGCCAACTCCAGCAAGGTCACCCTGGGCGATCTGACTGCGTAATGGTCCCAGGTACTGTTGGCAATTCGTCGCAAAGTCATTGGCGGGGGTGCCCTCCGGTTCATCTGCCTGGACTGTGCCAACCTGCATGAGCGAGCCTGCCAGGATAATGATTACGAAGAGTAGTGTCTGAAATTTTTTCATTCTTGTCTCCTTTTACCGAATCAGATGTGTTGCCTTCAATAGAGGCACCTGTTCGGTGCCTCTACGAAATTAATCTGCTTCCTTTAGCTTGCAGGAGTCAGATCCATCGCTTCGAGGATGCGTGTGAACGGGATCCCTGCGGCTTCATTCACATCGCGCACAGCCTGTGCATCCTCCGCCTCGAACATGCACATCACATGCGACTCGCTCGGCACCCATGCACTGCGCACGTAGCGCACCGGTTTGCCTTCTACGGTGAAGCGCTGGCTGGTCTCAATTGCGGCTTTTTGCGCTGCGGAGAGCTGCTCGAGTGTCACTCCTGGCAAATTACGATCTGCAATATAGATATTCATTTTCGTTACTCCTTTTTTGAAATATAAGATTGAACCGTTGTTTGCATGATAGCAGGTGGGAGGGTGGGTTGTCACCAACCAAAAGTTGGGCGCGTGGGTGGGTTAAATAAAAAGGCAGAGAGAGGAGTTCTCTGCCTTCATTGCGTTTTCTTACCCGGGTAGGTCGACTTATAACAATCCTAACTCCTTCGCCTGCGCTACAGCCTGTGTCCGGCTGTGAACCCCCAGCTTGCCAAAGAGATTATTGATATGCCATTTAACCGTGCTAAGCGCGATCACCAGACGCTCTGCGATCTCATGATTCGAAAGACCCTCAGCGATGAGATGCAGCACTTCCAATTCACGCTCATTAAGAGGGACGAATAAGGGTTCATCATTGGCACCATGCTCCATCGAGGTCGGCGAATGAGCCTTCTGCTCTACTAAGGAATCAAGTCCACGTGCCAGATCCATGGCTTGATCCAATGCCAGGGCGCGTCCACTTTCCCAGGCGGCTTTGAAACGGACCATACCCATCCGGGAACATACGGATGCGAGGGAGTGGTCAGATTCTGCGCGATACGCTTGATCGCTAATGTAACCGAGAGTTTCTAATACACCGTTGGCGGAAGCATACAACCGGACTGCCAGTTGGTGGTGTCCCCGAATTGCAGCTAGTGCACTGAATTCTCGAAGGCAAAACGCAATATTTGCCGTGTCGCCAATTTTCTCAAATAATGCAAGGCTTTGCGTAAGAAGGTCAATGGATTGGTTATATTTGCCTTGAAGGCGTGCCACTATTGCAAGACTCAGGCATGAATTTGCAATGCTCCATTCATCATTTTGCGCCTGCTTGAGTACGAGACTCTCCTCATGCAACGTTTGTGCTCGTTCATAATCCCCCCGTGCGGTCGCAGCTTCCGCCAGGTTATAAAGGGAAGTATAGGTTCCCACGCGCTCGCCCAGCTGGCGAAAATGCCGGAGCGACTCGTTGAGCAACTCCTCCGCACGTTCATGGTCACCACGAAAGCGCGCGACCACACCCAACCCATAGATCCCATTGGCAATCAGCCGCGGATCGTTTAACTCCCGGGCGATCATTAAGCTCTCTTCCAGAAAGGTTTCCGAAGCTGTGTAATCTCGCTCCATGCCCTGCTTCATGGCTAGATAGCCCGCTCCATAAAGCACTCTGGCACGCGCGGCTGTGTGTGCCTGCGCTTGGGGTAAGGCCAGTAAATCTGTCATCTGTTGAAATCCCTCATGCGAGTGATCGCGTATTTCCCAAAATCGCCACAGTGCACTTCCCAAGCGCAGACCTGCTTCTACGGAATCGGATGCAAGCTTACTCCACTCCAGGGCCGCTCGCAGATTATCGTGCTCGACCTGCAATTGATGGAAAACTTCTTTTTGCTTTGGTCCGCGCCACTGGGACCTGGCCTTTTCTGCCAGACGTAGATACCAGGCAAGGTGTTGGTCGCGTAATCTGTTCTCTTCACTCGATTCGCGCAACAAATTGAGTGCATATTGGCGAATCGTCTCGAGGAAGCGATAGTGCGCTTCCTGCTGCTCCAAAATTTCAACAACAACAAGGGACTTGCTCACCAATCGAGCCAATTCATCCAGAAGTTCACTTTGCTTTAGATCAGTACTGGCACAAATCGCTTCCACGGCCTCCAGTGTGAAACTACCGGCAAACACTGCCAGCCGACGAAATAATATGCGTTCCTTTTCGGAAAGCAGCTCATAGCTCCAATCAATTGTCGCTTGTAGTGTTTGATGCCGGGGTAACACCGCTTTGCGATTGCTCGCCGTCAACAAGTTGAAACGATCGTCCAGGCGCGCAGCAATCTGTTGTACGGTCAACAAATTCACTCGCGCTGCCGCGAGCTCAATTGCTAACGGAATGCCATCCAGGCGCTGACACACTTGGAGAATCGCTGCCATATTTTGTTCTGTCGGTGTAAAAGTGGGCAGTATTGATTTCGCTCGTTCCAAAAAAAGCGCGGGGGCATCATATCTGTCCAGCTCAGCTGGAATCAGTGGAATTGCCGGTGCAGGAAAGGAAAGCGAGGGGACAAGAAAGGTTGTCTCACCGGCCAAGCCTAACGGTTCTCGACTTGTTGCAAGAATCTTCAAGTGTGGCGATGCAATAAGTAATTTTTCTACGAGCTGTGCGCAGCCAACCAAAAGATGTTCGCAATTATCCAACACCAGCAGCAGTTGTCTATTTGCCAGGTAACCTGTGATCGATTCAGTTGCAGACTTGCCAAATGTTTCGTGTACTTTCAAACTTTGAGCAACCTCTGATGGGATGAGCATGGGATCGCTCAATGCGCCTAACTCGACCCACCATACACCATCATCATATGTATGTGCAGCTGCGAGTTCGATGGCAACCTGCCGTGCCAGGCGCGTCTTGCCAGAGCCGCCCACACCCATCAGGGTGAGCAAGCGCGTGCGCATGATTAATTGATGGACCTGGACTAGTTCCTTTTTTCGTCCTATGAAACTGCTCAGGTAGGGGATTAAATTACCTTGGGCGCGATTTTGGGTTTTCTTGTGTGTAACAGCTTGCTTACTCATCGAATCCAGCAGAAAATTTCTAAATTAGCACTGCAAAGTCATTTTAGCACAGCTTCCAGGCAGGTCTTCAAACCAAAGTATTGATGAGCAGGAAAGGATAGGATATTTGTACGTTGTGATAAATGACGCATGGCACTACTGCTGCAGGTTGCTAAAAGTGATAATCAGACTGGAAGCATATTGACCTATTCTTGTCAAACTTCTCAGATAAGGAGTGCCAATGCCTGCAAAAGGTTGGATCGAAGTCAGTGATACATATTGCAAAGGCTGCGAGTTATGCCTGAGTGCATGTCCCCAGGAGGTGATGGAACTGGACATGACCAGGCTTACCCCCAAAGGTTACCACCCCGCGCACACGTTCAAAGACGGATGCACGGGGTGTGCTATTTGTGCGCTGGTCTGTCCGGACGCGGCGATCACTGTCTATCGCGAGATTACCAGAACAGCCGCACATGTTGCGGCATGAACTGCACCGCTAAGAAAGCGAGGAGAGCGAAGAATCTTTCTTCTTTCCTCTTCCGAAATCTTAGCGACATTCGCAGTTACAAAACACGGAGAATTACATGCCACGTGAATTATGGAAGGGGAACGAAGCCATCGCCGAAGCATCTGTTCGGGCGGGGCTCGAAGCATATTTCGGTTACCCGATTACCCCTCAGACAGAAATTCTTGAATATCTTTCCAGGCGCATGCCGGAATTGGGACGCGCTTTCGTGCAAGCAGAGTCTGAGCTCGGCGCGATCAATATGGTTTACGGCGCGGCCTGCGCGGGCGTGCGCGTGATGTCCACCTCCTCCAGCCCGGGGGTGAGTCTGATGATGGAAGGGCTTTCCTATATCGCGGGGACGGAAATCCCTGCGGTCCTGGTCAACGTGATGCGCGGCGGACCAGGGCTCGGCAACATCGCGCCCGCCCAGGCGGATTACAACCAGGCGGTCCACGGCGGCGGGCACGGCGATTATAAGTCCATCGTGCTGGCGCCCGCCTCCGTCCAGGAGACGATCGACCTGATGGTGCTTTCCTTTGACCTCGCAGAAAAATATCGCTCGATCTGCATGGTGATCCTCGATGGTTCGCTCGGCCAGATGATGGAGCCCGCCCAAATGCCTGAAATGAGAACGATCCAGCGCGCCAACTGGGATTGGGCAACCGATGGCAGGATGGGAACGCGCGAGCGCCGGGTCCTGTCATCCATTTATCTCGATCCGATTCAGGAAGAGAAAATGAACTTGAGGCTGATCTCGCGCTGGAGGACCATTCAAAAAAATGAGGTCCGCTATAAGGAATACTTTCTCGATGACGCAGAATTTGTGATCATCGGCTTCGGCACCGCGGGTCGCGTGGCGCTGTCGGCGGTGCGGACGGCGCGGCAGCAAGGGATCAAGGTTGGCTTGCTGCGGCCGATCACCGTCAGCCCGTTCCCGTTTGAGGTCATTGACCAGCTGGCGGGGCGCGTGAGCGGCTTCCTCGTCACCGAGATGAACTCCGGTCAGATGCTGGAGGATGTACGCCTGGCGGTGAAGGGACGCGCCCCCATCGAGTTCTACGGTCGCATGGGCGGCGTGGTGCCGCTTCCGGACGAGATTCTGCGCGAGATCCATCGCATCGCCGCGGGACATTTATCGGTGGACTCGGACCCGCGTAACGAGTGGTACGAACGCATGGTAGGACTGAGGTAAATCATGAGTACAACGCCTGCTAACAATCTGGTGTACGAACGCCCTGAAGGTTTCACCGATAGCCCGACCCACTACTGCCCTGGCTGCACGCATGGGGTGGCACACCGGTTGATCGCTGAAGTGCTCGAAGAGATGGACCTGATCGATCGGACGATTGGTGTCGCTCCGGTAGGCTGTTCGGTGTTCGCGTATAACTATTTCGATACGGACTTCGTCGAAGCCCCGCACGGACGCGCACCCGCCATGGCGACCGGCATCAAGCGCGTCCTCCCGGATCGCATCGTCTTCACCTACCAGGGTGACGGCGACCTGGCTTCGATCGGCATGGGCGAGATCGTCCATGCCGCGGCGCGCGGCGAGAACCTGACTGTGATCTTCATTAACAACGCCAACTACGGCATGACCGGCGGACAGATGGCTCCCACCACATTACCTGGCATGAAGACCACTTCATCCCCCAGCGGGCGCGACGTGGAGACACAGGGCTATCCCATCCGCATGGCAGAGATGCTCTCTACACTCGATGGCGTTGGCTATTGCGTACGCCGGTCTCTGCATGACCCGAAGAACATCCGGCTTGCGAAGAAAGCTATCCGTCTCGCCTTCGAAACCCAGGCGCGCGGTCTCGGCTTCTCGCTGGTGGAGTTGCTTTCCACTTGTCCCACCAACTGGGGGATGACTCCGGTGGAATCATTGAAGTTTGTAGAGCAACACATGGCGCCTGCCTTTCCGCTTGGCGATTACAAAGTGGCAGCAGGTATTTCACAGGTGAAGATTTAGGAGAATAGAGATTAGAGACTGGAGACTGAGCACGAATCTCTATTCTCCAATCCCTGCTCTCAGGAGCGAAGCGACTAATGCAACAAGAAATCATGATCGCTGGTTTTGGTGGACAGGGCGTTCTCTTTGCCGGGCAGATCGTTGCCTATGCTGCCATGGAGGTGGGCAAGGAAGTCACCTGGATCCCCTCGTATGGTCCTGAAATGCGCGGCGGGACAGCCAACTGCACGGTTGTCATTGCGGATGAAGAGATTGGCTCCCCGCTGGTCAAGAATCCCCCGCTGGCAGTTGCTTTGAACCTGCCGTCCTTCGATAAGTGCGAGGAAACCCTGGCAGCCGGCGGGACGTTGATCGTCAATCAATCGATGGTGGACCGCGGCGCCAGGCGCAAGGATATCAACGTGATCTTTGTGCCATGCCACGAGATCGCCGAAGAGCTCGGCAACAAGAAATTGCTCAACATGGTCGCCATCGGCGCGCTGCTGACCGTGCTCTCTGAAATCACATTGAAGGATGTCGAGAAGGCGCTGGAAGCTCATTTACCGGCGCGGCATAAACATCTCCTGCCGAGCAATTTTGAGGCGCTACGGAGAGGCTCTGAGGCAGCACAAAAGTTGGCTGTATAACCCATACAGCAACGACAGTAACCAAGTCATCCACAAGCCCGTCTTCTAGAAGACGGGCTCCTTCTTGATTTGAAGTCAGGAAACTGTGAACATAGGCCATCCTGTTCACAAACAACCGGCCAGGTGAGTTGTCCCATGAAAAATGCAAAAACGGATTTTGTTATCCACGCTAACCGTTTAATAATTGGGCGGAACGAACCGAGCATAAGCGCTCTGGCGGCGAGTCGGGTTTACTACTTAAGTGGCAGCACGGGCGAATACCGACGACTTCCTGCGTTCTGTGAGATATAATAAGTTTCAGAGTACAATTTTTGCTCTAAAAAGGGTGGTTTGGATGGTACTGTTCGTTCAACAGGCAATATTCTCTCAATGCTGATTAATATCTTGTGAGACTTTTGTTTTTGCAGAAGTTAAACTGATCATGGATTTACTTTCGTTCGTTGAGTCTGTCAGCTATCTGTTTACAAAAGGAGAAAATGATGACCAACTCGAGAAGACTACGAAACCTTCTGATCAGCGCGCTTGTGGCAGGGCTAATTGCCTCCATGCCGATGCTGGCTTCGGCGATGCCACAGGGCAGCCTGGATCCAGACACCGAATTCTATGTGCCAAAGCCGAACCATGGTGCTATCGAACAGATCGCCGATCTCACCTCGAGCGGTAACAGGGATGATGCCGCCTTGATCAGGGAAATGATTGGGACGCCCCAGGCAGTTTGGTTCACGAAAGGGACCCCCAGGAGTGTGCTACAGGATGTGCGGAACACAGTTCAACGCGCCGCCGATAAGGGGACCGTTCCGATTCTGGTTGCCTATAACATCCCATTCCGTGACTGTGCCCAGTTTAGTGCAGGCGGTGCGAGAAGCGTAGCAGAATATAAAGCCTGGATCGACGGGTTCGCGGCCGGCATTGGGAACGCCGAAGCACTTGTCATCCTCGAACCGGACGGCCTGGGGATCATCCCGTGGTACAACCCGTTCGCGAACCGTGATACATGGGTCACCAATCCGAACTACGAATGGTGCCAGCCAGCCGAGGCAGATCCGGCAACTGCGGCGGCCGACCGCTTTGCGATGATGAACTACGCGGTCGACAAACTGAAGCAAAATCCTGGCACAAGTGTCTACCTGGATGGCACCCACAGCGGGTGGCTTGGCGCTGGCGATGCGGCAGACCGACTCATCCAGGCAGGCGTTGAGGATGCTGACGGCTTTTTCCTGAATGTATCCAACTATCGCCTGGATTCACACCTGGAGAAATATGGCACCTGGGTCTCGAAGTGCATTGCTTTTGCCTCAAACTCCGCCTCCTGGGGCAATGGTCACTCGGAGTGGTGTGCGAGCCAGTACTTCCCTGCGAGCCCGAATGACTTCAGCACCTGGGGCCTAACGGACCAGTGGTACACCGCTAACGTTGAGAGCCAGACCTGGTGGTACTCGGAATCGGTCCTCAAACACTTTGTGACTGACACAAGCCGGAACGGCCAGGGTCCGTGGACTCCGACTACGTCCTATCCTGATGCTCAGGATTGGTGCAATCCGCCGGATCGCGGTCTCGGCTTGCGCCCAACAGCGGACACCGGCATTGGCTTGCTTGATGCGTACCTCTGGATAAAAATCCCGGGTGAGTCAGATGGCGAATGTACCCGCGGACTCGGACCAACTGGAACGGTCGATCCTGAATGGGATTTAGTCGACCCGGCGGCAGGACAGTGGTTCCCCGAGATGGCGCTGCAGCTTGCACAAAACGCTAACCCACCGCTGCCATAGCGCGCAACACTGGTCAAAAGGAAAGCCCGCTTCCTCACGGAAGCGGGCCACTGTTTTGATCGCAGAGTTCAGAGCTTGGCTGAGCCGTTTTTCTGCTTACGCTTCCAGCAGTCGAGACAGGGGCTGCCATGAAGCTTATGTCCGAAGCTGCAAACCTTCCTTTTGCCTCATGTTGATTCGTGCTTTAAAGTAGTGTATAGTATCAACAACTCATTGCTGCTTCTTTGCAACTGATATTCATGTTTACATATAAGGAGTAGATCAATGGCAACCAAAAAAATTAAGATCAACCGCGCGCCAGTATTAACTCTTTGGGCGGCGGTCGTGGCGGAGAGGCTGGGCTATGACGAAGAAACAGCCTTGACCCTCGGCAAAGCAGTGGCGGGACTAAACGCCCAGTCCAAGGGCAAGAAGTTGGGGATTTACGAGGAGAAATCGGAAGACGAGAAAAAAGAAGATAAGAAGAAGGAAAGGGCGGCGAAACCGGATTTTATTGAATTGCTTGGACGAGGAATTCCCGCCGTGAAAACTCCGAAAGGACTGCGCGCCGCGATCAAAGGCGAGCCCATCCATGCAGAAAGCGTCCAGACGTATCTCGAACAGAAATTCAAGGACGATCTGGACGACACACGCAAGGCGATGAAAAAGCTGGCAAAAGCATATACGCCAAAGCAGTTGGAGAGCAAGGCCTATGCTCTCTATGAAAAGTTCCGCCCGGAAATTCCAGAAGGAGTAAAAGGCTGGGGAGCGAAAGGCGAATTGGATCTGGACTATATCCGCTCACTGGCGGAGTAGAAGCGTCAAGGCAAACTGAATATCAGCCGGTTACTAAGGCTACGATCACCTTCTGATCGAAGAAGAGCTTTCCTTTCCAAATGCTATAATGCGCTGAACAGAGAACATCCAACAGTAGAGGTATGGAGGTCAGCATGGCGGAGTATGATTATGACTTGCTCGTGATCGGTTCAGGGCCAGCGGGTCAGCGCGCGGCGATCCAGGCGGCAAAGCTCAACAAGCGCGTAGCGGTTGTCGAACGCAAGGCAATTCTCGGGGGAGTGTGCATCAATACCGGAACGATTCCCAGCAAAACCCTGCGCGAAGCCGTTCTGCATCTCTCCGGGTATCGCGAACACAGTCTCTACGGGGCCTCCTATACCGTCAAGCAGAACATCACGATGTCAGATCTGTTGTACCGCACAGACCACGTGATCCAGCACGAGCTCGACATTGTCCGCCACCAGCTCCAGCGCAATCGCGTCGAGCTCGTCTCGGCGGAAGCCTCCTTCGTGGATCCGAATACCGTCCGCCTCAAATATGTGGATGGACGCGGCTGGCGCGACGTCAGCGCCGCGCATGTGGTCATTGCCACGGGAACACGCGCCACGAAAAGCGACAACATCCCATTCGATGGAAAACGCGTTTTTATCAGCGACGACCTGCTCCAGCTCGATCATCTGCCGCGCACGCTGACGGTCGTGGGGGCGGGGGTAATCGGACTGGAATATGCCAGCATCTTTGCAGCCCTTGGCGTGCGTGTCACGATCATCGACAAGCGCCGCCGCCTGCTCCCATTCATCGACGCCGAGATCATCGACTCCCTCACCTATCATTTCAACCAGCAGCGCGCCATCCTGCGCCTCGGCGAGGAGGTGGACCGCATCGAATCCATCATCGACGAACACGGCGACCGCGTGAAGATCCATCTCGTCAGCGGCAAGCAGATCATTACCGAGATGGCCCTCTACAGCATCGGGCGCACCGGCGCCACGCGCGCGATTAACATTGAGGCGGCAGGCCTGCAGATAGATGAGCGCGGACTTTTGAAGGTGAACAAAAATTATCAGACGAATGTGCCCAACGTCTATGCCGTGGGAGATGTGATCGGGTTCCCCTCCCTTGCTTCCACGTCCATGGAGCAGGGCCGCCTCGCGGCCTGTCATGCCTTTGGCGTCCCCACCCAGAGCTCCCCCGAGCTTTTCCCCTACGGGATTTATACGATCCCCGAAATCTCCACAGTGGGACGGAGCGAGGATGAATTGACCGAGCAGGGGATTCCCTATGAAGTCGGCAAGGCACAGTACCGTGAGATCGCACGCGGACAGATCATCGGGGATCATACGGGCTTGCTCAAACTGATCTTTCATCTCGATACCCACGAGCTGTTAGGTGTGCACATCATCGGCGAGGGGGCGAGCGAGCTCGTTCACATCGGGCAGGCGGTGATGGCATTCAAGGGGAAAGTGGAATACTTTATCAATAATGTGTTCAACTATCCGACCCTGGCAGAATGTTACAAAACTGCCGCCTTCGATGGGATCAACAGGCTGGGCGCCTGATCAAAAATACAGGTTTGGCACGCATAAGACCCGCCTTCCGTGAGGCGGGTCTTTTCTCCTGTAAAATACAGCATACCAATTGTCGAGCCGAGAGATACGTTAGAGATTCGGAGGGCTGATGCACGAATTACCATTACTGATCAATATCGCCGTTGCGCTGGTGGTGGCGTTTATCGGCGGGATCCTTGCGCGCCGGGTCGGACTGCCCACGATCGTCGGGTACATGCTGGCAGGGATTGCGATCGGTCCTTTTACGCCCGGTTTTGAGGGGGACGCAGCTACCATCAGTCAACTAGCTGAACTGGGGGTGATCTTCCTGATGTTCGGTGTTGGCTTGCACTTCTCGCTCGAGGATTTCTGGAAGGTGCGTTCCATTGCTATCCCTGGTTCTCTGGGGCGTATGGGGATGATGACGCTGCTGGGTTTTCTCTTGAGTCAGTGGTGGGGCTGGAGTGTCACCTCCGGGATCGTGATGGGTCTGGCGATCTCGATCGCCAGCACCGTAGTACTCCTGCGCGGTCTGATGGACAACGGCTTGCTCAACACATCCCACGGTCAGGCTGCGATCGGCTGGGTGGTCGTGGAGGACCTGGCAACGGTGTTGATCCTGGTGCTCCTGCCAACGCTGGCCAATACCTCCGGCAGATTTGACTGGGGAAGCCTCGGTCTGACTCTGCTTAAGGCGGCGGGTTTTGTGGCTTTGGTGTTGTTCGCCGGGACAAGGTTGATCCCCTGGATTCTGCTGCGCATTGCCCATACACGGTCACGCGAGTTGTTCATTCTGGCGATCCTGGCAATCGCTCTAGGGATTGCGTTGAGCGCCGCAGAGCTCTTCGGTGTGTCATTGGCGCTCGGCGCTTTTGTGGCCGGCGTAGTCGTGAATGAGTCACCGCTCAGCCACCAGGTCGGCGCAGATATCTTCCCGTTCCGTGAGGCGTTTGCTGTGCTGTTCTTTGTCTCCATCGGAATGTTGGTCAACCCGGTCTATCTCTTCAATAATGTTGGGCATATCCTGGCACTGACCGCACTGATCGTTGTTGGAAAGTCTGTGCTGACGTTGCTGCTCGGGCTTGTCTTTCCATGGAAGGCGTACACGGCTCTCGTCGTCGGTGCAGGGCTCAGCCAGATCGGTGAGTTCTCTTTCATCCTCGGGCAGACAGGTATCAGTCTCGGGCTGCTCAACCGGGATCAATACTCGCTCATCCTGGCGGGCGCACTCCTATCCATCACCATCAACCCGTTGATGTTCCGCCTTATCCCACCAACTGAAAAGTTTCTGCAAAAGCTCCCCTTTTTATGGAGGCTGCTGGACCGTCACAAGACACCCTCCCTTCCGCCGGAGGAGAACATTGAAGGTCATGTGGTCATTGTTGGGTATGGCAGAGTGGGTCATCACATAGTGGATGTACTAGGTGAGATCTCCATTCCGCGCCTTGTCATCGATGCGGACGCAGAACGGATTGAAGAGCTCAGCCGGCGGGGGATTCCGAGCCTATACGGAGACGCATCCAATTCGGAGGTGCTGACTCATGCCAGGCTGGAACGCGCGCGTGCCCTTGTAGTTGCCGGTCCGGATGAGTCGGCCAGTGAACTGGTGGTTGCCGCGGCGCGTGACATCGCTCCCGAACTGCCGATCGTCGCGCGTGCCACAACCCAGGACGGCATCGACCGGCTTGCGAAATTCGGCGCACAGGATGTCATCCATCCCGAGCTCGAGGGAGGCCTGGAGATCATGCGCCATACCCTCCTGGCACTGGGATTTCCGCTGCAGGAGATCATCCGCTACATGGATGTTGTGCGCCGTGACCATTATGACCTGCAAGTCAATTCGGCGGAGGAATACCGTCTTCTGCATGATCTGATCCACGCCAGCCGAAATATCGAGGTGATATGGCTGACATTGACTCGCGAGAATCCACTCGTCGGACAGACACTGGCTGCCGCCAACCTGCGCGCTCGGACGGGCGCCTCGGTCGTCGCTATTCTTCGGAACCAGCAGTTGATGGCAAATCCAAAATCGATGACTGTTTTTCAAGCCGATGACCGCGTCGGCCTGATCGGCGATCCGGAAGAAATCGAAGCAGCCGAAAAAGTGCTGGCTGAAACAGAATCGGAATCGGATCATCTGGGCGTCGAATGGGAAACATAAACTTTGAGTACAATACAGCTATGCAAATACAGGAACGACTCGCCGCGCCGGTTTGGGTCGTAAATAATGTATGAAGCTTACGTCCCAACAGTTTGAGCAGCTCATGCAAACCGTCGCGGCTGGCTGGAACGAAGGGAATGCGCGCAAAGCCGCTGACTGCTTCAGCGAAGATGCGATCTACAGCGAGCCGCCAGAAAAACAACTCTATCGCGGACGTGCCGAGCTCTATGAGTTTTTCGGTGGAGACGCCGGTACAGATCTACCGATGAAAATGACCTGGCATCACCTTGCCTTCCACGAAGAGGAACAGGTGGGTTTTGGCGAGTATACCTTCCAGTTACACGGCCGCTACCACGGCGTTGTCGTTGTGAAGCTCGAATCGGGTCTCATCAAACACTGGCGCGAATACCAGTATCGATCCGAGTTGGACTGGGAAGAATTCACAAGGCAGAATCCTTTCTAGGGGATCGCCCGCGTCCCGTGGAATCGCTGCAAAGTCTGATCGATAATGCAGCCAGATTCATGGGCGATCAACCAGAGCCGACGGTTGAGATCGGTGTTCGCAACGAGTCTCAAGGACCGGTGTTTTTTGTCAGGGATAACGGCATTGGGATAGAATCGGCGCACCCCGAAAAGAGGTTTGGTCTGTTCGACAAGCTCGACCCGCACAGCGAAGGCACAGGTGTGGGGCTGGCACTTGCCAAAAGAATCCTGGAAGTACGCGGCGGGAGCATGTGAGTGGAATCGGCAGGTCTGGGAAGCGGAAGTGCGTTTTGCTTGACACTTCCCGTA
>Ga0114129_10002196_pt1 | contig 26870 bp, 21 predicted proteins | sample RhiMetdeltSRZDD1_FD_80071 | JGI IMG/M metagenome (GOLD analysis project Ga0114129, IMG submission 80071) | Populus rhizosphere microbial communities from Tennessee, USA - Rhizosphere MetaG P. deltoides SRZDD1 (version 2) (version 2) | ecosystem: Host-associated > Plants > Roots > Rhizosphere >...
GTCGATGTCCAGCGTTCCGGCCAGCACGGCCGGCTGGTTGGCGACGATGCCGACAGGGCGTCCGTCGAGGCGGGCGAACCCAATGATGATGTTGCGCGCGAAATGGCGATGAACTTCGAGAAAGTACCCCTCGTCGGCGACCGTGTGAATCAGGTCGAGCATGTCGTACGGCTGATTCGGCGATACGGGCACCAGGCTATCGAGCACCTCGTCTTCCCGATCGGCCGAATTGGTCGAAGCCGACCGCGGTGGATCGTCCAGGTTATTGCTTGGCAGAAACGAGAGGAGGTCGCGAATCAGCGCCAGGCACTCACGATCGTCTTCGACCGCAAAGTGCGCAACGCCACTGGTGGCGTTGTGCGTCATCGCGCCGCCAAGCTCGTCCTTCGACACGTCCTCGTGCGTGACGGTCTTGATCACGTCCGGCCCGGTCACGAACATGTAACTGTTCTTGACCATGATGGTGAAGTCGGTGATGGCGGGAGAATAGACAGCGCCGCCCGCGCACGGCCCCATGATCGCGGAAATCTGCGGCACGACGCCCGACGCCAGCGTGTTCCTCAGAAAAATGTCGGCGTAGCCGCCGAGCGACATCACGCCTTCCTGAATCCGCGCGCCGCCCGAGTCATTGAGTCCGACGATTGGTGAGCCGAGCTTCATCGCCAGATCCATGATCTTCACGATCTTCGCGGCGTTGGTCTCGGACAGCGAACCGCCGAAGACCGTGAAGTCCTGCGCGAAGCCGAAGACCTGGCGGCCGTCAATCAGGCCGTGGCCGGACACGACGCCGTCGCCCGGGACGATCTGGTCCGCCATCCCGAAGTCGAGGCAGCGGTGCGTGACGAGCTTGTCGAGCTCCTCGAATGTGCCTGGATCGAACAGCAGCTCCATGCGTTCGCGCGCCGAGAGCTTGCCCGCGGCGTGCTGGCGCTCGAGCCGATCGGCGCCGCCGCCGAGCTCGGCGCGCCGCTCCAGATCGTCAAGAACGTGTTTGGGATTCAGGCTTTCACCGCCTGGGCCTTCTCCCAGTCTTTCAGGAATTTCTCCAGCCCGATGTTGGTCAGCGGATGGTTGAACAGCGCATCGATGACCGCCGGCGGGCAGGTGCAGATGTCGGCGCCCATGCGCGCGGCTTCGACGATGTGGATCGGATGGCGGCAGCTCGCGACCAGAATCTCGGTCTTGAAGTCGTAGTTGTCGAAGATTTGCACGATGTCCCGAATCAGCTCCATCCCGTTGGTCGCCACGTCGTCGAGCCGGCCGACGAAGGGGCTGACGAATGTCGCGCCGGCCTTGGCCGCAAGCAGGGCCTGCGCCGCCGAGAACACCAGCGTCACGTTGACGCGAATCCCTTCGCCCGACAGCGTCTTGCACGCTCTGATGCCATCGCGCGTCAGCGGCACCTTCACGATCATGTGCGGATCGATCTTGGCGATGTCGTGGCCCTCGCGAATCATCCCGGCGAAATCGGTCGCCACCACTTCACCGCTGACCGGGCCTTTGACGATCGCGCAGATCTTCCTCAGGTTGTCGCGATAGTCGCCCGGCTCCTTCGCCAGGAGCGACGGGTTCGTCGTCACGCCGTCGATGATGCCGATGGCGGCGAGTGTTTCGATGTCCTTGATGTTGCCGCTATCGATGAACAACTTCATACGCGGATCCTTTCGGACTGCGCCTGCCCAGGAACGCAAAGGACTCATCCTTTGTGTTCCTCGACAGCTGCAATCTACCGGACATTTTAGCCTTATCGCGCTTCGGTGGCGTCGGTCGCCTCGGATGGCTCGCTGGCATTCCCGGCCTTATCGATCGCCCGCACGGCGTAGACGTATCGAACGCCGGGCTGAACGGAATCGGTGAAATTCGCCTGCTGGATCGGTGCGGGCGTGACCGGCGTGAACGTGCCGGAGGGTGCGGCGGCGCGCAGCACCACGTAGCCGGCGAGATCCGCTTCGGTGTTCGGATCCCAGATCAGATTGATCGCTCCTTCCGTGGCGACGGCCGTCAGTCCAGTCGGCGCCTTCGGCGAAAAGGTGTCGGTCGGCGTCACGCAACGGGCGGGCGACGCCTCGCTCTCGACCGAAAGCGGATCGATGAGCTCGACCGTCCGCACCGTGTAGCAGCGTTCGACGCCCCACTCGATCCGCTTGTCCACGAAACGCGCTTCGGTGGACGCCGGAGTGGTCAATCGCGTTTCCTTCTGATCTCGGACCTCGTACACGTTGAATGCGGTCGATGAAAACGAGAAGCCGATCGGCCGCGAGGGCAGGACATCTTCGGTTGCCGGCTTCTGAATAGGGGATCGCGCCTGAGGCGCCGACCAGGTGACGACAATGCCGGATTCGTCGTACGTCACCTGCGGCTCGGAAGGCGGCGCCGGCGCCGGCATCAGCGGAACCCCGGCCCGGTTCGAGAATGGACCCCGCCGGCCGCGCGTGCTGACGCCGACAGCCGCATAGATCCGCGACGCGGGCTGAAGCGCAGGCCCTGCGAGCGGCTGTGGAGCGGTCGCCTTTCCGTTGCTCGAGCTGCTCGACAGCTCGACGGTCCGTTCGGCCGCAGACGTCAGGACTTCCTTGAACGACGTCGTCGCGCCCTGGTCGAGGCCTTTACCGATTGGAGGCTCCGCATCGCTCGCCGGTTCATCGGGATCGACGGTGGCATTCGGGTCGCGCGGCGCTTTGACGTCGACGCTTCCGACCCTTGTCCCGAGCTTCAGGAGCTGATCGTCCGTCACGCTCGCCGGCGCTGTGATCGCGTATATGTCCACGCGCTGGACGTTCGCCGGCCGCGTACCATCGGTATTCGCCGCTGGAACCGTCAGCGTGATGTCCACCGATTCGCCGCGTCGCTCCGCGACCAGACCGGCGGGCGGAGCAGGTACGCGGACGAGTGGCGGGAGCGGCGGGCCCTCCTTGCCGCAGCTGATGCCGAGGGCCGCCAGCAGGATGCCCGCGGCCACGCCGCAGCGTTTCACAGAATGTACCGCGACAGGTCTTCGTTCTTGACGATCTCGGCGAGCATCCGCGTCACATAGGCATCGTCGATGACGACGCGCTTCTCGGGCAGGTCAGGGCCCTCGAAGGAAATGTCGTCGAGGAGCTTTTCCATCACCGTGTGCAGCCGCCGCGCGCCGATGTTTTCGGTGCGTTCGTTGACAATCGTCGCGAAATCCGCGATCCGCCGGATCGCATCGTCGGTGAAGACAAGCGTGATGCCTTCTGTCTCCATGAGCGCCGTGTACTGCTTGACGAGCGCGCTCCGCGGCTCGGTCAGAATGCGCACGAATTCTTCCTTGCCGAGCGCCTCGAGCTCGACGCGGATCGGGAAGCGGCCCTGCAGCTCGGGAATGAGATCGGACGGCTTCGAGACGTGGAACGCGCCGGCGGCAATAAACAGAATGTGATCGGTGCGCACCATCCCGTACTTCGTGTTGACAGTAGTGCCTTCGACGATCGGCAGAATGTCTCGCTGCACCCCTTCGCGACTGACGTCCGGACCGTGGCCCCCTTCGCGGCCGGCGATCTTGTCGATCTCGTCCACGAAGATGATGCCGGCCTGCTCGACGCGCTCGACGGCGATGCGCGAGACGCTCTCCATGTCGATCAGCTTCTGCTCTTCTTCCTGGGCGAGATATTCGAGCGCTTCGGGGACCTTGAGCTTGCGCTTCTTGGTCTTCCCCTGGAAGAGCCCGGGCAGCATGTCTTTGAGGTTGATGTCGACTTCTTCGACGGACGAGCCGGCAATGATCTCGAACGAGGGAAACGCTTTCTCGCGCACGTCGATCTCGACGACGCGGTTTTCGAGCCGGCCGGACCGCAGCTGCTCGCGGAAGTGCTCGCGCGTACGGCTTTGCTGCTCGCGCGCGGCGGCCGGATCCTCACCCGGCGCGGTCGGCCGCGTCGGTGGCAGCAGGATGTCGAGCAGACGTTCCTCCGCGTTCTGAGCGGCTTTTCCCCTCACCTCTTCGAGCCGCTCTTCACGCACCATCTCGACGCCGAGCTCGACGAGATCGCGAACCATCGACTCGACGTCGCGTCCGACGTAGCCGACCTCGGTGAACTTCGACGCCTCGACTTTGATGAACGGCGACTGGGCGAGCCGCGCCAGCCGCCGGGCGATTTCCGTCTTGCCGACACCGGTGGGGCCGATCATCAGGATGTTCTTCGGCGCGATCTCCTCAGCCAGCTCCGGCGGCAGCTTTTGACGCCGCATGCGGTTGCGGAGCGCGATTGCGACGGCTCGCTTGGCCGCCGTCTGACCGATCACGTACTTGTCGAGCTCCGCGACGATCTGCCGCGGCGTCAGCGACCCGGCCGAGGTCTGTGTCGATTCAGGAAGATAAATGGGCACGAGGGTACTCAGAGTTCTTCAATCACAATCTGTGCGTTCGTATAGATGCAGATCTCAGCCGCGATCGCCATCGCCCGCTCGGCAATCGTTCGCGCGTCCAGGTCGGTGCTGCCGACCAGCGCCTTCGCGGCCGCGACAGCGAACGGACCACCCGATCCAATCCCGACGACGCCGTCATCGGGTTCGATGAGATCGCCGTTGCCGGACAGCAGAAACATGTTCGTCTTGTCGAGCACGATCAGCATCGCTTCGAGCCGGCGAAGAATGCGATCGCTGCGCCAGTCTTTCGCGAGCTCGACGGCGGACCGCTCGAGGTTTCCGCGGTACTGTTCGAGTTTGGACTCGAAGCGGCCGAAGAGCGCAAACGAATCGGCGGCCGAACCGGCGAATCCGGCGAGAATCCGATCGTTGTAGAGGCGGCGGATCTTTCGCGCGCGTTGTTTGACGACCGTTTGCCCGAAGGTCACCTGGCCGTCGCCCGCCAGCACCGCGCGGTCTTTGTGACGGATGGCAAGGATTGTGGTGCTGTGAACCATTGAATTTTCTGACTCTATCGGCCCGGCGATCCGGGTGTCAAGAAAACGGGACGGGGGTTGCTCTCGGCCGATGACAAGCGAGGCCCGATGGGGCGAAAATGGAGGGAAATCCGGCCTGATCCGGCCGCTCGGGCTGGCAGACGGGTTGCTTTTTGGATGAGCAGGAGTCTTCTCATGAAGCGGAGCTTTTCGGCCTGGAGCAGCGCCCTGACGGCCGTGATCGTCGCCGGTGCCCTGGCGATACCAGCCTCCAGTTTGGCGCAGCAGCGCGCCGTCCCGCGGGGCGGCGGCGGAAGCAGTCAACCCTCCGGCGGTGGAGGCGGCAACTCGGGCGGCGGCAACTCGGGCGGCGGCAGTTCGGACGGCGGCTCGAAGTCGGGCGGACAATCGGCAGCAGCACGCCGCGCGGCGCCCACAGAATTCCGCCTGGAGATAGCGGCAGCAGCCGCGGCGGCGGTGATCGAACCGCGCGCGACGGCAGTCCGAGCGGCGATACCGGCAATGCCACCGCGGGCGCGCCATCGTCGACGCCGACGGATCCGGCGCCGGGCGAGAGCCGTCCACGCAACGGACAGCCGCGGACAGGCACAGCAGTGGCGCGTCGCTCGGTACCGCCGGCGTCCGGTGGCGGCACGACCATCTTTGTACCGGGTGGGTACTACGGGAACTATTACCCGTGGGGCTACGGCGGTTTCGGTCTCGGCGGCTACTACGGCGGGTACTCCGATCCGTGGTATTACGGCGGTCCGTATCAGGGCTACTCCTATCGCGACGGCTATGATGGGCAGCTGCGGCTGAAGGTAAAGCCACGAGTGGCGCAGGTCTTCGTCGACGGATACTTCGCCGGCATCGTCGACGATTTCGACGGCGTGTTCCAGCGGCTGCACATCGAACCCGGTCCGCACCGAATCGAGATTCGCGATGACGGGTACGAGCCGCTCAGTTTCGAAGTGCGAATTCTGCCGGATCGAACTGTGACCTACAGCGGAGACCTCAAGCGGCTGACGCCGTAGGTGTGGTCGACCTGAAGGCGGACACTACGACCGCCCGTATGTAGTGTCCACCTTCAAGTGGACTAAACAGTCGCGGGATGCTGTCGGCGCGAGAAGTGATAGATGATCGCGCCGGCAGCGATCGTCGCCACGCTCCACATAGCCGCCCGGTTCCACGAAAAATAGACGACCCACGCGTTCATCAACACGTACGCCAGCGGGATTAACGGATACGCGATGCTGACCCACGGCGATCGCTTCCAGCCTGGCCGCTGGCGGAACTTGAAGAGCGCGAGCACCGAGAGCGCGGTGAAGAGGTAAAGGGTGAAGCCAATGTAGTTGATGAGGCTCTGGAACGTGCCGGTGAGGATCAACACGCAGCAACAGGCGCCCTGTGCCAGGACGGCAATCCACGGGCTATGCCAACGGGGATGCAGCCTGGCTGCCGCCGGGAAGAAGGCGCCGCTGCGAGCCATCGCGTAGTACACGCGCGGCCCAATCATGCTCATCGCGTTGACCGTGGCGAGCAGCGCGACGGCCATCGCCGCGCTGAACAGACCGCCTGCGCGGCCGCCGAACAGCGACCCCGCGGCTTTCGCGCCAACCGCGACGACGCCCTTCAGGTCGCTCAATGGCGCAGCGTATATATAAAGGACGTTCAGCGCCGCATAGAGAACCGCCACCAGCAGCGTGCCGATGATGAGCGCGCGCGGCAGCGTGCGTTCGGGATCGCGAAGTTCCTCAGCCACGTACACGGCGGCGTTCCAGCCGCTGTAGGCAAAGAACACGAAGATCAGGCTCGTGGCAAACTGCGCGGCGAGCGAGCTCGTCGACGTCCGCTCGGTCGCCATCGCAAAGTGAGCCCAGTCGCCATCGCCAATGGTGAAGCCGAGCAACACGAACGCGGCAATGACCAGGATTTTCGTGGCGGTCAGAACGTTCTGCAGCTTCGCGACCTGCGCCACGCCGGTCAGATTGATCGCAGTGAAGACCGCGACAATCACGCACGCCAGCAACGACCCGCCGCCGAGGCGCAGTTGAACGAATCCCAACGCCACAACCGGCCCGGCGTCAGGCGACAATGATTGGGAAAAGTAGGTGAGATACGCCGAAATGCCCATCGCCGACACGGCGACGGGCGCGGAGAACCCGGCGAAAAAGCTGACCCACCCGTCAATGAATCCCCAAGCTGGTCCCCAGGCTTCGGATAGATAGACGTACTCACCGCCCGACCGCGGGAAATTGACGCCGAGCTCGGAATAACAGAGCGCTCCGGCGAGCGCGAGCGCCGCCCCCGCGAACCAGATGCCCACCACCAACGACGGCTGCCCCAGATCGCCTGCAAGAAATCCGGTTGTCGTAAAGATGCCGGCGCCGATCATGTTCGACACGACGAGGGCTGTGGCACTCGCAGTGCCCAGCTGCCGAACAAGACCGGACTGTGGCATGAGCGGTGGAAGGATTCAGTCGGCGGTGGCCGTCACTGGGTGATCAGCTTCCGCTCGATGGGATATTCAGCGATCCGCTTCCACTGGAGGGACGAATACTTCGCGAAAATCTCGACTTTGGCATCGACGAACAACCGATTCTCGAGCATGACGTTGCGCGGCTCCGAGCCTTTGTAGCCGAATGCGGATTTCACGGCGACCGGCTTCGAGACGGCGCCGGGCGCCAGCCCTTCGGACCGGGTTACGGGAAAATACGCCGCGCCAAGTTCCTGCGTTTCGTCCGGACGTCGGAAGACCGCATTCACTTCCAGCACGGGCAGGTTCTGGTCCGAAATGTTCTTCAGCTTGAATGTCGCCGACGGGACGAGCTTGTTCTGGCCGTCCACAATGCCCTCGTCGTGCCACCCGCTCGAGAAGTCGAGGACTTCGAGGCCCGTGGCGAGGTCGACAGTCGGACCGCCGCAGCCGGCGAACGCGGCCACGAGGACGAGGATCAAGGCAACGCGGCGCATGCCCGGCATTCTAATTCACTTTGACTTCGACGCGCTTAATCGCTTCTTCCCGGGTGATTTTTCGTGCGAGGAATTCGGCCAGATCCGAGCCGCTCACGCGGATGTGAATCGTATCGGCATTCGTATCGACCGCCCCCAACCTCGGCCGATCCTCGGAGCGCTTGGCCGCGATATGCAACCACTCATTCGGTCCAATGTCGAGACCGGTGCTGTGGTCGAGCATCGCGTCGATGAGCGCGTCGCTCACTTCCTTGCGCATCGAATCGTGGACATCCCTGAGGTAGGCATCGATATTCGTGATCGGCGGGACCTGTACTGGCCGTGTGTCTCCTGCCGCGACCGCCGCGGACCCGACGGCGTTACGAGCGCCGCCCTGCTGCGACAGTTGGGTCAGGGCCGACTGGACGTTCACCGGCCCGAGTTGCAATTCGATCCGGCGGAGCGCCTGATCGAGGTTCGTGTCGCCGCTTTTCTGCACGACCGCTTTGATCGCCTCGAGGGCGCTGTCGAGGCCGAGTCCGTTCTGATCGAGGACCGACAGACTCCACGGCAGCGACGTATCCAGCGTCGGTATCTCGACATCAAAGAAGACGCCGTAACCCTCCTGGCGGAAGCCGCGGACGCGCGTCCTCGTCGCCAGCAGCAGCTCTGCCTGTGGCATCGCCTTCTGCATGCGCTCGCGCGTGTTGTCGACGCCGTGCTCCACGGCCTGTTCGAGCACGCTCTCCATGACCCCGATCTGAAACCGTTGAACGCGGACCGGCTGCGCGCCTTGTGCAGCAACCGGCACCGCCGCCGCCAGCACCATCACACCAGCCGTCCACGCCGCGCCAACTTTCCTGCTCATCGTCATGCCCTCACGCATTCTGGATTCCTGATTCTCTGCTTCTCAGTTCCTGACTCTCTAGCGGACAAATCCCACTCGCCTGGCGATCTCCTGCTGTTGCAGGGCGAGGCTCCGCATCTCGCTCGCTGCGCTGCCGAAGTTGAGCTGGATGTTGCGAAGGTCCGCGTAGCGCTGATTCGTGGTTTCGCCAATACGCAGGGCCAGCTCGCGCATCTGCTTTTTTTCGCTCTCTTCGATGAGCGCGCGGACGCGCCGCAGGATCGCCGCGTCGGCCGCGTCGTCTCGCTCGCGACCGGCGGCGGTCTGCGCGCCGGCAGGTTTCAATTCGCTTCGCAGTTGTTGCTCGAGCGATGCGAGCTCGGGCCGCCATGGCGCCGGATCGGCGTTTGCCGCCGAGGTCAGCGCCGGCGTCGCGGAATTCGAGCGAACGGCGGGCGCGCTCGTCGATGACGGCGCCATCCATCCGGTCCGCACGGTGAGGCCGCTGTCGTCGTACTTGACGTTGACGTTCGCCGCGCCGGCGGCAACTCCGAGCACGAGTACCGCGGCGGCCGCTTGCGCCCACGCCGGCATCTCCCGGAGCGCTGAGCCCCAGGTTCTGCGGACTCCCGTCGACCCGCCGTATGTCGTCGCGCGGCTCGACAGCCAGCCCGCCGCCGGCTCCGGCGGCGCCCACTGGGCCAGCTCGGTACGCACGAGACGGAGCTCTTCGAGTTCCTCTCGGCACGGGATGCAGCCAGCCAGATGCGCCTCGAACGAGGAGCGCTCGCCAGGCTCCGCTGCATCGTACAGATACGCAATCAACATCTCTTCCCGATTTCCGCGATAGCTGCAGGTGGTATCCATACTTCTTTTTTTTACTTTTTACTTTTTACTTTTCACTTTTTACGTTGACTGATCTTTTTACACCGAGCGCGTCTGCCTTGGCGAGCTCGCGGCGCAGGACCGTGAGGCCCTGGTACAAGCGCGTCTTCACCGTGCTCAGCGGGCATCCAATGAGATCGGCAATTTCCTGGAACGTGAGTCCCTGATACTCCTTGAGAATGATCGCCGTACGCTGCTCCTCCGGCAATCGCGCCATGGCGCGTTCGACCGCCCGCGTGAGATCTTTGCGTGCGACGAGATCCTCGATCGACTCCGACGGTTCTGCAGTTGCAGCCATCTCCAGCAGATCGACATCCTCGGGCGGCTGCACGATCGGCGCACGCCGCTCGCGACGCATCCAGTCGCGGCACAGGTTCAACGCGATCCGGTAAAGCCACGAGGAGAACTTGGCCTGGCCGCGGAATGCGGGCAGTGCGCGGAACGCGCGCAGGAACGTTTCCTGACAGACGTCTCGTGCGTCCTCCTCGCGCCCGATCGTTCGGTACGCGAGAGAATAAATGGGGCGTTCCCATCGCAAGATGAGCTCGTTGAAGCTCTCGGAGTCGCCCCGTATCGATCTGGCGACGAGCTCCTCGTCCGTCCACGTCATGCGGAGCGCGGAAGGGTCCCTTTCTCAATCAGTTAGACGGCGGCCGCCGTGCCGCGGCCGGGTGGGCCGGTAGACTTCGTGCATTATACCGTTCAATCCAGTAACTCATTCTTTCCCCGTAGGTTACGACAACAAACGCCGTTTCGTCCTCGGTGTCCGCCAGTTGGCGCAACTGATCGTTCGCGTTACAATCCGGTCGCTCGGCCCAGCGCACGCCCCAATAGATGTCCCGAGATTCACGCACGCGCCGACTGACACGACCGGCGTCTGGAGGCCCCCTCCCCAACGAGGGGCGGGCTGCCCAGGGAACCGCCGTCCGGCCGCTGATCTCGCTGCTGGCGAAGAGCGCTCGCCTGATCGATTTGCTGCCGCACCTTCATCAACAGGCGCTCGACGTCGCCGGCGGCGACTGCTCGCTGCTGTTCGAATTCAATCCGGGCAATGGCGTCATGCAGGCGACGTCGGGATCAGGCCTTGACGAGCTCGTGACGGATCCCTGGAACCCCGGTCCCGAAGAAGGCGCTCTCGTCTCTGACGCATTTGGGCACGGCACGCCGACACTCGTTCCAGACGCGCGCCGGCAGATGCCCGACTTGACGCGCCGCCTGGGCACGCGAAGCGCGCTTCTTCTGCCGCTGGCGATCGAAAGCCAGCGCGTTGGCCTGCTGGCGATCGGCTTTCATACGCCACCGTCGCTGGTCTCGATGCCCTCCGATACCGCTGAAGTCGCCGATGCGTTTCTCGCGGCGCTCGAAATGTTCCGGCTGCGCCAGAAGGAGGAACTGCAGCGCGACCTGCGTGAGCTGCTGAACGAATTCTCCGCGAGCCTGACGGCGTCGCTGAGCCTTTCGGCCAGCCTCGATATCTTCTGCCACGGCGCGAATCGTCTCTTCGGCGCCGACCGTACTTCAGTGTGGGTACACGAGCGGCGGGTGCGGCACCTCGAGCTGCGGGCCTCTTCCGACCCAGAGCATCTCGCCCGAGGCGTGCGCGTGAACGCCGACGATCCGCTCGCGCCGGCCGCGGTGGCCATGCGGCGTCCGCGATCGGAGATCCTGCCGGCCCCCGCCGCCGACGACCCCACGCGGACTGTGACGGTGCCGCTGCGCGGCACTCGCCGCGCGCTCGGCACGGTCGTCTTCGACGGCGTGCGCGTCGAGGCCGGCGGCGAGCTCGATCTGCTCGATCGCGCCGACGAGCTCGGACGCCAGCTGGGGAGCGCCATCGAAAACATGCAGCTCCTCGACGACGTCATGCGGTCGAGACGCGAGCTGGAAAACACCTTCGATTCGATCGCGCACCTCGTGGTCGTCTCCGACCGCCGCGGCCGGATCGTGCACGCCAACGAGGCGTTCGCCACGCGTCTCAAGCTGACGCGCGATCAGCTGCTCGACAAGCCGCTGGCGGAGTGCGTCGGGCGCGACCTGATAGCCTGGCTCACCACGCACGACGAGTCGCCCGTCCGCCCCGACGGCCGGAGCCCGATGACCTGCGAGATTGTCGACCCGGTCCTCAACGGGCCGTTCATGGTCACGGTGACCGATTTGCTGAACCAGGAGCGCGAGCGCGTCGGCAGCGTCGTCGTCGCCCGTGACCTGACGCCGCAGTCGAAGCTCGAAGCCGAACGCGAGGAGCTGCGGAAACGGCTGACGCAATCGGAAAAACTCGCCGCGCTCGGGCAATTCGTGGCCGGCATTGCCCACGAGCTGAACAACCCGCTCCAGGGGGTCCTCGGCCACCTGGAGCTGTTGCGCGTCACCGGCGCATTCCCGAAGCAGCTGCGGCGCGAAGTGCAGTCGATCTATCGTGAAGCCGACCGGGCCGCCAAGATCGTCCGCAACCTCCTCGTATTCGCCGGATCGCGTCGGCTGGCCCGCCGCGCGGTCAGCCTGAACGCGGTGCTGCAGAAGGTCATTGCACTGAGACAATCGGGATGGCGGTCGCTCGACATCGAAGTCGTGCGACACTATGACGACAAGCTGCCACGCGTGCAGAGCGATCCGCTGCTCCTGCACCAGGTCTTTGTCAACATTGTCATGAATGCCGAGCAGGCGATTGCGGCAACGGGACGGGGCGGCCGCATCGAGATCAGCACGGCCATCTCGAAGCCCCGCGATCGCATCGTCGCGACCGTGCGCGATACGGGCAACGGGATCCCGGCCGACGCGTTGACGCGGATTTTCGAGCCGTTCTACACGACGAAGGAAGTGGGAAAAGGCACAGGACTGGGACTGGCAATCGTCTACGGAATTATCGCTGAGCACGGCGGCCACATCGCGGCCGCCAACCATCCGGATGGCGGCGCAATCTTCACCGTGGAGCTGCCGTCCGCGCCCGCACCGGGACGCTGAACGATGATTGACGAAACGTTTCTGACAACCGAGGAAGTCCTGGAGTACCTCCAGGTCAATCTCCGCACGGTGTACCGCCTCATCAAGGCGGGCAAGATCCCGGCGGTGCGCGTCGGACGCCAATGGCGGTTCCGCAAGCGCGATATCGACGCCTGGCTCGACAGCCAGCGTCCGCGCGGCGGCGCCGCCCGTGCCGCGACCGTCCCCGCGCCGCAGGCGTCGGCGCGGCCGGCAACCGGCGCGGGGCGTCCGCGAGTCCTCGTCGTTGACGATGAGGCGAGCATCCGTGATCTGCTGGCGAAGACTCTTGCACTGGCCGAATACGACGTCGACGTGGCGCCGGATGGTCGCGCCGCGCTCGAGCGCATGCGAATGTATCCGTACGATCTGCTGATCGCCGACCTGAAGATGCCCGGCATGGACGGCCTCACCGTCATCCGTGAGGCGAAGCGATACAAGGCCGACCTGCCCGTGATCATCATCACCGGCTTCTCGACGGAATCGAGCGCCATCGAAGCGGTCAACCTTGGCGTCGCGGGCTACCTCACGAAGCCCTTCCGCGTTCCGCAGGTCCTTTCGGCCGCTGCCAAAGCCCTCGGCGAGTAATCGGTTCGCGCCCGACCTGAAGGTCGGGCCTACGGGTTCGCGCCCGACCTGAAGGTCGGGCCTACGGATTCGCGCCCGACCTGAAGGTCGGGCCTACGTACGTCATTCTGTACGTAGGCCCGAGCTTCAGCTCGGGCGTAGTACATTTCTTCTGTCCCATGATTCAGCTGTTCGAGCTCACCAAACGGTTCGGCGACCGCGTGCTGCTCGACCACGTCACGTGGCAGATCGACGATCGCGAGCGAGTCGGTCTCTGCGGACCGAACGGCGCCGGCAAGACCACCCTGCTGAAGATGATGGCGGGGCTCGAAGAGCTCGACTCGGGCAGCGTCCTCAGTCCCGCAACGCTGACCACCGGATATCTGCCGCAGGATGGCCTGACGCACGAGGGCCGCACCGTCTTCGACGAAGCCGCCAGCGCATTCGGCGACCTCCTCGGCATGAAAGCCGAGATGCACGATCTCGAGGAACGGCTCGGCGACGCGACGATTCCCGAAGCCGAGCACGACGCGATGCTCGCGCGCTACAGCGATCTGCAGGACCGCTTCCGTCTCGGCGACGGGTACAGCATCGAGCTGAAGACCGCGACGGTTCTCCAGGGCCTGGGCTTCAAGACGTCCGACTTCAGCCGCCGGACTGAAACGTTTTCGGGCGGCTGGCAGATGCGCATTGCGCTCGCCAAGCTGCTTCTCGGCCAGCCGAATCTCCTGCTGCTCGACGAGCCGACGAACCATCTCGACCTCGAGGCGCGCAACTGGCTCGAAACCTACCTCAACGAGTATCCGCACGCCGTGATTCTCGTCTCGCACGACCGCTTTTTCCTCGATGCCGTGGTGACACGCATCGCCGACCTCACGCTGCGCACGCTGACCGATTACGTCGGCAATTACAGCAGCTATCTCGTCGCGCACCAGGCGCGCATCGACGCGTTGCGCAAAGCCAAGCGTGAGCAGGATGAGGAAGTGGCGCGGGTCAGGCTGTTCATCGATCGATTCCGCTACCAGGCGACGAAGGCGGCACAAGTCCAGAGCCGGATCAAAATGCTCGAAAAGGTCGTGCCGATCGAAGTCCCTGAGGAGCGCAAGAAGATCCACTTCCATTTCCCGCCGTGCGCGAAAAGCGGGCGTACCGTGCTCGAAGTGAAGGGGATGCGGAAAGCATACGGCGAGCTGGCCGTGTTCAAGGACCTCGACCTGCACATCGAGCGCGGCGATCGCATCGCGCTCGTTGGCCCGAACGGGTCCGGGAAATCGACGTTGATGCGGATGCTGTCGGGGGAAGAAGCACCAGACGCGGGCCGGCGCACCGAAGGGCACAATGTCGTGATGCAATATTTCGCTCAGGACGAGGCGACGCGGATGGATCCCGATCCGACGGTCTACGAGACGCTTGCCACCGGCTCCCCGGTCCAGATGGTGCCGATCATCCGCGACATTCTCGGAGGGTTTCTCTTCTCGGGCGACGACATCTACAAACGGGTGCGCGTGCTGTCCGGCGGTGAACGCACGCGTCTGGCCGTCGCGCGGATGCTGCTCCGTCCCTCGAACACGCTGTTGCTCGACGAGCCGACCAACCATCTCGACCTCGACTCAAAGGAAGTGCTGCTCGATGCGCTCGTCGATTACGGCGGAACCTTGATCTTCGTCTCCCACGATCGGTACTTCGTCGAACGCCTTGCTACCAGGATCATCGAGGTCGGCAGCGGCACCGCGGTCGTCTACCCGGGCACCTACAGAGAATTCCTGTGGCACAAGGAACATCAGGACGAACACGGAGGTCAGGTTGGTCGGGTGAGCCAGGCAGGCGGGGTGGGTCGGCTGGGACAAGGTCACTCAGGAAAAAAACAGAGCGACCTGCCTCGCAAGGAAAGGAAGGCCCACCAGCCGGCTGCGGGACCCGAGCAACCGTCTCGCGAAGAGAAAAAGCGCGCCGACGCGGAAGCGCGCAAGAAGACGCGCGAGCTGCAGGCTCGCCGCGCGCGCATCGAGGACCTCGAGGCGCGGATCGCGAACGCCGAGCAGGCCATTCGCGACCTCGAACAGATGATGGCCGCGCCAGGGTTTTACGAAGATCGGGCAGCCGCCCAACCCGTCATCGACCGCCATCAGGCGTTGATGTGGTAGGTTGGCTCTCTCATGGGGCAGTGGGAAGAACTGCAGAGTCTCCACGACGCCACCCCTTCACCACAAAGCTGACGATTCCGTCAGGCAATTACAATATTGTTATAATCGCTCGACGGGCAGATCGCCATAACCCTTTGATTTGATGGACGTTCGCAGCATCATCAGCTCAACAGGGTCGGGCATAGCCTTTGAACTTCTCGGCAAGTGCTGACGTTAGGGTTCCCCCATGCCTAGACGCCCTGTCGATCGGTCGCGTCGACGGAAGACCGCCTCGCCTCGACGGAAAGCCGTTCGGGCGGCGCTGGGGATCCCGTCTCTCGGCGATCGATTCTTCCGGCAGATCGTCAGCAGCATGCGCAACGGCGTCATCGCGATCCACAGGAACGGCACGGTGGCGCTGATGAACGACGAGGCGTACAGGATTTTTTCGCTGACGCCGCAGACGAGCGACCTCGGGCGGCCGTTCAGCGAGGTGTTTCACCACCGGCCCGATGTCGCGCGCGTATTGTCCGGCGCGTTCGAGATGACGACGCTGCCGAACCGGGCCGAACTGAGGTTGAAGGACATCGACCGCGTCATCGGGTACACGCTGTCGCAGGTCAAAGACGGCGGCGGACGGGCCATCGGCGCCGTGATGTTCTTCAAGGACCTGACGCAGGTCGAGCAGCAGGAAGAACGGGAACGGCTGCGCGACCGGCTGGCATCGCTCGGTGAAATGGCCGCGGGGATCGCGCACGAACTGAAGAACCCGCTGGCGGGCATCGAGGTGATGGCCGGCCTGCTGCGGCGCCAGGTATCGGATTCGGCGGACGCACAGTCGCTCCTCGCCGACATCATCAGCGAGGCCAAGCTGGCGAACGCCATCGTCGTCGAGATGCTCGAGTTCGTGCGGCCGATTCGCCTGCAGGTGGAGCGGACCGATTTGAGTGGCGTGCTGCATCAGGCGGTGATGCTGGCGGAGAGCAAGGTCAGTCGCGGCAACGTGCTGGTCCGGCTCGATATTTCGCCAGGGCTGCCGATGATCGACGGCGATCAGCATCAGTTGTGTCAGGTGTTCACGAACCTCCTGACCAACGCGTTCGAGGCGCTCGACGGCAGCGGACGGATCGCCATCAAAGTCGTGACGGAGGCGCTCGAGCCGGATCCGGCGTTCGCGAGCGACCCGCATGCGCCGACGCCCGCGGTGATTGTCGATGTGAGCGACGACGGACCGGGCGTACCGACTGAGCTGAGCGATCGGATTTTCGACCCGTTCTTTACGACGAAGCCGCAAGGCTCCGGGCTCGGATTGCCGATTGTCCGGAAGATCGTCGACGCGCACGACGGTCGGATCGATTTGACGAGCACTCCCGGCGGCGGGACGCGGTTCAGAGTCACGCTGCCGGTGTCGAGCGGAGCGGCGTGGTTCAAATAAGTCGTCGCTACGCCGGACGAGCAGCTCAGGCGTGGAGGCGGTTGTCAACTTAATCGGTTGTGCGGGGTAAGTAGGGTAAGTGGGTGAGTTTGCGCGCGAAGGCCCGGGCCGCTGCTCGGGTGCGGGCGGAACCCTTCAGGTTCCGCAATTCGAGAAAGGCGACGCCCAATGGGACGAATCCTCATCGCTGACGATCACGACGCGCTTCGACGCGGGCTGGCACGAGGGCTGACCGAGGCCGGCCACGAAGTCGAAGAAGCGAGCAACGGCAATGCTGCCATTGAAAAGCTCCACGACAGCTACTTCGACATCGTGCTGAGCGATCTGAAAATGGGGGGCAGCGACGGCATGGACGTCCTGCGGACGACGCGTGCCATGCACCCGACGACATCGGTCATCCTGATGACCGCGTTCGGATCGGTCAACACCGCCGTCGAAGCCATGAAAATCGGCGCGTTCGACTACGTGCAGAAGCCCTTCGAGATCGAGGAAATGGAAGTCAAGATCGAGAAGGCGCTCGAAGTGAAGCGCGTCAAGAACGACCTCGAATACCTCCGCGGCACGCAGCAGGACCTCTACGATTTCGACCGCATCGTCGGATCGAGCCCGGCGCTGCAGCGCGTGCTCGACATCGTGAAGAAGGTGGCGAAGAGCAACACGACCGTATTGATTCGCGGCGAAACGGGTACGGGCAAGGAGCTCATCGCCGGCGCGATTCACCACAACTCGCTGCGCAACTCGCGCAACTTCGTCAAGGTGAACTGCGCGGCGCTCCAAGAGAACCTCCTCGAGTCGGAGTTGTTCGGACACGAGAAAGGTGCGTTCACGGGCGCCGACAAGCAGCGCATCGGCCGCTTCGAGCAGGCCGACGGCGGCACGCTCTTCCTCGACGAAATCGGCGACATGAGCCCGAGCACGCAGGCCAAGATCCTGCGCGTGCTCCAGGAGCACGAGTTCGAACGGCTCGGCGGCACGCGCACGTTGCGGGTCGACGTGCGGTTGATCGCGGCGACCAACCGCGATCTGCCGGCGATGGTCCAGGCGGGACAGTTCCGAGAGGACCTGTACTACCGCTTGAACGTCGTGTCGATCGAGATGCCGCCGCTGCGCGAGCGCAAGGACGACATCGTGCCGCTCGCCAACTCCTTCATCCGCCGCTTCTCGGGCGAGCTGAAGAAGAAGATCGAAGGCATCGAACCCGAGGCGCAGAAATTGCTGATGCGCTACAACTGGCCGGGCAACATCCGCGAGCTCGAGAACACCATCGAACGCGCGATGCTGCTCGCAGAAGGCCGCGGGATTTCAACCGACGACCTGCGCCTCGGCGAGACGCCGACCGCCGGTAGCGGCCGTGAACACGCGGCGGTGGTGAAGATTCCGCCGACCGGCATCCCGCTCGAAGACATCGAACGCCACGCGCTGGTCGAGGCGTTGAAGATGTCCAACTGGGTACAAAAGGACGCGGCGGAGCTGCTGGCGATCAGCCCGCGCGTGATGAACTACAAAATCAAGACGCTCGGGATCGAATTCCCGCGCGGCAGACGCGCTGCGCCGCTGGTCGTCACACCGCCGCCCGTTGCACAGGCGTCGTAGAACGTCAGGGCTGGAGGGGCCTGCCCCTCCAGCCCGACATCCTTCACCTCTCGCGGGGCCCCGCCCCGCTCGCTCCTAGCCACCCTTCTTACCTTTGAGCTTGTAGAGGTTCCTGATCGCCCGGCTGCCCTGCTTCGCGAGGCGCGTTCGCTCGGCGCGCGCGCGCTCGTCCTGCTGCGACCGCAGAAACGCCTCCTCTCTTCGCAGCTTCCGATAGCTCTCCAATCGACCCTCGTCGAGCGCTCCACCGGCCGCCGCCTCGGTCACCGCACATCCCGGCTCCGTTGCGTGCGAGCAATCACGAAATCGGCATTCCTCCGCGAGCGCCTCGATGTCGGCGAACGCGTGGTCGAGCCCTGCTCCCGTATCCCAGAGCTGAAGTTCGCGCATCCCCGGCGTATCGAGCAACACGCCACCGCCCTGGACGGCGAAGAGCTGTCGCGAGGTCGTCTGGTGACGCCCGCGATCGTCATCTGCCCGAATTTCGCCGACACGTTGACGCGACTCACCGAGGATTGCGTTGATCAGCGACGACTTGCCGACGCCTGATGACCCGAGAAGCGCAGTGGTTCCGCCCGCGCGGACGAGAGCGGCGAGCTCGCCGAGCCCGTCGCCGCGGATTGCGCTCGTGATCAGCACCGGCACGCCTATCGCCGATGAGGCCGCCTCCGAGCGCCAGGCTTCGGGCTCCTCACACACGTCGGCCTTGTTGAGGACGATGACGGGTGTCGCGCCGCTTTCCCACGCGAGCGCGAGATAGCGCTCGAGCCGCCGCAGGTTGAAGTCGCGGTTGAGCGAGGTGACGAGCAGCACCGTGTCGACATTCGCGGCAACCAGCTGCTCATCGCTCGGCCGCCCGGCGCCTCTGCGCGAGAACCGGGTCCGTCGCGCGAGCAGGCGCTGAATTGTCGCGCGCGCGTCGCTGCGCCTGGTGGACGCTACCACCCAGTCGCCAACAGCCGGCAGATCCGCGCGCGACGTCACCGTGTGACGAAGCCGCCCTGTGAGCTCGGCAAGCCACTCCCCCGTCGCGGACGCCACACGGTACGCGCCACGACCTTCCCAGACGACACGAGCTGGAGTCGTGCTCGATCGCTCTTCGTCGGTCAGTTGATTCTCGAAAAAGGGATCCCATCCCCAGTCTGAAAGCTGCACGGTCCTCTCCTCTTCATCGCGCGCAGACACTTGTCCGCGCGAACCGCAGGAACACCAGGCACACGGTTGTCAGGGAAGACGAGAAACTGGAAGGAGGACTCGCCGACAACGACGCCCGACCTGAAGGTCGGGCCTACGAGCTTACCGCGCGAATCCTGCCTTCCGGCAACGGACCGTCATAGGCAACTCCTGTGGATATGTTACTCGACGTAGGGAGTAGGGATTAGGGAGTAGTGATGACGTAGGGAGTAGGGCTTAGGGAGTAGTGATTAGTGATTAGGTTAGGGATTGGGGATTACGACGGGCCGAATCCTACTCCCTAATCCCTAATCCCTACTCCCTAATCCCTACTCCCTAATCCCTACTCCCTCACTTGGCGCGCGGATGCGCCTTGCGATAGACATCGAGCAACTGCGCGGCGTTGACATGCGTGTAGCGCTGCGTGGTGCTGAGCCGCGAGTGGCCGAGCAATTCCTGAATCGCGCGCAGGTCCGCGCCGCGTTGCAGCAGATGCGTCGCGAACGAGTGCCGCAGCGCGTGCGGGCTGATACCAAACCGCGTGCTGCTCGAGGCCACGTACCGCCGCACAAGCCGATCGATGCTCCGCGGGCTCAGCGGTGTGCCGCGATAGTTCACAAACAGAGGGATCCGCCGGCGCTGTCGTAGCTGGGATCCGGCGGTCGGGCCGAGCTTCAGCTCGGGCGTCTTCCGCGAGCCGCTCTTAGGCGGATTTCCACGGACGAGCGCCTCTCGATCTTTGAGGTACGCCCGAACCGCCGACGCCGTTGTCGAGTTGAACGGTACAAGCCGCTCTTTCCCGCCTTTCCCCAGCACGCGCACCATCCGCGCGCTCAGGTTGAGATCTTCGAGATCGAGCGCAGCCAGCTCGCCGAGCCTCAGACCCGAGGCGTAAAAGAGCTCGAGGATCGCGCGATCGCGCCGGCCGAGCGCTTCATCGTCGGCCGGCGCCGAGAGCAGACGGTTCATCTCGCGCTCGGAGAGATGCGCCGGCATCCGGACTTCGCGTTTGGGTGTCGGCACGAGCGCGCCCGGATCGCCGTCGATCACATCCTCGCGCCGCAAGTACCTGAGAAAGGTGCGGACGGCCGCGAGCTTGCGGGCCGACGTCGCGCGCGAGTGTCCCCGCTGGTGAACCTGGCCGAGAAAACTGCGGATGGCGGTCCGATCGAGCGCTTCGGCACTGAGGTCGCCGGCCGTCGTGTGACGTTCCTCCGCGAGGTGGTCGAGCAGTTGTGTGAGATCGCTTTCGTACGCCCGGATCGTGTGCGCCGATACGTTGCGATTGAGATGGAGATACTCGAGAAACTTCTTCAGGTGTTCGGTCATGCCCGGCATGCCGCTCCCAGCCACGCGTCGAGATCGGCGAGCGCGCGCTCCGACAGCGCGAGCTTGCGCGCCTGCTTGCTCCTGGGCGGGCGCTCGAGCGGCGCCATGATGCCGAAGGTGATGTTGGACGGCTCGTAATGTGCCGGGTCGGCATGCGAGACGTAGTAGGCCAGCGCGCCAATCGCTGTGGTCCTCGGCGGCGTCGATGTGGGCCGGCCGGTCGCGAGGGCGGCGGCATTCAATCCTGCCACCAGTCCCGACGCGGCCGATTCGACATACCCTTCGACGCCTGACATCTGTCCGGCGAAGAACAGCGTGGGACGCGAGCGGACCTGCCACGTGTCGGCCAGGACCGTGGGGCCGTTCACGTAGGTGTTGCGGTGCACCATCCCGAAGCGGACGAACTCAGCCTGCTCCAGCCCCGGGATCAGTCGAAGCACCCGAGCCTGGTCGCCCCATTTGACCTGCGTCTGGAAGCCCACGAGGCTGAAGTGATCGCCGGCAAGATTGTCTTGCCGCAGTTGCACCGCCGCGTACGGTTCGCGGCCAGTCCGGGGATCGACCAGGCCCACCGGCTTCATCGGGCCGAACCGCAGCGTGTCGACGCCGCGGTGCGCCATCACCTCGATCGGTAGACATCCTTCGAAGAAGCGTTCCTTGTCGAAATCGTGGACGGTCGCCGACTCGGCATGAATGAGCGCATCGTAGAAACGCCCGTACTCCTCCACCGTCAGCGGACAGTTCAGATAATCGCCCTGTCCATCGTCCACGCCACAGGCGACTCCGCTTGCCGACGTAGCAGCGGCGCCTGCTCCGCCCTGCCCGCTCGGTCGCGCTGCACCCCGCAAACTCCGATCCCAACGTGACTGTCGAAAGACTTTCGTGTGATCGATCGTGTCTGCAAGCACGATCGGACTGATGGCGTCGTAGAAGTACAAATGTCCGCTGCCGACGAGCGCCGCGATCTCCGCCGACAGCGCGTCGGAGGTCAATGGGCCGGTGGCAATGATGACCGGCGCTCGCTCGCTTGACGAGGGAATTGCGGTCAGCTCCTCACGGACGACCGTGATGCGTGGATGCTCGTTGATGGAACGCGTGACGATCTCCGCGAAGCGCTCGCGGTCGACGGCCAGCGCCGCGCCCGCGGGAACGCGGCTCGCTTCGGCCGCGCGCATGATGAGCGAGCCGAGCCGCCGCATCTCCTCTTTGAGCAGACCGACGGCGTTATCGAGCTTGTCGCCGCGGAAGGAATTGCTGCAGACGAGCTCGGCCAGCCGATCGGTTTTGTGGACGGCGGTCGGCCGCTGCGGCCGCATCTCGTACAGCGTGACGGGAACGCCCATCGACGCCGCCTGCCAGGCCGCTTCACAGCCTGCCAGGCCACCACCAACGATCGTCACCGCGGCCGCCGACATGCTTTACTCCGCTCGCTGGGGCCCCACCCCCAGCTCGCTCCAGGACCTCGCGCTCGAGCGTAGACTCTCGCGCTCGGGTGTCGGCTCAGGCAGGTTGTTCGACGAGCTCCTCGGAGCGAGCGTAATCGCAATCCTCATTGTTGCAGAGAATCTGCCGACCGAGCTTCTTGGTCGTCTTCTCGACCAGGTATGGCGCGCCGCACTTCGGGCACGTCTCGGCAACCGGACGGTTCCACAACACGAAATCGCAGTCCGGATAGTTCGAGCAACCAAAAAATATCTTGCCACGGCGAGATTTCCGCTCGACGACCTCGCCGCCTTTGTCGGCGTCCTTCGGGCACTTGATGCCCGTCGTCTTGTGCTTGACGTACTTGCACTCCGGATACTTCGTGCACGCCGTGAACTCGCCGTAGCGTCCCTGCTTGATGACGAGGTTGGCGCCGCACCGCGGGCAGAGCTCATCGAGAATCTGATCGGGCTTGGCCGCCCTCAATCCACCCTGCTTGGTGGCGATCAGCTTCCGCGTGGTCTTGCACTCGGGATAACCGGTGCACGCCAGGAACTGACCGAAGCGGCCGCGTTTGACCGCCATCGGCTTCCCGCAGTTCTCGCACGGCTCGATCTCTTCTTCGCCAGACTCGGACTCGGTGTCCGGCGTCTCGACTTCGCGCGTGTTCGTGCAATCGGGGTAGCCGCTGCACGCGATGAACAGCCCGAACTTCCCGACCCGCTTCAGCATCGGCGACCCGCACTTGTCGCAGGCCTCACCGATCTCAATCCCCTTCTTGAGATCGATCATCTCCTTGCCGGCCTTCGCCAGGTCTTTCTTGAACTTCTTGTAGAAGTCGGTCAGCGTCTTCGCGTAACCGGTCTTGCCCTGCTCGATCTTGTCGAGATCGTCCTCGAGCGACCGCGTGTACTCCACGTCGATGATGTCGACGAAGCTCTTGGTGAGCAGGTCGGCAATGACCCGGCCGAGCGCCGTCGGCTTGAAGCGACCCTCGGTCTTGTGCACGTACTCGCGGTCCTGCAGTACCGAGATGATCGACGCATATGTGCTTGGTCGACCGATACCGTTCTCCTCGAGCTCTTTCACGAGCGTCGCCTCGGAGAACCGCGGTGGCGGCTGCGTGAACTTCTGCTCCGGCCGAAGCGCCTTCAGCTCGAGCGCATCGCCTTCGGCGAGCGGCGGCAGCACGCCCGACACACCGTCATCGTCGTCGGCGTCCTTCCTGGAGTCTGTCTCCTCCGTCTCACCGGGCGTCAGCCCGTAGGTGGCCATCCAGCCCGCGAACTTGGGCACGGTGCCCTTGACGCGGAAGAGGTAATCGCCGGCCGTCGCATCGACCGTCGTCTCGTCGAACGTCGCCGGCGGCATCTGGGACGCCACGAAGCGATTCCAGATCAGCCGGTACAACGAGTACTGGTCTTCGGTGAGGTACGCCTTGACGGTTTCCGGATCGTGGTCGAGCGACGTCGGACGAATGGCTTCGTGTGCGTCCTGCGCGTCCGACTTGGTCTTGAAGACGTTGGGCGTCTCGGGAAGGAAGTCGCCGCCGTACGTCTTCTTGATGTGATCGCGCACGGCACTGATCGCCTCATCGGCGACCCGCACGGAGTCGGTGCGCATGTAGGTGATGAGTCCGCCCGCCAGCTCGGGAATCTCGATGCCGCCCTCGTACAACTGCTGCGCGATGATCATCGTCTTCTTGACGGGGAAGCGCGACGTCTGTTGCAGCTTGCTGGTAATGAACGGCGCCGGGGCGTTGCGCTTGCGCTCCTTGGTTGTTACTGAGGAGACAGTCCACTTCGCGCGCTCGAGCTCGGCGAGGATCGCCTTCGACTGCTCTTCGTTGGCGACGGTGATCGAATCGCCGCCCTTCTTGAGCAGCTTCGCCTCGAACTCCGGCGGTTGCGGGCCGGCGAGCCGCGCGAACAGGTTCCAGTACTCGACCGGAACGAACGCGTCGATCTCGGCCTCGCGGTCGCACACCAGCTTGAGCGCCACCGATTGCACGCGCCCGGCGCTCAGCCCGCGGCGGACCTTGTCCCAGAGCAGCGGGCTGATCTTGTAGCCGACGAGCCGGTCGAGCACGCGCCGCGCCCGCTGCGCATCGACCATCTTCTCGTCGATCGCCCGCGGATGTTTGAGCGCTTCCTGGACGGCCTTCTTCGTGATCTCGTTGAAGGTCAGCCGATGGATCTTCCGCTTCTTGCCCTTGAGTTCCTCGGTCAGGTGCCAGCCGATCGCTTCACCTTCGCGGTCGGGGTCGGTCGCGACGTAGATGTCCGACGCGTCCTTGGCAGCCTCCTTGAGTTCTTTGATCACCTTCTTGCGCGACTCGATCGATTCGTACTCCTCGGCGAAATCGTTGTCGACGTCTACGCCCAGCTTGCTCTTCGGCAGATCGCGGATGTGACCCATCGACGCGACCACTTTGTAGTCCCGACCGAGGTACTTATTGATGGTCTTGGCCTTCGCTGGCGACTCGACCACGACCAATGCTTTAGCCATTCGTATGTCTCGACTCCGTTCGCATTTGACTCGCTTCTTGATTCTTCATTCTCGATTTCTAATTCTTGATTTCATGAATCGCCTATTCCACCCTAGCACGACCTGTCAAATCGGACGAATCGGCCGCCCCCGGCGCGCCGCACGTGACCCTTCAATTCCAGATCGAGCAGGCGCGGAAGAAGACGCGCGACCGACAGGCCGGATCGCTCGGCGAGCGCGTCCAGATCGCACGATTCGCCGGGCGGAAGGCATGCGAGAACCGGGTCGCTGATCGCGCGCCGATCGTCCGCCGTTCCGGGCCCGGATGCCGAAACGCGCACGGCAGGGGCGAATCCCAACTCTTCTAAGATATCGTCCGCGGTCTCCACAATCTTTGCACCGTCCCTCAAAAGGGCGTGTCCACCGCGGTTTCGGCCGTTCAGGACGTTTCCGGGCACCGCCAGCACGTTTCGTCCCTGCTCGAGCGCCATCCGCGCGGTGATGAGCGAGCCGCTCTTCTCGCTCGCTTCGACGACCACGACCGCACGCGACAATCCGCTGATGATCCGGTTGCGTAATGGGAAGAACTGCGGGAGCGGCGCCGTGCCGGGCGCCAGTTCGCTGAGCAGCGCGCCGTCCGCGCAAATCTCTCCGGCGAGCGCTTTGTGTTCGCTCGGGTACACGACGTCGGCGCCGGTTCCGAAGACCGCGATCGTCGTTCCGCCGGCGCTCAGCGCGCCGCGATGCGCCGCCGAGTCGACACCGCGCGCGAGGCCGCTGACGATCGCGATCCCACGCATCGCAAGGTCCGCCGCGAGTCGTTCGGCAACCGCCAGCGCGTACGGCGAACCTGCGCGTGAACCAACGATCGCCACCGCCGGCGGATCGAGCGCGTCCATCCGACCGCGCAGCCAGATGACCGGCGGCGGATCGGCGATCGCGGCGATGGCTGGCGGATACCGATCGGTCGGCCACTCGATCAGCTCGAGCCCCGCTGACCGGCCTCGTGCGATCGCATCCGCCGCCTTGCGATCGAGCGACTCGATGGTCAACTCTGGATCGTGTGGATGGGCGGCGAGAGAGTCCGCCACCACCTCGCGCGGGGACCGTCCGGCTCGAAGTGCGTCCGCAATCTCGCGCCGCCAGCCGAACGGGAGAAAGGACAGAGCCGCATAATCGGTCGATGGCACGGCGACCTCGACGCGCGGCTTCCCCAAAAAGAATGGAGGTCCAGCCGCCGCGCAGTTCAGGGCGCGGGACCTTGACCTCCTAACCTTTATTATAGCGTCCGAATCTACGCCGGAGCCGGTGACGAGAGAGGACAGGGCGACAACGTTTCGTAAGCCTCGTCCGCAGGGATCGCTCAAAACAGGCGCGTTTTTTCAGCCCGGCAGTGGCACATGCCTTGCTGTTTTCATTCGAGATTTGAGCTAATTGCCTTGCAAGTGGCGAAGGCTCATAGCTATAGTTGCAAACAATCCGCATGAAACCGACTCTTGTGGTCTTGATCGTCCTCGCGGGCGCGGCGTTGGCACCTCCGGTGTACGCCGACGCGCGCAGCGATGCCAAGGCGCAAGTTGATTTCGGGATCAGCGTCGCGCAGAAAGGCTTGTGGCGCGAGGCGGTCTACCGCTGGGAAAAGGCCGTTCAGATCGATCCCACGTACGCGGCGGCGTTCAACGACCTGGCCGTTGCCTACGAGCACGAAGGGCAGCTCGAGAAAGCGCGCGAGGCGTACGAAAAGGCCCTCGCCATCGAACCGAACAACGCGCAGATCAAGCAGAACTACGAGCTGTTCAAGGAAATCAATGACCGAACGAGCGCCTCGAAAGAAAAGCCGTAGAGTCGGGCCTCTGGCCCTGGCGGCGGTGGCGGCGCTCGCGGCGGCTGCCACGATCGGCTGCGGCGCCGCGTACTTCGAAATTCCGATCGAGACGCCCATCCAGGCCAAGCTCGATGTTTCTGCGTTCCAGCGCGTCCTCATTGCCGGCTTCGTCACCGGCGGCACCGACGATGTCGACGCGAACCAGGAAACTGTTCGCCTCCTTCGCAGCCAGCTGCGATCGAAGTCGGAGCTGAAAGTCATCGATGCGGACGTGCTCGAGCTCGCCGAGATCGCCCGCGATCAGCAAAAGAACGGTTCGTCCGACGAGCCGGACAAAGATACGTCCGATGTGCGGGAAGCCGGTGCGGCCCACTCTTCGAACGGCAAC
>Ga0114129_10002198_pt1 | contig 26865 bp, 21 predicted proteins | sample RhiMetdeltSRZDD1_FD_80071 | JGI IMG/M metagenome (GOLD analysis project Ga0114129, IMG submission 80071) | Populus rhizosphere microbial communities from Tennessee, USA - Rhizosphere MetaG P. deltoides SRZDD1 (version 2) (version 2) | ecosystem: Host-associated > Plants > Roots > Rhizosphere >...
CAGTCGACCAGCCACCCGCAGCCATGGACGAGACGGTCACGTTGCAGATGTCCGGTCTCTCCGATCCAGCCATCCCCTCTCAGTCACCTTCACCGTCCATTGAGGACTACCTGCCCGACGCTGCGAAGCGGGCGAGGGAGGACGGCCACGACCAGCCGCCACCCGCCGCATGAGCGGAGACATCGCAACCGCGGACACCTCACACACCGCCGCGCCGGCCGCCCCGGACGCCGGACCGTGGTGGTCACGTGCGGCGGTCTTCGTCATCGCGGGCGGGTCGATCGCCGCATTGCTGGCCGACCTGTTCGGCATCGCACCGATGCACGTGGTGTTCTGGGCCGCTTCCGTGCCGTCGATGACCATCCTCGCCGCGCTCACCATCCCGACCCGGCAAACGTGGCTACCGTCTGCGTACGCGGACTTAAGGCGTCGCATCCGGGTCGGTGCGGTCGGCGGCGCACTCGGCACCATCGGGTACGACGTCTTCCGGATCCCGTTCGCGCTGGCGGGCCAGCGGCTGTTCGCCCCGATCGAGTCCTACGGGATCCTCATCGCCGACGCCTCGGCATCGAGCGGCTGGACGTCCACACTCGGCTGGCTCTACCACCTGTCCAACGGCGTCACCTTCGGGGTCGCGTACGCCGTCATCGCGGCCCGCCGTCATTGGATCTGGGGCGTTGCCTGGGGTCTGCTGCTGGAAAGCGTCGCCGTGTTCAGCCCGTTCGCCGTCCGGTATGGAATCGCCGGGCAGCTGGCGCCGATCCTGACGGCGTACGCCGCCCATGTGGCCTACGGCTACCCGCTCGGGCGCGTCGTCCGCGATATCGACACGGCAGACAACGGCTTGCTGCGGTTTGGTCGGCACACCGTCGCTGTCCTTCTCATCGCCGCCAGCCTGGCGATCGTTGCCTGGCACCGGCCGTGGCAGCAGACCGCGGCCGAGCACGATGCCGCCCAGCTGGCCACGCCGGGTGAACCGGCCGCCGTCGTACGCCGGGATCGGTTCGAGCCGGAATGGCTGCGTGTGGGTACGGGATCGTGTGTACTGATCGACAACCGATCCGGTACGGCGTACCCGACGCCGTTCGGGCGTGTGGAACCGGATACCAGCAGCCGGCTGTGCTTCGACCGGTCCGGTGTGTATCGCGTGCGGCTCGGATCACGGCCATACTCGGGGGGATTCGTCTACGTGGAGTGAAACATCCGAGCAGCGGATGCGTTCGACGATAGGGTTCGGGTGGAGTTTCGGGTCCTTGGGCCGCTACGCGTCGTGCGCGACGGCCTCGACGTCATGGCCGGCGTGGCGTACAAGCCGCGGCTGGTTCGTCGCGCTGCTGGTGAACCGGGGCCGGTTCTGCTCGCTGGCCCGCCTGATCGAAACGGTCTGGGGTGATGAGCCGCCCGCATCGGCGATGAGCGGCCACAGGGGACACGATGTTGCGGATCATCTTCACCGGTGACGACGTCGCTCTGCTGAACGGATCCACCCACTACAGCGAGCCTCCACCCGTCTGAGGCTCGCCTGCCGGGGATGCGGGCGGGTGGTTTCGGGTATTCACCGCCGGTGGACCCTCATCTGGCCGGAGCGCTGCTGTCGGCGTGGCAGCTGCCCGCATTCCGCGACGCTTTGCAGGACCTGATCGACCTCGACGAGGTCATCGGGCTGCTGGACGCCCTGGCCCGCAGCGCACCCGACGAGCAGACCCGGCATCGTTCGCTGGAGCTGCTGCGTACGGCGTCGGAGACCGAGAGCATCCGCCAGGCCGTGCTGCTCCTCATCGCCGACGACGAGTTCCGGGCCCAGGTGTCCATGGCCGTCAGCACCGTGCTGGCCGACCGGCCCGCGCTCGCCCAGTCGATCGCGGCTGCGCTGGCCGATCGCGAGGTGACGGCGGAAGTCATCCGCATCCTCGGCTCAGCGCGTACGCGCGCCGCGCTGTGGAAGGCGGTGGACGGCCAGCTCCAAGGCCACCGATTCCGGCTGCTGACGGCCGGGCTCGCCCTGCTGGCCCGACGCGACGTCCGCAAACTGCTGCGGGCTCTCCACCGGCACGGTGTGCTCCGCGCGCTGCGGTCCTCGCGCTAGGACGTTACGCGCTTGCGCGGTTTCTGGGTACTCTCGCGTCCATGTCCGCCACGTTGACCGAGCGCCTGTCCGCCTGGCGCTACGCGTTCCTCACCACCAACCCGCCAGAGCAGGGCGTCGTCGATCAGGTGACCCGCTGGCTGGTGGTCACGCGCGCGGGCGTACTGCCGATGACTTTGACGTCCGGCCTGATGGCGGTGCTCCTCGCGGCCATCGACAGCGCCGGGCGCCCGGTGGACTGGCTCAACATCGTGCTCGCGGTCGTCGGCATCGTCGTGGCCCACCTTGCCAACAACCTCATGAACGACCTCGCCGACACCCAGGTGGGCAACGACACCGAGAACTACCCCCGAGCCCTGTACGCGCCCCACCCGATCCTGGCCGGGCTCGTCACCAAGCGGCAGCTCGTAGTGGGCGTACTGGTCTGCAACGCCGTCGACCTGGCGATCATGCTGACGCTGGTGGCCCGGCGCGACTGGTGGATCGCCGCATTCGCCGTCGGCGGCCTGTTCCTGTCCTGGGCGTACACGGCGCCACCGTTGCGGCTCAAGCGAATCGGCCTCGGCGAACTCGACGTCCTCATCACCTGGGGCCCGCTGATGGTCGGCGGCGTCTACTATGCCGGCACCGGCACCCTGCCCTGGCCGGTGATCGCCGCCGCGACCGTATACGCCCTCCTGCCGACGAGCGTCTTAATGGGCAAGCACATCGACAAGCTGCCCTACGACAAGCCGGGCGGTACGCGTACCCTGCCGGTCATCGTCGGCGAGCGAGCCGCGAAGCGCATCACACAGGGCATGGTGGTGGCGTACTACGTGGGCGTCATCGCCCTGGTGGCTGCACAGGCGCTGCCGTGGCCGGCGCTGCTGACCCTGCTCGCGGTGCCGATGGCGGTGAAGGCGCTCAAAGCCTTCAACGGGCCGGCCCCGGCCGAGCCGCCGGCGGACTATCCGATCTGGCCGCTGTGGTGGGCGCCGATCGCGTTCCTGCACACCCGCCGGGCCGGCGGCCTGCTGCTGGCCGGCTTGCTGGCCTGGGCGATCTGGCAAGCCGTCCGCTGACCCTTGACGGCCGCGCAGCGATGAGCGCGGTCGATGAGCGTTTGACAGGCGGCTCAGGACGCAACTAACGTCGCTCTTGCCGGGCATTGTTCGAAATTGCGAACGATGACCCCTGGCCATTTCCACCCCCGGGGTTGTCGCCAATCCTGGGGAGGATCGAACATGCTGTCCCGCCGCGATGCGTTGCGCCTAGCCGCCGCGTCCGCCGCCGCACCGTTCATCGCCACCGGCATCGCCGGCACTGCCAGGGCTCAAGCCGCCGCTGCGGTGCCGCCACCGCCCGCCGGATGGACGGTGCATCCGGCGCCCAGCGCCGCGGCACCGCCGAGTGCCACCGGCAATCCCGTCATCACCGACATCTACACCGCCGACCCCGACGCGTTCGTCTTCGACGGCCGGCTCTACCTCGACCTCGATCGCGACGAAGCGCCCTTGGGCTTCAACGACTTCCTCATGCGGGAATGGCACGTCTACTCGACCGGCGACCTGACACAGTGGACCGATCACGGCGTACGCCTGCGCTTGGCCGACTTCGCGTGGGCGAACCGCAACGCGTGGGCGCCGCAGATGGTCCACCGCGACGGCAAGTTCTACTGGTACGTGCCCGCCAACAAGGCGTCGACCAATTCCATGGCGATCGGCGTCGCCGTGGGCGATTCACCGCTCGGACCGTTCACCGACGCGCTCGGCCGCCCGCTCATCGACAACACCACGCCCAACCACAGCGCGTTCGACATCGATCCGACCATGCTGATCGACGACGACGGCCAGGCGTACCTGTACTGGGGGTCGTTTTCGTCGCCCCGGGCGGCCATGCTCCGGCCGAATATGATCGAGCTGGAAGAGCTAGCCCCGCCGAACTCCGGTGCCGGCGGCCCCCGGGTCGCCGGACGGCTCGGCAACGCCGTGCGGCTCAACGGATCCAGCAGTTACGTGAACCTGCCTGCGGCGATCCTGAGTGGACTCGACGACTTCACGATCGCCGCGTGGGTCAACCCGGCGGCTGCGCGTACCTGGTCTCGGGTGTTCGACTTCGGCACCGGTGTCACGGTGAACATGTTCCTGACCGTCAGCGCCGGATCCGCACCACGGTACGCGATCACGGTGGCGGGCGGCGGTGCCGAGCAACGGCTGAACGGCGTCACGCCGCTGCCGGTCGGACAGTGGACACACCTCGCGGTGACGCTGTCCGGTGCGATCGGAACTCTTTATGTGAACGGCACGGCGGTCGCCACGAACCCGGCCATGACGCTGCGGCCATCGAGCCTGGGTGCCACCACCAACAACTGGATCGGCCGATCTCAGTACGCCGACCCGCTGCTCGATGCGACCGTGGACGAGTTTCACATCTACGACCGGGCCCTCGATCCGGCCGAAGTGGCGGCGCTGGCCGGCGGGCAACCGGGGGCCGGCACGGTTGCGGCGTACCGGTTCGACGAGGCCGGTGGGGTGGACGCTGCCGACTCGTCCGGAAACGGGCGTACCGCCACCATCGTGGATCCGGCTGTCACCGTGATCACGCCGCAGGGATTGACCGGCTATTGGGAAGCACCGTATCTGTTCAAGCGGGACGGCCTTTATTATCTGGCGTACGCGCGGGGCAATCCGCGTACGGGCGGCAACCCGGCGACGATCGACTACGCCACCGCCGAGGCACCGTTCGGACCGTGGACGTACCGCGGCCGCATCCTGGAGACGGTCACCAACACGACCACCAACCACGCCGCGATCGTGGAGTTCCGCAACCGGTGGCACGTGGTCTACCACAACGGTGCGTTGCCCGGTGGCGGCGAGTTCCGCCGATCCGTCTGCATCGACCGGCTCACCTTCAACGCCGATGGCACCATCGCGCCGGTCACGCAGACGCTCAGCGACGCCGCGCTCCAGCCGGTCCGCCGGTACGCCTTCGACGGCACCGAGGACGCGATCCCCGTCGGTGCCGCAACGCCGGCACCGGGACTGCTCGGCAACGGTGTCCGGCTCGATGGTGCGGGTGCGCATCTGTCGCTCCCCACCGGCCTGCTGTGGAACGCGTACGACTTCACCTTATCGGGCTGGGTTCGTTTGACCACAGTGGACGGCGCGCCGGTTTTCGACTTCGGCACGGGTCCGGCGGCCCACATGTATGTGGCTCCCCTCGGGCCGGACGGTCCGGTCCGGTTCGCCATCACGACCACCGGTACGCCCGGCGAGCGGCGCATCAACGGCACCGCAACGGTCCGGACCGGATCGTGGACGCACCTCGCGGTGACGAAGTCAGCGCTGACCGGCATGGTCTACGTCAACGGCCAGGCCGTCGGGGTGAACAGCAACCTCAGCCTCTACCCGGCCCGCCTGGGCAACACGCCCAACACGTGGATCGGGCGCGGTCAGGATCCGGCGCTGCCGTCGCTGAACGGCCTCGTCGACGAGGTCCGCATCTACCAGCGCGGCCTCGGTGCCGCCGAGATCGCGGGAATCGTCGTCACCGACCGGTTGCGTGGGCTGATCGAATATGTCGCCCGCCAGCCGCTGAACCGGCCGGTCAGCGCCTCGCTGACCGGCAAGCTGCGCCAGGTACTCGACGAGTTCGAGGCCGGCTCGCCCGCCGGGGCGCTGGCCGTTCTCGACGACGTCGACCGCGAGATCGCCGCCCTGCGCGGCCGGCTGCTGTCCGAAGAGCAGGCGGCCGAGCTGTCCGACGGTACCGGCTTGGTCCGGCCGCTCCTCACCACGGACACCACCGATACAACCGGCACCTCCCTCGCCGAATCGGAGAAGTGATATGTCACGTCGGTCATTGCCGATCGCGTTCTGCCTGACCCTGGTCGCGGCCCTGCTCTGGGTCGCACCGGCGAGCGCCGGGTACCAGCCGGGCATCCCGCCGGAAGTCGATCCGGGTACACCGGTCTTCAGCGGCCTCGCCGACCCGGTGCCCGCCGAGCCGGCCGCCCTGGATCCCACGAAGAACACCCTCCGGGCCATCTACGAAGCCGATCTGGCCGCCGGAGGCACGTCGTTCTGGTTCGACCGCGTCCTGGCCCGGCCGTTCGCCGCGGCGGCGGGCGAGTCCACTTTGTTCACCCGCGGCCGGGCGCTGTACATGTACACCCATGCCCCGGGCACGCTCGGCTTCGCCGCGGGCGGCACGGGCGCCAACGGTGGCGGCGGGTACGCCTACCGCCAGCCGCCGACGACCGGTGCGCCGCGCAGCCTCTACACGATCGCCGTCTCCGGCGACCCGCTCGCCGAGACGACCGCGCAGCGGATCCAATATCCGAGCTACTTCTCGGCCGTCTTCACCCGGGCCGGGTTGAGCGTGGCGGAGAAGAAGTACATCAGCTACAACAACGTCGCCGTGACCGATCTGACGCTGACGAACACCAGCGACGCACCGTCCATCGTTACCCTGACGGCCGCGTCGCCGATCGCCACCACACCCTCGGGCGACGGCACCGAACTGACCGGCTCGGTCACTTTGCGGTACGCCCTGAGCACGTTCACGGCGCGGATGAGCGGCGCCGGTTTCGCGGCATCCGGCCCGACGCTGACGCGGACCGTCTCGCTGGACCCGGGCGCGTCGACCCGGCTCAAGGTGCAGCTCGGAGCGATCGCGGCGGAGTTGCCCGAATCCGCAGCCGAGTACGACCGCTACCGCGGGTACGAGCCTCAGGCGGCGTGGCTCACGCAGATGGCCGAGTACAACCGGTTCTGGGTCGACACCGTGCCCTACGTCGACATCCCCGACGAGAACGTCAAGAAGATCTCCTACTACCGAACCTGGGAGAACCGGTTCAACTCCTTCGACGGCAACATTCCGGGCAACGACTACCAGTTCCCGGTCGACCTGGAAGGGGCGCTGGGCTATAACAATCAGATTTCCCTGACGGTGCCGATGCGCTTGCAGGATCTCCAGTTCTGGCGCGATCCGCTCTACTCCTACGGTCCCTGGCTGTCGCAGGGCGAGCAGTCCGGCTGCCAAGCCTTCCACGACAACCCGGGCAACACCGGAAACTGGAACAACACCTACGAGCAGTGGACCGCGGCCCAGGCGTGGCAGAGCTACCTCGTCCACGGCGGCCCGCCGGCGATCGTGAACAACCTCGCCCGGTACGCCGAGTGCGACGTGAAGGAGACGCTGGCCAAGTTCGACACCAACCACAACAACCTCATCGAGTACTCCTCCGGAACGCTGCCCGGCAACGACGCCGACTCGGTGGCGTTCAAGTACTACGGCACCCGCCCGCAGGATCGCACCGAAAGCTCGTTCTGGTACGCCGGCGCCCGCGCCGCCGCCGAAGAGTACGCCCTGCTCGGCAACGCCGCGAAGGCCGCCGAGATGAACGGCATCGCCGAGAACATCAAGGCGGCGATCCTGAGCCAGTTGTGGGCCGGCGGGCCGGTGACGAATGCGCCCGCCCCCGGCGGCACCGCGACCGGACCCCGCGTTGCGGGCAAGCTCGGCAACGCGGTGCGGCTCAGCGGAAACAGCGAGTACGTGACCCTGCCGACCGGAATCGTCAGCGGGCTGTCCGACGTCACCGTCTCGGCATGGGTCAACCCGGCCGCCACCACGACCTGGACCCGGGTGTTCGATTTCGGCACCGGGACCGGGACGTATATGTTCCTGACCGTCAACGCCGGCGCCGGGCCGCGGTTCGCCATCACGACCGGCGGTGCCGGTGGCGAGCAGCAGATCTCCGCCCCGGCCGGGCAGCTGCCGCTGAACACCTGGTCGCACCTGGCCGTCACGCTGTCGGGGAACACGGGGACGCTGTATATCAACGGAAACGCAGTGGCCTCGAACACGAACATGACCCTGCGGCCGTCGAGCCTCGGCACCACCACCCAGAACTGGATCGGACGCTCCCAGTACGCCGATCCGTACCTGAACGCGACCGTGGACGACTTCGCCATCTATGACCGGGCGCTCAGCGGTGCCGACATCTCCGCCTTGGCGGGCGGGCAGCCGGCCGCGGGCACCGTGGCCGGCTACCGCTTCGACGAGGACGGCGGCGCACCAGCACTCGACTCCTCCGGTGCGGGCCGCGACGCTACCATCGTCTCGCTGGTCAAGTCGACCATCACCTGCCCCGGCAAGGTGTTCCTGCAACGGGATCTGGCCACCGGCAACCAGGTGTGCTGGAAGGATCAGCAGAACTTCGCGCCGTTCATCGACCGCGTCGCCCCCGACACCGACGAGTACACGCAGGCTCTGCGGTACTACGCCGACCGCGACGAGTTCCCCATCATGCCTTCCTACACGGCCAACCAGACCGACCAGGCGGCGAACGTGGCTTGCGAGGCGTGCATCCACGGCTCCAACAACTTCTCCAACATCAACGCCACCTTGCAGGCGCGGCTGTTCTCGACCGCACTGCGCCACTACCCGTCGGCGCACATCACGCCGGACATGTACCGGCTGCTCATCGAGTGGCTGTCCTGGAACGAGTACGTGGGCGGCGACAACCGGTTCCCGGACAACAACGAGTTCTTCTTCAACTGGAACCCCACGACCCGGACCCTGGGCCGCTCGGGCATCCACCACGACGTCCTGGGCTCCTACAACTGGATGTTCTTCGGCGACGTCGGTGGCCTGCAGCCGCGCCTGGACAACTCCCTCGAACTGTGGCCGATCGACATGGGCTACGACCACTTCACCTTCGGCAACCTCACCTACCACGGCAGCGATCTGACGATCGTCTGGCAGCGTCCGGGCGGAACCCGGTACTACCCGGCCGCACCCTTCGGCTATTCGGCCTATGTGGATGGACGGCGGGCGTTCACCGTGGACGATCTCGCCCACGTGAAGTGGGACTCGCGTACCGGGCGGGTCTCCGTGCTCGACGGCTCGGACACCGCAGTCGTCGCCAACGCGGCGGTGCCGTTGAAGGCGGCGACCGAGGTCGGCCTGTCCGCCAACGCCCGGATGGTGGACGCCTTCGGCAAGGCGGGCCTGGATCTGACGCCGGCTACGGGCGGAGTATTCAATCTGGCCGCGGGGAAGACCGCGACCGCGTCGTTCACCACGGCCAGTCCGCCGTCCCAGGCGACAAACCCGGCCAACGCCGTCGACGGCTTCACCACTAGCGGCCTGCCGGTGGTGTCGGGTGCGTACGTCGGCACCAATCCGATCTGGGGCAACCTCGGCTCGCCCAACGACCAGGACTGGCTGGAGGTCGACCTCGGCCGGCCGACCCGGTTCAACGCCGTGAAGCCGTACTTCTACAGCAACAAGGCATTCGGCGCCGGTGGCAACACCTACCGGCCACCGTCTGCCTATGTCGTGCAGTACTTCGACGGATCGCAGTGGGCGGACGTGCCCGGCCAGGTCCGGTCGCCGGCCACCCCGGCCCCGAACCTGAACCAGGTGACCTTCGCGCCGATTACCGCGCAGCGCGTACGCCTGCTGATGACCCGGCAGACCGGATTCGCCGTGGGGGTCAAGGAGTTCCAGGCGCAGTTCACGTTCGCCTGGCAGGGCTTCGGCCGCCCCGTCGCGGCACCGCCAGCCGTGAACACCGCGACGGCGGGCGCCACGGTGCCGCTGAAGTTCAGCCTCGGCGGTGACGAAGGGCTGGCCGTCCTGGCGTCCGGGTACCCGCGGTTCCAGCCGCTCTACTGCGGTACGGACACGCCGTCCGGCCCGCCGGCCGTGGACGGCCGCGCCGCCGCGCTGCACTACGATCCGGCGCTCGGCCAATACGTCTACACCTGGGACACTCAGCGCTCGTGGGCGGGCACGTGTGGCCGGTTCGACCTCCGGCTCAGCGACGGCACGACGCACAGCGCCCTGTTTATTTTCCGGTAGTCCCATAACGCCACCGGCCGCGTACGTCATGCGCGGCCGGTGGCCATGTCCATGAGGCGAGCCAGCACCTTGCCGTCCGACGCGCGCAGCCCGTTGTGCTCGTACTCGTTCGTGACCCAGGTACGCACATTGCCCGTCTGCGCCGCGGTTTCCAGCTGGAGATCCGCGTCGACGTACATGTCGTCGAAGTAGACCGCCGCATAGACCGGCACCTCGTTGCGGGCGAGCACCTCGGGGTCGTACAGGTCCGGCCAGTCCTCGGCGTCGGCGAGCAGATCGGCAGCGCCCGCGAAGGGCCGCAGCGCCGCGATGTCGTCGAACATCCACCGGTACATCATCTCGCCGGTGAACAGCAGTGGATCGGCGTCCGCGGCGAATGCCGAGTACTGCGCGAGCGCCCGATCGGCGGACCACCGCGAGGCGCGGCCGGGCCGGCCGTAGCAGAACTCCTGCAGGCTGAAGATCGGCTTGTCCACGAAACCGGTCGCCGCCATCACCTCATGGCGGAACCCTTCGGCCAGCCGATCGCCGTGCCAGGCCTCGTCGAGCATCCAGTGCACCTGCTCATAGCCGTCGCTCATACCGAACGCGATTCCCAGCGTCCGCAGCCGGCGCGTGGTCAGCCGGTCGCCGTCGGGCAGGCGTACATCCTCGGCGTCCAGATGGTCCGCGATCCGGCGTACGGCCTCGGCGTCGCCGGGATAGCGGCGGTAGTAGGCGGCGTTCTTCGCCGCGACCCGCGGATAGGTACGCGCGTAGAGTTCGTCGATCGTGGCGGTGAGGCTCGGCAGGCCACCGGTGACATAGCAGACGCGCAAGCCTTGGGGCGCCTGCGAAAGGTAGGTCAGCGTGACGAAGCCGCCGTAGCTCTGCCCGAGCGTTTCCCACTGCGGAACACCCAGCCGCTCGCGGATGATCTCGGCGTCGGCGACGATGCTGTCCGCGCGGAAATGCCGCAGGTACGCCGCCAGCTCGGCGGTATCCATGCCCGCCACCGTACGGGCGGTCACCGGCGTGCTGCGCCCGGTGCCACGCTGGTCCAGAAGCAACACCCGATGCGTCTTGACCGCCTGACCGAGCCAGTGGTCGGCCGCCACCGGGCGCGGCGACTTGCCGCCCGGCCCGCCTTGCAGGAAGAGCAGCCACGGCAGGTCCTCCCGGCGGCGCCCGGCGGCCACCGCTTCGCGGGCGAAGACTTCGATGGCCGGACCGTCGTCGCGCGAATGGTCCAGCGGCACGGTGAACGTGTGATCGGTCAGCTCCAGGCCGGGAATCCGGATCATGCCTGACACCGTACCCGCCGGCGCCCGTCTGCTAAGAGCAGATCCGCTTGGCCGCAGGCACCGGACGGCCCCAAGGTTGATCCACGCAGACCCACCAGGGAGGGACCATGCAGTACGCCACGGTGCACGCCGGAACGCTCGACGATCAGGTCGCCACCCGGCTGCTCGACCAGCGCATCGTCGTCCTCGGAACGGAGGTGGACGACCCGATCGCCAACCGGCTGTGCGGCCAGCTCCTGCTGCTGTCGGCCGAGGACCCGCGCAGCGACATCAGCCTCTACATCAACTCGCCGGGCGGCTCGGTCAGCGCCGGGCTCGCGATCTACGACACCATGCGGCTCATCCCCAACGACGTGAGCACGCTGGCGATGGGGCTGGCCGGCAGCATGGGCCAGGTGCTCCTGTCGGCCGGTACGCCCGGCAAGCGGTTCAGCCTGCCGCACGCGCAAATCCTGATGCACCAAGGCTCGGCCGGGTTCGGCGGCACCGCGGCCGACGTGGAGATCTACGCCGGACAGCTGGAACGCATCGGCGCCATCCTGCTGCAGCTGATCGCCGAACACACGGGCCAGCCGCTGGAGGTGGTCGAACGCGACAGCCGCCGCGACCGGTGGTTCACCGCGCCGGAGGCACTCGCCTACGGACTGGTCGATCACGTCGTGGAGCACGTCGCCGACGTACGCCCGGCGATGGTGCGCCGCATGGTGGGAGTGACGGCATGAGCCAGTACACGATCCCCACGGTCGTGGAGCGTACGCCCACCGGCGAGCGGGCGTACGACATCTACTCGCGCCTGCTCTCCGAACGCATCGTCTTCCTCGGCACCGAGATCGACGACGGGGTGGCCAACGTCGTCATGGCGCAGCTGCTGCACCTGGAGTCCGAGAGCGAGCAGGAGATCGGCCTCTACATCAACTCGCCGGGCGGATCCTTCAGCGCCCTGACAGCGATCTACGACACGATGAACTTCGTCCGCTGCGACGTCGCCACGTTCTGCATGGGCCAGGCGGCATCCGCGGCGGCGGTACTGCTCGCCGCCGGTACGCCCGGCAAACGCGCGGTACTGCGCCACGCGAAGGTGACGCTGCACCAGCCGGCGAGCCAAGCCCGCGGCGCCCTGCCGGATCTCGCGGTCCAAGCGAAGGAGGTGGCCAAGGTCCGGGCCGAGATGGATGAGATCCTCAGCCGCCACACCGGCCATCCGGCCGCGAAGATCCGCACCGACACCGATCGGAACATGACCTTGTCGGCGTCGGAGGCGGTCGCCTACGGCCTGGCCGACCGCGTCGTCAGCAACCGCACTGAACGCTAGCGGTCAGGCTGCGAGCAGGAGCACCTCGCCGGATCGAGCGGGCGAAGTCGTCGGCGGTACGGCGGGCGGTGCTACCGGCTGCGCGGCCCGGCGCAGTCGAGCGGCGTCCAGCGAGAGGACGGAAGCACTGTTCGTCACCTGATCGTGCGCCTTTTCCGAGGTCCGCGGCTGCGCCCGATCGTTCTCCGTCGCGACGGGCGACACGAGATCGCGGCCGACTGCGGCCAGCAGGTCGGACAGTTCCAGATGCAGCGCACCGCACACCGCGCTGAGCACCTCGGAGCTGGCTTCCTTCCGCCCGCGCTCGATCTCGGACAGGTACGGCTTGGAAACGCGGGCATCCCGGGCGACGTCGGCGAGCGTCCGGCGCTGCTGCAAGCGGTGGCGGCGCAGCACCGCGCCGACCAGCTTCCGCAGCAGCGGCCGGCGCCGCTCGCGTCCGCCGGGACCGGTGTACGCCCCATCCGACATGCCGTGACCATATCGTCGCGCGTACCGTCCGCATCACCCCGGCGGCCTCGGTTTCGCAACCAGCGTAAGGGAGCCGCCGGGGTTTCCCGGTACATCGATGTAGGTTAATATAGAACACGTGATCTATTCACGGTACTGCCGGTCGATCCTGTTCACTTGTGGCCTCCAGCCGCACCGCTTCAGCAAGGCGATGGCGACCGGCGCCGACATCTGCCTGGTCGACTGCGAGGATTCGGTCCCGCCCGGCGGCAAGGCGCAGGCCCGGCTCTACGCGGCGGACTTCTTCCCGCCCGCCGGCCGGCGTACGGTCCGGCTGGCCGTGCGTATCAACGCCGTCGCCGACCCCGACGGGCTGGCCGATCTCCTGGCGATCCGGTCCTGGCCACACCGGCCGGACGTCGTGATGGTGCCCAAGGTGGAGTCGTCGCGAGACATCGAGATCGTACGCGCGGTGCTAGGCCCGCGATCCGATGGCGTCGAGCTTATGGCCATCATCGAGACGGCTCGCGGCGTCCAGAACGTCGCCGAGACCGCCCGTGCGCCGGGGTTGACCGCCCTGGTGTTCGGATCGGCCGACTACTCGATGTCGATCAACTCGACGATGGAGTGGGAGCCGCTGTTCGCCGCGCGTACGCAGATCGTATTGGCCGCACGGGCGGCGGGCATCGACGCGGTCGACACCCCGACGTTCGACATCGACGACGCGACGGGTCTCGCAGCGGACGCCGACCGGGCCCGGAACCTGGGTTTCAGCGGCAAGGCCGCGATCCACCCCCGCCAGGTGCCGGTCATCAACGAGGCATTCTCCCCCGACGCCGCCGCATTGGAACGGGCCCGGCGGATCGTCGCCGGCGCCGAGGCGAACGCCGAGAACATCTGCGTCGTCGACGGGATGATGGTGGGTACGCCCATCATCGAAGCGGCTCGGCGCACGCTGCGAGATTTCGCAACCGCAGCAAGCGCATCGACGGCAGCAACCGCGACATCGGCGGACCGCTCATGACGCAACACATCGACGACGACGCGGTACGCGGCCCGCGCCTGTACCGCAACAACGACAAGCTGATCGGGTTGGGCAACACGGTGTGGCAGGCGGCCCACGATGTGGGGCTGATCGGCATCACCGTCGACCACGACTCGAACAACCGGCTCATCACCGGTGACGGCCACGAGTTCATGGTGCTGTGCTCATGCTCGTACCTGGGACTCAACCGGCATCCGGCGGTCATCCAGGGCGGCATCGACGCGCTGACACAGTGGCGTACGACCGGACTCTCACTGGCCGAGGTGCGCGTCCGGCTGAACCTTCTCAAGCGGCTGGAGGAGGAGCTGCGCGAGCAGTTCGGCGGGCCAGTCCTGCCCGGCGTGTCGTGTAGTGCGCTGACCGCCGGGATCCTGCCGCTTATCGCATCCGGGCACCTCGGCGACAACGGCCGGCCGCGGGTGATGGTGTTCGACCGCTTCAGCCACTTCTCGATGGCCTACGCCAAACCGATCTGCGCCGACGAGACGCTGGTGCTGACCTCGCCGCACAACGACATGAACTACCTTGAGGACATCTGCCGCAAGTATCCCCGGGTGGCGTACGTGGCGGATGGCGCGTACTCGATGGGCGGCGTGGCCGACGTGGCCGGCCTGCTCGATCTCCAGGATCGGTACGGGCTGTTCCTGTACTTCGACGACTCGCATGCCCTGTCGATTCACGGATCCCGCGGCGAAGGCTACGTACGCTCGCGCATCGAGATGAACCCCTTGACGATCGTCGTCGCGTCGCTGGCCAAGGCGTTCGGTGCCGCCGGAGGCATCGCGATGCTCGGCGATGAAGCCCTGTTCGACTTCCTGTACCGCAACGCCGGGCCGGTTGCCTGGTCGCAGAACATGGAGGTCGCGGCGATCGGCCACGCTCTGGGCAGCCTGGCCGTGCACCGGTCGCCGGAGCTGGCCGAGCGGCAGCGGCGGCTGCAGGCCAACATCGCGTATTTCGACAGCCAGTTCCCCACCGACCACGCCGGCAACGGCCTGCCCATCCGCAAAATCACCGTCGGCGAAGCGGACCGCGCCCTGCGGCTGTCGCGGGAACTCTACGAGCACGGGTATTACTGTTCGGCGGTTTTCTTCCCGATCGTCGCCCGCGGCGAGGCCGGCGTACGCGTGATGATGCGCGCCGACATCGACCCGCCGGAGCTGGCGGCGTTCTGCAAGAGCGTCAAGGAGAGCGTCGCGAGTGACTGAGGAGCGGGCAGTGGACGGCATCGCCGGGTACAAGCGCGTCGGGGAGCGCCGGTTCCGCGAGGTGATCGGTTTCTATTACGACGACTTCCAGGTCGGGGACGTCTTCGAGCACCGTCCGGGCCGGACGGTCACCGAGGCCGATAACCTGATCATCAACCTGCTGTGCATGAACCCGTCGCCGCTGCACATCGACGCGGCGTACTGCGCCGGCGGGGAGTGGGGCCGGCCATTGATGTCCAGCCTGGTCACGTTCGCAGTGGTGTGCGGGATGAGCGTACGCAGCACCAGCGGCCGCGCCGTCGCCAACCTCGGCTGGGACCGCATCCGCCTGCTCGCACCGGTCTTCGCCGGCGACACCCTCTACGCCCACAGCGAGATCACCGGGAAGCGCCCGTCGGCCAGCCGCGCCGGGCAGGGCATCGTCACCTGCGTCACGACCGGTGTGAAGGCCACCGGCGAGACGGTCATGACGTTCGAGCGCAGCTTCCTGGTCCCCACCGCCGAGCATGGCATCGAAGACGCCGTGGGGTACTGATGCGGGCCATCGTCTTCGACGGCACCGGCGGCCCGCAGTCGGTGCATCACACCGACGTCCCCCGGCCCCGGCCGACCCCCGATGAGTTCCTGGTCCGGGTGTACGCCGCCGGGCTCAACCGAGGTGATCTCCTCCAACGCGACGGCGAGTACGCCGTCCCGCCCGGCCAGTCGGCGATACCCGGAGTGGAGATCGCCGGCGTGATCGTCGAATGTGGATCGAAGGCGGCCGGTTTCCGGGCCGGCGACCGAGTCTTCGGTGTCGTCGAGGGTGGCGGGTTCGCCGAATACTGCCGTCTCGACGCCGGGATGGCCAATCCCATTCCGCCCGGCTGGGACATGGTCCGGGCCGCCGCGACCGCCGAAGCGTGGCTGACTTCGGACGAGACGCTGTTCACCCTCGGCGGTCTGCGAGCCGGACAGCGGCTCCTGGTGCACGCCGCGGCCAGCGGGATCGGCACGGCGGCCGTGCGCCTGGCCGCATCGTGCCGCGCCGTGGTCTACGCAACCGTTGGTACGCCACACAAAGCCGCGGCCGTACGCGCACTCGGTGCCACCGCCGTCATCGACTACAAGAGGGAGGACTTCGTCGCCGCGATCGCCAAGCTGACCGACGGCAGCGGAGTCGACGTGGTCCTGGACTTCATCGGCGGTGCCCGCCTGGCGTCGAACCTGAAGGTGCTGACCGAAGGCGGCTGCCTGGTCGTCGCCGGGCTCCTTGACGGCCTCCGCGCCGAACTCGACCTGCTGACGGTCGTCGAGCGGCGGTTGCAGATCAAGGGTTCCTCGCTGCGGCTGCGGCCGATGGCCGAGAAGCGCCAGGTGAACGCCCGCTTCCGGGAACGCTGGCTGGCGCGCCTCGGCACCGGCGGGCTCCACCCGGTCGTGCACGCGGCGTACTCGTGGAAGGAGATCGACGCCGCGCTGCGCGAGATGGAACTCAACCGGGCCATAGGGAAGATTGTCATCCGGGTCGAGGACGAGCCGTGAGCGACGGCGGCCGGATCGCGGACCTGGAGCGGGCTCACGACGAGCTCCTCCAGCGGCACAGTTCGCAGCTGCGCGACTACGTGGCCGAGCACGGTGGCGACCTGGCCCATCACCACGTCCATCCGGGCGGGTTCTCGTTGCCGCTGCGGCCGATCTTCCTGACCCGAGGGCAGCTGGCCCGCCTGAACGACGACGTCAGGGTTCTGTGGTCGGCCTTGCTGCGGGTGTTCTTCGAGACCTACGCCGGTGACGTCCGGCGCATCGGCGAGCAGCTGCGCCTGGACGAGGCGATCATCGACACGCTGGAGCGGTACTTCGTCCCGGAGCAGCACGTCGACGAGCTGTTCGGGCGCTCGGACGGGTTCGCGTGCGACGGCGGTTTCGCACACGACGGCCGGATCGTGTTCATCGAACAGAACATCACCAGCGGACCCGGCGGCCTGCCCGCGACCGGTGCGCTGACGGAGTTCTTCGCCAACGCTCCCACGCTGTCGCGGCTGCGCGGGCGTACGCCGCTGCACGGACTGTCCCCTATGGACGCGTACGAGGATCTGTTCCGCTCGCCCGGATTCGCCGGAGCGACCGTCGGCTATATCGACGCGCTGGACTTCGACGGATCCCTGTGGGACGACGACGGGCTGCGTTTCCTCGCCGTGCTGGCCGACCGGGGAATCGAACTGGTCAACCTGACCGGCCGGGAGATGATCGTACGCGCGGACGGGCTGTACGCCGACGGCCGGCGCATCGACCGGGTATACCGCGGCGGCGCGGCCGTCGGGATGTGGCATCGCCACGACGAGCTCGCCCCCATCTACGAGGCGTGCCGCCGAGACCTGATCCACATGACCACGAGCCTGTTCGAGACGATCTTCTTCGACAAGGTCCTGTTGGCTCACCTCTCGGATCCCCGCCTCGCCCCGGCGCTGAGCCGCACCGAAGCCGCGACCCTCGCCCGCATCCTGCCCTGGACCCGGCTATTGCGCGACGACACAACCGACTATGACGGGCAGACGATCTCGATCCCGCAGTTCTGCCGCGACCACCGAGAGAACCTGGTCATCAAGCGGGGCAACGGGTTCGCCAGCAACGCCGTACACATCGGCACGGAAACCGACGACCGGGCCTGGGACGCCGCCGTCGACAAAGGACTAGCGGAGGGGAACTGGATCGTGCAGCGCCTGGTCGACCCGGCCCGGATCCGGCTGCCCTTCCTGATCGACGGCCGCGTGGAACACACGGAGGTCACGACGATGGTCTGCCCCTTCGTGGTACGCGGAACGGTCCGCGCCATAGCGGCCCGCACGTCGATCCCGGGCGGCGGCATGGTCCTGGTCGGTGCGGGCGAACCGGGCTCGTCGGCCGGCCTGCGTACCGCCTTCACGGTCGGGTAGCGGGATGGAGACGGTCTGCATCGAGACCGCACGGCTGCGGCTGCGCAACCTCCGCGACGAGGACCTCCCCGCCCTCGCTCGGCATCGCTGCGACGCCACCGCCCTGCGGTACATCGGCGAACCCATGCCGGCCGATGAGGTCGCCGTCCACATCGCCCGGCATCGCGACGGCTGGTCCCGCCTGGACGGGCAGGCGCTGCAGCTGACCGTCGAGGTACGCGACACCGCGGCGATCGGCGAGGTGATGCTGCGGGATCTGAATACACAGCACCGCCAGGCCGAGATCGGCATCGCCCTCGATCCGGCGTGGCACGGCCACGGATACGGCGTCGAAGCGATCGTCGGACTGCTCTCGTACGCCTTCGACGACGTCGGCCTGCACCGGATCGTCGGCTACAGCGACGTCGAGAACCCCGCTGTGGCCATCGCCCTCCAGACCGGGCTGCGTATGGAGGGCCGGCTGCGGCACAATCGGTTCCGCGATGGGCAATGGCGCGACGAGTACCTCCTCGCGATCATCGCCGACGATTGGCCCGCAGTACGCGAACGCCATCGTCACCATCTCCCGACCGCTTGATCCGCGGCTGGATCACGGCCGTACGCAACAGTTCGGTGCCGCGACGGCGTATCTGTGGTCGTGGTCTATGAGATCGAGGAGTTGCTTCGCGAGGAGTTCCAGCGGACTGTCTGGAGCGGACCGGCGCCGGAAGACGTCCTGGTGGCGCTGCAGGAGCCACCCACGCGAGCCCCGGAAATGATCGCCTGTGCATTCCTGCTCCTCTACGCGGCGTACGCGATCCAGCGGCATCATCAGATGGAGACCGGCGGCTACGACCTGGGCATCTTCGAGCAGATCGTGCGAGGCTACGCGGCCGGACAGCGCCCGATCACCGAGCTGAAAGCACCGGGCTACGACGCCCTGGGCGATCACTTTCACCCCATCCTGGCCCTGCTCGCGCCCCTCTACCGGGCCTTTCCCGCCGCCGAGACGCTCCTCGTCGCCCAGGCCGCCCTGATCGCCGCCTCGATCATCCCGATCGGCCGGTCCGCCGTCGCAGTCGTGGGCACGACCGGCGGCACGGTCATCAGCGTCGCATATGGACTGTCCTGGGGCCTGCAAGAAGCCGTCGGATTCGACTTTCACGAGGTCTGCATCGGCGTACCGCTGGTCGCTATGAGCCTGAACCGGTTGCTGGCCGGCCGGTGGATCGCCGCGGCCGCGTGGGCGGTCCCGCTCATCGCGGTCAAGGAGGACCTGCCCCTCACCGCCGCCGCCATCGGCGTCTGCCTGCTCATCCGCGGTCAGCGGCGGCTCGGCGCCGGGCTCGCGGCCGGCGGCCTGCTGGCCACCGCGGTCATCGTGCTGTGGGTGCTGCCCGCGCTCCAGCCCGACCACCTTTACGTGTACGCCGACCAGATCGGACGGTCAACGTCGGGCTGGGGCGTGGCGCCCAAGGCGACGACGCTGGCCTTGCTCCTCGCGCCGACGGTGTTCTCCGCACTCCGTTCGCCGCTGCTGACCGTGGCCGTACCGACCCTCGCTTGGCGGTTCCTCGCCGACAATCCGCTCTACTGGGGCACCCGGTTCCATTACAGCGCGATCCTGATGCCGATCGTCTTCGCCGCGATGATCGACGCCTGGCGGCACCGCAGACCGTGGCCGCGTCCCACCGTCGTCGTAGCCGGATGCCTTGTCGTAGCGCTGGCGATCACCCCGTTTCGTCCATTATGGAGTATGGCCGAGCCGGGCTTCTGGCGTACCTCCCCGACCGTGGGCGCGATGCGAGACGCGCTGCGGCTCATCCCGGACGGCGTCACCGTAGCCGCGACGAACACGGTCGCCGCCCAGCTCACCACCCGGTGCCGCGTACGCCTGCTCTTCCTGACGCCACCCGAACGGCAGGACGCCCAGTGGATCGCCGCCCGGGCCACGGAGTTCGCCGGTGACGATGATCGAAGCCGATGGCTGGAACGGCTGGCGTCGGCCGGCTACGAGGTCGTATCCGAGACCGGCGCCCTGACCATCCTGCGGCGCCCACCCGATTGAAATTCGGTTGCGCTGCCGGGCCGGCTTTGATGAGCTGGGCCGGCGTACGCACGAGAGGAGAGTGAGATGCGAGCCGCTTCCATGTCCACCCAGCTGGTAATGACCGCCTACCTTCAAGGACATGAAGCCTCTTGCGCACTCTTAACCTGGGCATTCTCGCGCATGTCGACGCCGGTAAGACGAGCCTGACCGAGCGCCTGCTGCACCATGCCGGCGTGATCGACGAGATCGGCAGCGTCGACGCCGGTAACACGCAGACCGACACCTTGGCGCTGGAGCGCCAGCGCGGCATCACCATCAAGTCGGCCGTCGTCTCCTTCACGCTGGGCGACGCCACGGTCAACCTCATCGACACGCCCGGCCACCCGGACTTCATTGCCGAGGTGGAACGGGTACTCAGCGTGCTCGACGGCGCTGTTCTCGTGGTCTCCGCCGTCGAGGGCGTACAAGCGCAGACGAGGATCCTCATGCGGGCCCTGCACCGCCTGCGGATACCGACCGTGCTGTTCGTCAACAAGATCGACCGATCGGGGGCGCGGTATGAACAGCTCCTGGCGAGCATCGCGGCGAAATTGTCGCCCGCAATAGTCGCCATGAGCGAAGTGCGCGACATCGGTACGCGGGCAGCGGTTGCGGTCCCGCGCGACGGCGACGGATTCCACGAGGATCTGCTGAACCTGCTGGCCGAGCGCGACGACGACCTGTTGCGGACCTTCGTCGCCGAGGGCAGCATCCCGGCCGCCCGGCTGCGGGCCGCACTGGCGCCGCAGTCATGCCGCGCCCAAGTGCATCCGGTGTTCTTCGGCTCAGCCATCACCGGCGCCGGGGTCGAAACGCTGTTCGGCTGCCTCACCGAGCTGCTGCCGGCGGTGGAGGGCGACGCGAGCGGGCCCGTGTCCGGCACCGTGTTCAAAGTGGACAGAGGTACGGCCGGCGAAAAGATCGCCTACGTACGCCTCTTCTCCGGCACGCTGCGTACGCGCGACAAAGTCGACATCACCCACGGCAACAGCGCCAAGGTAACCGGCGTGACCGTGTTCGAGGACGGCCTGTCCCGGCGGGCCGACGAGGTCGGGGCGGGGCGGATCGGCCGCCTGTGGGGGCTGGCCGACGTACGCATCGGCGACGCGATCGGCGTACCCCGCAACGGCCGCGAGCACCGGTTCGCGCCGCCGACGCTAGAGACCGTGGTGATGCCGTGCGACCCGGCGGCCAAGGGCGCGCTGCACGATGCCCTGACCCAGCTGGCCGAGCAGGATCCGCTGATCGACCTGCGCCAGGACGAGATACGCCAGGAGCTGTCGGTCTCGCTCTACGGCGAGGTGCAGAAGGAGGTCATTCAGGCCACCCTGGCCGACGAGTTCGGCGTGGCGGTGGCGTTCCGTGAGACGACGACCATCTGCGTCGAGCGGGTGGCCGGCGCCGGCGCGGCGGTGGAGTTCAACGGCGCGGACGGCAACCCGTTCCTGGCCACGATCGGGCTGCGGATCGAGCCCGCGCCGCCGGGTTCCGGCGTCACGTTCCGGCTCGGCGTCGAGCTGGGTTCGATGCCGCTCGCGTTCTTCAAGGCGACCGAGGATACCGTGCGCGAGACCCTCCAGCAGGGACTGCACGGCTGGCAGGTCATCGACTGTACGGTCACGATGACGCACTGCGGCTACAGCCCGAAGCAGAGCGCCATGCACGCCGGATTCGACAAGAGCATGTCCAGCACCGGCTGGGACTTCCGTTACCTGACTCCGCTGGTGCTCATGCAAGCGCTGCGCCGGGCCGGTACGCGAGTCCACGAGCCGATGCACCGGTTCCGGCTGGAGATCCCGGCCGACGCCATCGGCTCGGCCGTACCGGCGTTGGCCCGGTTGCGGGCGGTGGCCGAGGCGTCGACCGCATCGGGGACGGCGTACGCGCTGGAGGGGATCATTCCGGCCGCCCGCGTTCACGATTTGGAGCGCCGGCTGCCGGGAATCTCGCACGGCGAAGGTGTGCTGGAATCGGAGTTCGATCACTACCAGCCGGTCGGCGGGGCGGTGCCGCAGCGGCCGCGATGGGACCACAACCCGCTCGACCGGAAGGAGTACCTCTTGCGCGTCCAGAGAAGGGTCTAGCGAATGCGGTCCGAACGCCTCCTGCTCGCCAGCGCGCTCATCGACAGCCTCGGCAGCGGGCTCGTGGCACCGTTCTCCCTGCTGTTCGGTTACGTCGTCGTCGGCCTGTCGCTCCCGGTGACCGGCCTGGCCGCCGCCATCGCCAGCGGCGTGGCGATGGCCGCCGGGCCGATCGCGGGCAGCCTCGTCGACCGGCACGGCGCGGCGCGGGTCGCGGCCGCGGGCAACGTCCTGGCCGCGGCCGGCGGCGTCGGGCTGCTGCTGTCGCGGGAGGTCATCGCGTTCACGCTCGCCTCGCTCGTGTGCGCCGCGGCGCAGCGTACGTTCTGGGCGTCGTTCTCGCCGCTGATCGCCGAGACCGTCCACGCCGGACACCGCGAGCGCTGGTTCGGCCGCATCCGCGCCGCCCGGTTCCTCGGCATCACCGTCGGCGGCGCGCTCGCGGGCCCGGCTCTGCTGCTCGGGGAACGCAGCGGGCTGCAGCTCATCGTCGCCGCCGACGTCGCGACTTACATCGTCGCGGCGATCCTGTTGTACGCCACCCGCAAAGCCGCCGTACGCCTGTCCACACCGGACGAACGAGTTGCGCAGGGCTACCGCCGGGCGCTGTCTGACCGGGCGAACTTGTTCCTGGCCGGGCTGAACATCACGTGTACGCTCATGGCGACCGCGCCACTGCTGGCGATGCCGGTCTTCCTGCTCGATCGGGGCGCGCCGCTGTGGCTGCCGGGCATCGTCTCGGCCACCATCGCGGCAACGCTCGCCGTGGCGCTCCTTGTCATTCCCCGCTGGACGACCGGCCGGAGCCGGCTGGCAGTCCTCGCTATCGCCGCGGCCACCTGGTCGGCCGGCTGCCTGGTGTTCACCGTGACCGCCGGGTCGGCCGGCCGGGTCGTCATCGTGTCGCTGCTCGCCGCCGCGTTGCTCGGTGCCGCGGAGGCGGCGTACACGCCGACGGCCGATGCACTACCGCTGGCGTTGGCGCCGCGTGGGCTCGCTGGGCGGTACTCGGCGGTGCATCAGTTCGCCTGGGGCGTGTCCGGAACCGTTGCGCCGCTTCTCACCGCCGCGCTGCTGACGGCCGGGCCGGACTGGGTGTGGCTGGTGCTGGCCGGAGTCGCTCTCGCGGCCGCGGGCGCGTACGCCGCCGCATGGCCGGGCGTACGCGCCCGAGCAGGCCAGGTTGGCTCAGTCCCAGCCCCGGCCTGACCGCCGATCCGTAGGGGGCCCCTATCCGCCGGCCGGGGCGGTCAGCAGCGACCGGCCGAGCCCGGTCAGTCCGTGGTGGACGAAGTTGCCGGTGCGGACGCTGACGACCAGGCCGGCTTGGCGCAGGACGGCGAGGTGCTGGCTGACCGCCGCGGCGGATATGCCCAGCCCGGCCGCCATCGCGGTGGTCGTCGAGCCCTCGGCCACCAGCTCCAGCACTGCGGCGCGCGTACGCCCGAGCAACGCGGCCAGGCCATGCGATCGGCGTTCGGCGATCACGCGCAGATCCCGTGCCACTGAATAGATGAGCACCGGCGTCAGCTGCGGGTCGGCCAGCACCATGGGCTTGTCGCCGCGTTTGAAGTACGACGGCACCAGCAACAGCCCGCGCCCGTCCAGATGCAGATCGCGGGTGCTGGAGTAGTTGGGCACTTCCAGCACCCCATCCTGGAACGTGGTGCCGGGATTGAGCCCGTTGAGGAGCCCGGCCACACCGCTCTCGGCGAAGCAGCGAGCACGCAACGCCCGTTCGGCATCGAAGACCGACCGTATGCGATCCCACACCGGAGCGAGCGCGATCTCGTGGTAGCGCCGCATCGCGCGGACCAGATCAGCGAGGTGGATGTTCGCCCGCCGGGCCAGCCGGGGGTGGGCGGCGGCGAACGTCTCCAATTCGCGGCGCAGCCGCCGGCGCGGTGTGGCCGCCACGGCTTCCAGCCCGGCGTCCAGGCCGTGCAGCCCCTCGGCCGGGGTCAGGAAGTCCGGAAAGTAGCCCAGTGGCGGGTTCAAGGCGAGCGGCGGCGACACCTCATGGCGCAGCGCCGAATGCGGCCCGAGCCTCGCCACCAAGCCGTTCTTCCACCGAGCGAGCCAGGGCTCGGAGTGGCGCAGGCGCAGGACGTGGATGCTGAGTGAGAGTTCCCACAGGGGATCGGGGGCCGCGGCGATGCGGACCGACGCCAGATCCCTTGGGGTGAAATGGATACGCAGCAATGTCTCTCCCCGTGGATGCTGCGCCCACCTTACCGTCCCCGGGCCGACCTGTGCCGCCACCACAGGAACGTGCCCATTCCCAGCGGGATCGGCAGGAACCACACGAAGATCCGAAACAGCAGGGTGGCCGCGACGACCTGGGCGTCGACGGCCTGCTGCGACAATCCCAGCACACGATCAGGATGAGTTCGGTGACACCGACATTGCCCGGCGTCAGCGGGATCAGTCCGGCGATCGTGCCGAGGGCGTACGCATAAAGCACGACGGAAGGCGGGATCCGCAAGCCCACCGCGCGCAATGAGGCGTACAGGATAAGGAAACTGACCGCGGTGGCGACCACCTGGGTGAGGACGACCAGCGGTGCGCGATGCCGGATGCCGGCCGCGATGTGCTCGCGCGCCCGCAGGACGCGAGCCGCGATGCCCGGCGGTGTGGGCCGGCGCAGCACCCCGGCCAGCCGTGTGACGACGGCCTGGAGCCGGTGCGCGAACCGGTGCGCGAGGTCCTCACGCCGCAGCAGCAGCCACGGGACTCCCATGAGGACGATGAACGCGACCACGCCCACCATGAACAACAACGGCGTGTGCTCGTCGCCGCGCCCGCGGACCAGGACCGCGGCCGTGCCGGCGATCGGCAGCAGCAGCATCGTCACGTACCGGCCCACCCCCGCGACCGCGACCGCCGTTGTCACCTCGTCCGGCCGGTGTCCCCACGACCGGAACATCGCGTACCGCACCGCGAGATCCGCGCCCGTGGGAAACAACGCGGTGAGGAAGTTGCCGCACAGCGAACTCTGCGCGCCGCGCCACCAGCTCAGCCCGGGCAGGCTGGCCACCGCCGACCACCCGGTCAGCGCGATCACCGCCAGGCCCAGACCCAGCAGCAGCGCCAGCTCCGCCGGGGTCAGGCCGCGCAGGGCGGCCCAGATGTCCGGGTAGCTCGCGACCCGCGGCACCACCCACGCGAAGATCACCACGATCGCGACCAGGCCCGCCAGCCAGATCAGCTGCTCGCGGCGGTTCATGATCCAAATCTTACGGTGACCGGAGGAATGAGAGTAGCCAGTCGGCGGAGCGGCCGGAATCAGCTGACGTCGTGCGGGCGGAACTGGATGCTGATGCGCGGGCCGGCCGGGCGGGCGGTCTTCAGGATCGCGTGCTCCCACGTGCGCTGGCAGCTGCCGCCCATCACGATGAGGTCGCCGTGACCCTGTTCGTAACGCACGGCTTCGCCACCGCCACGCGGCCGCAGCGCGAGGGCCCGGGGATCGCCGACCGACAGGATGGCCACCATGGTGTCTTGTGTTGCACCACGGCCGATAGTGTCGCCGTGCCAGGCCACGCTGTCGCGGCCGTCCCTATACAGGCACAGCCCGGCGGTGACGAACGGCTCGCCGAGTTCGTCGCGGTAGTGCTCGCTGAGCACCGACCGGGCCTGCTCCAGATCGGGATGCGGCAGCGGCTGGCCCTCACCGTAGAAGGCGAGCAGGCGTGGCACGTCGACGACGCGTTCGTACATCTGGCGGCGCTCGGCTCGCCAGGGCACGTTGTCGCGCAGGAACAGGAACAGCCCGTCGGCGCCGGCGAACCAGCCCGGCCGCAGATCGATCCAGGCGCCTAGGCTCAAGGGAACGCGCTTGACCGTGCCGGCCAGCGGGCCGGGACCCGGTGGCGCGGCGCTTTCGAACAGCGAACCCTGGAACGCAGCGGTCACGCCGCCGATTATACGCACACTCGTTCGACTATGCTGGCGCGTATATCGGCTTTTGTGCGCATATCAGCGCTGGCCGCGATTCTCCTGAGCGGTGCGTGTACGGACGCGGTCCACCTGACCCATGCGCAGGCGACCGCCCGGCCGCCACGGTTAGGATCTTCCGCGAGGGGGTGCGGCGGTGACCAACGGGCTGGCGGCGAGGACGGCGTGGACGCGCAACGTCGACACCCCGCTGCGGCGGTTCCTGCGTACGGAGACCGGCGGCGCCGCCTTCCTGCTCGGTGCGGCCCTGCTCGCCCTGGCCTGGGTCAACATCAACCCGTCGTCGTACGAGGCGGTCTGGGACACCGAACTGTCGATCCATATTGGACACAACAGCCTCGGCATGGATCTGCGCGAGTGGATCAACTCGGGCCTGATGACGTTCTTCTTCTTCGTCGTCGGCCTGGAGGCCCGCCGCGAGTTCGATATCGGCGAGCTGCGGGAGCGGCGCCGGTTCACCCTGCCCATGGCGGCCGGCCTGGCCGGCATCCTCATCCCGGTCAGCATCTACCTCATCATCAACGCTGGCGAGCCGTCGCTGCGCGGCTGGGGCACTGCGATGTCCACGGACACCGCGTTCGCGCTGGGCATGCTGGCCCTGGTCGG
>Ga0114129_10002199_pt1 | contig 26860 bp, 18 predicted proteins | sample RhiMetdeltSRZDD1_FD_80071 | JGI IMG/M metagenome (GOLD analysis project Ga0114129, IMG submission 80071) | Populus rhizosphere microbial communities from Tennessee, USA - Rhizosphere MetaG P. deltoides SRZDD1 (version 2) (version 2) | ecosystem: Host-associated > Plants > Roots > Rhizosphere >...
ACGAGCACGGTGCCGCCGCCGTCGCGGGTGCAGGCGTCGATGGCCGCCTGCAGCGCCGCCGTGTCGAGCGTCTTGCCGTCGCCCTTCGCGCCGAAGTCACGAACGTTATAGATCCGCACGCCGAGGTCCACGCCGTTGTCGGCGCCTTTGGCGCCGGTGGGCGCCGTTGGCGCGTCCTGGGCATTGGCGAGGCCGGCACCGAGAGCGGCGGCAAGAGCGGGCGACGAGGCCCGGCTCATCCAACGGCGGCGCGACAGCAACTGGCGGCGATCTTCCATGGGTTGGGTCCCTTTTCCTGGCACTCTAACAGACGCTATCATCGAGCACTTGAAACCGCCGGCCCCCGCCCCCGTTTCTGCAAAGCAGAAGGGCTACCGCGTGCTCTTCTACCTGGGCCTCGGCGCGTTCGGGCTGCTCGCCATCGTGGGCGGCGCGCGGGCGTCCGTGGTCCGGAAGCTTCCCAGCCTGTACGACGCCGCCGACATCTACGAGCGTGCGACCGAGCTCGAAGAGCGCGGGGACCTGGCCGGGGCCGCCCGCGAGCTGAGCGCGGCCACCTTCATTCAGCCGCAGGAGTTGTCGGGCTACGAGCGCCTGGGCTACGTGCAGGGCCTGGCCGGCGACGCGGCGGGGGAGCTCGCGACCTACGAGCGCGCGTACCTCAACAACCCGCTGTCGCCGCGGGCGAACATGATCCTGGGCCTCGGCTACATGCGGCGCCAGCGGTACGAGCCGGCGTCGGACCGCTTGCACCTGGCCGTGAGCCTGGACGATCGCGAACCGATGCTCCATGCCGCGCTCGGCGACCTCCTGGTGGCGCAGAAGAAATACGACGAGGCGATCGCCACCTTCGATCGCGCCCTCGAGCTCGATCCCGACGAGTCGGCCATCCACAACAAGGCCGCGATCGCCCACGCGTATGCGGGAAAGCATGAGCGCGCGCGCCAGCTCTTCGAGCGGGCGGTGCAGCTCGATCCGGGCAACCACGAGGCGGCGGGCAACCTGCAGCAGCTCCTGACACTGATGAATCAGGGCGGCCAATGAGCGCGGCCGCGGCCGTCGCCCGTGCCGTTCCGCCGGCCCCGCGAGGCACCCTCGTCCTCGGCCGGACATTCCTGCATCCCGCCTTCGACTACCTGCTGATCGGCGGCGGTCTCAGCCTGCTGTTCGCGGCCGCCGTCGCGCTGCGGGGACGCGAGGCGGCGGGGCCGCCCGCCGGACTCGTCCTGACGTCGGCGCTGCCGATGCTGATCTTCGTCTGCAACATGGCGCACTTCGCGGCGTCCACGGTGCGGCTCTACACACGCGAAGGCGCGCTCGCCCGGAATCCCTTCCTCACGATGGCGTTTCCGCTCGTCAGCCTCGCGCTGGTGGCGTTGGCCATCGCGTTTCCCGAGAAGCTCGGCGCGAATCTGAACGCGCTGTACTTCACGTGGTCGCCGTACCACTACGCGGCGCAGGCCTACGGCCTGGCCGTGATGTACTGCTACCGATCGTCGTGCCCGCTTACCGATCGTGACAAGTGGCGGGTGCGGCTGGCGTGTCTGCCGCCGTTCGTCCTCGCGTTCCTCTCGTTCCCGGCGAGCGGCCTCGAGTGGTTCGTGGCACCGGCCACCATCCTCGACAACCCGGCGCTGCACACCACGCGACAGGTCACGCGCATGGTGCTGATCGCCGTGACGTTCCTCGCGCCGCCGGCGCTCGTCTTGTACTTCCGCCGCGGCGGCCGCGCGCTGCCCGCGATCAGCGTCCTCGTGATCCTGGCCAACGGCATCTGGTGGACGGTGCTGCCCTACCTGCAAGCCTTCGTCTGGGTGACGGTGTTCCACGGCCTGCAGTACCTGGCGATCACGTCGATCTTCCACGTGCAGGAGCGGATGAAGCGCCCCGACAATCGCGGCGCCTGGTGGATCCACGCCCTCTGGTTCTATGGGCTGTGCCTGGGCCTTGGCTACGTCTTGTTTCAGGTGCTGCCCCTGGGATATGAAGCCGCCGGCTTCGGATGGGCGGCCAGCTCGACGTTGGTCGTGGCCGCCATCAACATCCATCACTTCATCGTCGACGCCTACATCTGGCGCCTGAAGAAGGACCCGAACTACCGCGTGGTGGAGAGCGCGGCCTAGGGCCCACACCTGCGGTACATTGGCGCATGCGTTCGCGACCCTGGCTCCTGCTGCTGCCGTTGCTTCTCGCATCCACGACCACGTCGGCGGCCCCGCCGACGTGGGATCCCAAGAGCACGCACGCGCTGATCGTCGGCCTCGTCGAGTGGAAGAACAAGCAGTTCGCGTCCTTCCCCAAGAAAGGCCGCCAGGACCGCGAGCTCGAGCGCGCGATCATCGCCGCGGGGGTGCCCCGCGCGAACGTCGTATCGCTCATCGACAGGGAAGCCACCTACGACGCCATCAAGCGCGAGTGGTCGCAGATGGCGGCGCGGTCGGGCGAAGGCAGCACCCTCCTCTTCTATTTCACCGGCCACGGCGGCGCGTCTGGCGCCGAGATCTACCTCTGCGACTACGACTCGAAACCGGACTGCGTCGGCGACGCCATGAACGTCGAGGAGGTCGGCGACATCCTCCGCAAGAAGAAATGGGCGGGGGATCGGCTGATCTTGATGGGCGACATGTGCCACTCCGGCGGCATGGCGCGCGTGGTGCGATCGTTCGAAGGGCACGAGCGCATCAAAGCGGCGCTCCTGGCGTCGGCGACGTTCTCCAACATCTCGACGGGGAACTGGACGTTCACCGAAGCCCTCATCAGCGCCTTCCGCGGCGACCCGGCCGTGGACCTCAACCGCGACGGGCGCATCTCGTTCTCCGAGATCGACGACTACGGCTATCGCGAGATGCGCTTCCGCGAGTCGCAGCTCTCGCGGGCGGCGCGCACGAGCACGTTCGAGATGGTCCGCTTCGCCTTACGTGACGTCGACGGCGAGCCGCTACCGGAGCTGCCCGGCCAGTGGCAGGTGAACGACTACGTCGAGGTCAAGGGCCCACGCCGATGGATCCCGGCGCGGGTCACGGGCTTCGAGAAGGGGAAGTACCACGTCCGCTTCATGGGTGCCATCGAGAGGCCCGACGACTGGGTGACGCCCGATCGCCTGCGCGCGCGGCCGGGCGGGTGGGCGAAGCCCGATCAGACGGTCGAGGTGCTGCTCGAGAAGAAGTGGCACAAGGCCCGCGTCGACCGCGTGGACGACGACTACTTCTACTTCATTCAGTACGACGACCTGAGCGCGGCCTGGAGCGAGTGGGTGACGGCGGACCGCATGCGGCGACTGGGCGGCGCCCGGCGCCCCTGAGCCCTATCTTTTCGCTGTCGCGCGGTAACAAACCTCGAAGATGCAGAGATCCTGGATGCTGTTCGTGGCCTGCGCAGCGCTCGTCGGCGGGGCGACGCGATCGCCGGCGGGCGAAGAGGGCTGCCGCCAGGTCGACCCCAACCGGCGCTCGCAGTACATCGCGTACGAAAGCCACGACCGGGAAGGTCAGCCCGCCTATCGGGGCGAGTCGCGCGAGCGCATCACGTTGAGGTTCCACAACAACATCACATGCGGGCTCCGGATTCTGGGGGGCGCGCCGCTGCGGTGGCCTCCCGAACGGTACTTCGATCCCGGCGTACAGGAAGGCCAGCAGGTGTTCATGGACTACGAGATCACCGATCGCAAGACAAAGGCGCTGAAACCTCGCGGTGGTGGCTGCACGCTGTCGCTCTTCGTCATGCCCGCGGCGCGATCGGTCGTCTTCGATATCGCCGCGAACGCGCTCAAGGCTGGCCCGGTGGCCGTGCGATTCGGCTACCTCTGGGAAAGCGGTATCAGCGGCGATGTCGAACACCGCGTGCTGTTCAGTGCGGAGGACCTGCCGGACGAGGCGAAGACGTGGCTCACCACGGTCAAGAGATAAGGGTTTCTTGGCGAGGAAGCGACGCGGTTATGCGGCCGCGTCCGCGTCGTCGATCGGCTGGAAGTCGGGCGGACCGGAGCAGTGGTTGCCCTTGAGGACCACCGTCTGATCCTGCTTGCGGGCGGTCCACACGGGCATCACCACGGGGTCACCGGACTTGGCGCATCGCCATTCGGCTTCGCCCGAGAGGTAGGTCAGGAATTGACACGTGTCTTCGCCGTGGCCCTTCTTGCACACTGTCCGAACATGATTCTCGGGCAAATGCATGTGACTACCTCTCCATCATAGATTTTAGACGTCTTCAGCCCCGGGTCAAGGGGGTATCCATCATTAATGACACGCGGATGGCGGCGGCGGTTCCCTCGTCCGGGTAGGTTCATCCGCCGACCGTATCCTTCCTCCAATCAGCGGGAACAACGAACCGAAGGTGTCCCGAGGAGGAACCATGCCCTGGAGCAAACGTGCCGTCCTGCCGTTGGCCGTGGCCGCGAGTCTGGCGCCCGCGTTCGCGTGGGCCGCTCCTCCCGCGCTCACCGTCTACAACCGCGACTTCGCCGTCGTGCGCGAAACGATCCCGCTGGACCTGAAGCCGGGAACCAATGCGGTGTCGTTCTCCGGTGCCACCGTGCACCTCGAGCCCGACTCCGTGGTGCTCCGCGACCCGAGCGGCCGGGTGAAGCTGCAGGTCCTCGAGCAGAGCTTCCGCGGCGAAACCATCAACGAGGCGCTGCTGCTGGCCATGAACGAGGGCAAGGAGGTCGACTTTCGGCGGACGGGCCCCGACGGCAAGGACGAGATCGTGCGCGGCAAGATCATTCGCAGCGGCCACACCCCGAGCTCGGCGACGATGGGCCGATTCGGCGCGTCGTTCGCACAGCGGCAGCAGGCGCTGGGGGGATGGGGCAGCTCGGGCTCGCCGATCGTGCAGGTCGACGGCAAGATCTGGTTTCGCCTCCCGGGGGAGCCGCTGTTTCCGGAGCTGGGCACCGACGCGATCCTGTACCCCACGCTGAGCTGGCAGCTGGCGAGCGATCGTGCGGCCAAGCTGGAAGGCGAGCTCAGCTACGTGACCGGCGGGCTGCGTTGGGAAGCCGCCTACAACCTGGTGGCGCCGGAGAAGGGCGACGCGCTCGACATCGTCGGCTGGGTGACACTCGAGAACCAGAGCGGCAAGATGTTCGAGAACGCCGCCGTAAAACTCATGGCGGGGGACGTCAGCAGGCTCCAGCCCGAAGCTCCCCAAGGCTATGCCATGGCGAGGATGATGAATGAGACCCTGACGGTAGGCGGGATGCCGGCCGTCACGGAGAAGGCTTTCGACGAGTTCCATCTCTACAACCTCACGCGCCCTCTGACCCTGCGGAACGCCGAGACGAAGCAGGTCGAGCTGCTGCGCGGCGAGCGCGTGACGGCCAAGACGATCTACGTCTACAACGGCGCCGCCATCGACTGGCACCGGTATCAGGGCTATGGGATGGAGAACATCCGCAACGAGCGCGACTACGGGACGAAGTCGAACCCGAAGGTGTGGGTGATGCGGGAGCTCGCCAACACGAAGGAGAACGGCCTCGGCCTGCCGCTGCCGGCGGGACGCACGCGCTTCTATCGGCGGGACGACGACGGCCGCCTGGAGTTCACCGGCGAGAACTCGATCGATCACACCCCCCAGGGTGAGACGCTGCGCGTGTACACCGGCGACGCCTTCGACGTCGTGGGCGAGCGGAAGCGCCTCGACTACAAGCTCGACAACAGCCAGGTCCAGCTCGAGGAGTCCTTCGAGATCAAGATCCGCAACCGCAAGAAGGAGCCCGTCCACGTGCGCGTGGCCGAGCGCCTCTACCGCTGGGTGAACTGGGACATCGTCGAGAAGAGCGACCCCTACGAGAAGACCGACGCGCAGAACATCGAGTTCCGCGTGTCGGTGCTTCCCGATCAGGAAAAGGTCGTGACCTATCGCGTCCGCTACAACTGGCGTTAGTTGCCCAGGCCCGTCGGCGTGTATGTCGTGCTGGTCGTGAGGAGCACCTTGTCGATCTTGGTGCCGTCCTCCCGATACGCGAACCGCAGCGTGTGGGTGTCCGCGGTCAGCGAGTAGGTGGTCGAGAACGCCGACCATGTCCATGACGTGACCTCGGGCATGTCCCAGGTCGTCCACGTGCCGGTGTCCATGCGCACCCAGTAAGAGTCGTCGCCGGTCGTGGGTGAGAGGACGCGCGCCCAGAGCTTGTAGGTGCCTGCCGACGGGGCGGTGAACGTGAACGTCGACCATCCCGTGGTGGGCGCCGCCGCCTGGCTGTTGTTGCCCGCGGCCACGATGATGTAGGTCCCGCCCGACGCGGCCGCATCGGAGCCCGTCGTCATCGGCGACGTGCGCGTCCCGCTCTCCGCTTCCATCCAGATCATCGGCGTGCTGGATGTCGGCGTCGGCGTGGGCGTCGCAGTCAGCGTGGGGGTTGGAGTCGCGGTCGGGGTCGGCGTGGGTGTTGGCGTCTCCGTGGGCGTCGGGGTGGGCGTCCAGCTCGGATCGGGCGTCTCCGTCGGCGTCGGGGTCGGCGTCTCGGTGGGTATTGGAGTCGGTGTCTCCGTGGGTGTGGGTGTCGGTGTCGGCGTCGGGGTGGGGGTCGGAGTCGGTGTGGGTGTAGAGGTCGGCGTCGGTGTCGGCGTGGGCGTCGGTCCCAGGCCCGTCGGCACGTAGGCGGTGTCGTTCGTGATGAGCATGCGGTCCATCTTCGAGCCGTCGTCGCGGTACGCCAGGGTGATCGTGTTGGTGCCCGCGTTCAGGGTGAAGGTACCTGCCGCGTTCATGTCGTCCCAGGCCCACGTCGTGCCTTCGGTGAGGTCCCAGTTCACCCACGTACCGCCGTTGGCGCGGATCCAGAACGAATCGTCGGCCGTGGTCGGCGCGATACGGCGTCCCCACACCTTGTAGGTGCCGGCGGCGGGGACGCTGAACGTGTGCGTCGACCAGCCCGTGCTCGGCGCCGCGGCCGTGCTGTTGTTGCCGGCGGTGACCATCAGGTAGCTGCCGCCGGACGCGGTCGCATCGGTGAACGTCGACATCGGCGCCGTGCGCGTTCCGCTCTCACCCTCGATCCACACGTACGTAAGGTTGGGGAGCGGCGTGGGCGTGAACGTGGGGGTCGGAGTCGGCGTGGGCGTCGCGGTGGGAGTGGGCGTGGGCGTGACGGTGGGCACGGTCGGGGTCGGAGTGGGAGTCGGTGTGGCGGTGTCGGCGGGGAAATCGTCGTTGCCTTTGGCGATGCAGAACCGGTCGAAACGCACCTGCTCGTCGCGGAGCGACGCCTGGTTGTTGAGGCTCCGATAGATGCCCCACTTCGGCCGGCAGTACGTGGTGCCCGTGCGCCACAGGTCCAGGTCCGAGCTGCTGTACGACAGCAGCACCACGCCGTCGCTCAAGCGGCGGATGGTGATCTGATACGTCCCGTCCGTGTCGTAGGTCAGGCGCTCGTAGACCTCGACCCACGTGCCCTTGAACGGCGCGAGATCGACGTTGGTGAGCTTCGTGGTCGTGCCCGTGGAGCCGACGTGGATCAGCTCCAGCAGCTCCGGCGACCCGGCGCGCGGCGTGATGGTGATGAGCGGTGCGCCGGCATCGCCGTCACCCGCCTTGATCTGATGGATGTGGGTGAAGCTGGCCGAGGGCTGGAAGCCGGAATCGATCTTGAACTTCCATCGATAGGTCGCGGTCTCTCCCAGGAACGCCTTCACATAGCTGGGCGAGTTGCCGTACGTCTTGATCTCGTTGCGCTGGCGATCGATGGCGGAGCATCGATCGTCGTCCGGCTCGACGTGAATATGAAAGACGAAGGCCGACTTGGTGAGGGTAGCGTCGAAGGCCTGGGTGATGTGCGGGCCGAACGCGAGGTGTCCGCAGTCCGGCACCTCGGTGGCGTCGCCGCCTGGAGCGAGGACGCTGTTGATCAGGGAGTACGTATCCGTCTGTCCGTCGGCGCTCAACGTCACCGGTGCCGCCGACGACGATGTGGCCAGGACCGTAATCAGAAGACCGCCCAAACAGGCAGTCACGCGTGCGTCCCTCATTGGTCGCCTCCCGGCATCGTCGCCGTAGCAAAACGGAATGTTCTTTCGATAGATAGGTTCCTAATGCGATTCTGTCAATGTCTTTTGAGGGGTTTAATCGTGCAGGATCAACGGCCTAGGAGCCGATGAATCGTCAGGCACCTCGGTGTCCTGTACTGCGGGTGGGTATCGAACACGCCTTACGTAGAGGCCGGTACGAGTGCGCGCCGCCGATGCTAGGATCGCAGCCATGACCGACACGGGGCTGCCGCTCGTCGCGACACTGTTGACGGCGCTGCTGACGGCCGGGTGTGCCACGCGCGGTGCCTCGCGGGCGACAGATCCAACGGCGCCGGCCCTGATGTCGATCTTCGATGGGAAGACCTTCGACGGCTGGGACTACGATCCGTCGGCGTGGACGATCGAAAGCGGCGCCCTGCACGGCACCGCGAAGTACGGGCAGGCGCTGACGAAGGGCGACTACGGCGACTTCCGTCTCATCGTCACGTCGCGTGTCGTCTTTCCCGAGGAGAACACCGGCTGGGGACATCTCGGCATCCTCTTCTGGGGCGATCGCCCGCAGGCAGGGAAGTGGGACATGGCGGGGGCGCTACAGGTGCAGCCGCCGCACGGCGCGATGTGGGACTACCGCGTCAACAAGGACGTCCGGCCGGTCCGTGTGATCCCGCGTCTCGGCTTGCAGTATCGCGACTGGCACACCGCCGAGATACTCGCGCGCCTGTCCACCGGCGAGGTGCGCGTGGCCGTCGACGGAGTCGAGATCACGCGCTACACCGAGGCCGATCGCAGCGTGCGCAAGCGCGGGCCCATCGGGTTCCAGATCCATTCCGGCAAGTCGATCGTCGAGTACAAGGACGTGCGCGTGGAGGTGGACCCGAAGGACGACGTGCTCCTGACGGTGCGCGACGCGACGCCGGAACAACGGGCGGCGGTGCCGCCGCTCTACGGCGTGCTCTCGGCCTTCACGGCGCCGGATGTACCGGCGCGCGGGCCGGCGGAGGCCGAGCCGATCGCGCGAAGCTGGCCCGAGCCGGAGACGCTGCCGCAGCGGCCGGGGCGCGGCCTCGGACAGCATCCGATGCTCTACGCGGGCGAGGGCTACAACACGTTGTTCCTCGTCGTCGACGGCAAGGTCGTGTGGACGTATCACACCGAGGGGCGCGGTGAGATCGACGACGTGTGGATGACGACGAACGGCCACGTCCTGTACACGCGTCAGAGTTACGTCGAGGAGCTGACGCCGCGCAAGGAAGTCGTCTGGCACTACGACGCACCCGCCGGTACCGAAATCCACTCCGCCCAGCCCATCGGCCTCGACAAGGTCCTCATCGTCCAGAACGGGCTGCCCCCGAAGGCCATCCTTATTGATAAGGCGACGGGCGCGGCCGAGGTCGAGCACGCCCTGCCCGCGCTCAGCCTGACGGATCCCAAGACCGTGCACCCGCAGTTTCGGCGCATCCGCATGACCGGCCGCGGCACGTACCTCGCACCATTCCTGAAGATGGATCGGGTGGCGGAGTACGACAGAGACTTCAAGGAGATCTGGAGCTACACCATCCCGACACCCTGGTCCGCGACCCGGCTCAAGAACGGCCACACCCTCATCGTGAACGAGCGCGAGCGCATCGTGCGCGAGGTCGCGCCGACAGGCGACACGGTGTGGGAGCTCACGCAGGCCGATCTGCCCGAGGACGTCGTGTTCCGCAACATCCAGACCGCGGAGCGTCTCGCGAACGGCAACACCGTCGTCTTCAGCAGCACGGGCGGCACGAAGAAGGAAGACCGGCCGACGCTCATCCAGGCCGTCGAGGTCACGCCCGACAAGAAGGTCGTGTGGGTCCTGCAGGACTGGAAGAACCTGGGGCCGGCGACGACAGCGCAGTTTCTGGACCAGCCGGGGATCCCCGAGCGGCCGGGCGATCTGCAGCATTGACCCCCGTCTTGGATCGCAGATGTGTGTACGTTATGACGGATTAGCGTACAGTATGCCGCGTGACAGCGGATACCTATAAGCGTCTCGTCGACAGCATCGATGTCAGCGAGGAGCTGCTCGCCGAGGAGTGGCTGGAGCCCGATCCCAAGCGGGCGGACTGGAGCCTGATCGCGGCACGCTCGGAGTTCGTGGTGCGCACGTTCCGCGACAAGGTGCTGGCGGTGGTGCCGGCGGGGCTCGAGGGAGTGCCGGAGGCGGAGGCGGCCGCGGTCCGCGAGCGCGTGGTGCGGCTGGCCGAGGATGTGGCGGCGGTGGCGGCGGCGTCGGGCGACTCCATGGGTGCGGATTGGGTCTTGAGCGGCGCGGCCTCGCTCGCCGCGCCCGAGATCGCCGAGGAGCTGACGGCAGCTCGACAGGAGCTGCCGGTCTTCGTGGGGATCCGTCACGCGGCCTGGCTTCAACGTCGCGGGCGCGCTGTCGCGGCCGCACCGCGATGGATGCAGCTCCGGTGGAGCACGACGAACGCCGCGCTGTTGCGCGCCATGCGCCGCGCGCGTTCCGTCCCGGACGCCGGGGTGAGGCGCGGACCGGCGCTCGGCCGATGGCTGGGATTCGGGACCGGCCTCTACGGGGCCCGCGAGAAACACGGCGACGGCAGCTACCTCTCGACCCTCTGCCTGTCCGCCCTCTGGATCCCCATCCTGCCGCTGGCCACGTATCGCGTGCGCCCCTTCGGCGAAAGCTACGAGCTCCTCGGGCGCGAGCCGCTGGGCTCGATGGCGCGGCTCTGGGCGTCGATGACGGTGCTGCTCGCCATCGGCTTCTGCGGGCTGATCGGCCTCGCGCTCCATCAATCCTCGCCCGGGTACGAGTTTCGCGAAGCCATGCAGCGCGCGCAGGCCGCCGAGAAAACAGGCAACACCAAGGGGGCGGCGAACCAGTACCGCCTGGCCGTGGGCACGTTTGCCGGGCGTACGGATGTGAGCGCCGCCGTGGACGCGGCGGTGCGTCTGAAGGCGGGGGTGGTGACGGCGCCGTGCCGCGCCGATTCGATCCCGGCGGTCTCGGAGCTCGTGACGATGTTCCGGGCGTTTCCGGCCGCCGCCCGCAGCGCGGCCCCTTCGGAGCGCATGGTCGAGCGCCTCGAGACGTGCGCCCGCGAGATCGGCGAGGCCACGATCGAGAACACGCGAGCGGGTCTCGTCGTGGTCGAGATGGCCCACGGCGTCGCTTCCGTCGAAGCCCGCGCGCGCCTCAGCCGGCGGGGCGTGGAGATGCGGCGGACGCTGGCCGACGCGCTGGCCGTCGATCGGCCGCTCGACGCGCTCTTTCAGCATCGAGAGCTGGCCGGCGACGCGGCGGCGAGGGCCTCGGCACGCAAGATCCTGGACGGCTTCGGCGACGCCTCGGCGCTCTGGGCGGACGCGGCTCCGGAGATCCGTGCGTGGCTCGGCGTCGGTACCCCCGCCGCGGGGGCGCCGGCGGAGCTGCAGTCGCGCCTCGAGCAGGCTCAGAAGGCCGAGGCCGACTTCGTGGAGGTGGCGCGCGCCGGCAACGAGCAGGATTTGACGCGCGCGCTCGCCGCTCATCCCGGCAGCCACACGCTGCAGATCGCACTGGCGGCGCGGCGCCGGGCCGAAGGAGACGCCCGTGGCTGTCTGCGCATCCTCAACGGGCTGGGCGTGGCCGGGCGGCTGCCGAGCTCCGGCCGCCGCCTATTGGGGCAGTGCCTCGCCGACACCGACGACCGAGACCGCGCGGAGACCGTTCTCGACGAGTTCCTCGAGGACCGCCGCGTCCCGTTTCAACGCGCCCGTGCCGCCTACGACAGCGCCGCCCAGCGCCTGCGGCAGAGCCTCAACAACCGTTACGACAACGGCGCCGCTCCGGACATCGCGAAGGCCATGAAGGCGGCCGCCACCGCCGAGCAGAAGAACGACCTGTACGAGAGCTGGATCGCTCGGGAGATGGCGGCGGATCGGAACCTCGAAGGGCTTCGGCAATCCTACGTGCGCTTCGCCAGCATCGTGCCGGCATCCCTGACCCTCGGCACGCTCCAACTGCGCCGGGCGGCGGAAGCGGAGGGGAGCGAACGCAAGGCACTGCTCACCAGTGCCGAGAAGACGTTCCTGTCGATTCGCGAGGAGGCGGGCGACAGCGCGGAGTATCGGCTCGGTCTCGGCCAGGTGTATCACCGGCTGGGCAAGCCCGAGGACGGCGATCGCGAGCTGCAGGCGGTGGTAACTCTCAAGGATCCGGAGCACACGCTCCATGCGGCCGAGGTGTATCGGGAGCTGGGCCTGCAACAACGGGCCCGGCAGTTGGCCGAGCAGGTCTACAACAGCCGGGCCGAGCGCGGGTGGAGATACTACGCGGCATCGAAGATGGCCCATCTGGCGAACGACCTCGACGAGCAGGCGCTCTGGCTGTCGCGTGCCGATCCCGCGTCGCCGGAGATCCAACTGCTGAAGCTCGAGGTCGACGCCGAGCGCAAGATGCGCGACGGCGACTACGGCAGCGCGGATCGCGCCTACATGCGCGCCGCCGAGGAGCGCGACAAGCTCGCGAGCCACGACGCCACCGCCCTGAACAACGCCGCCATGGCCGTGCTCGGACGCTACCGCGCGAGCGGCGAGCCGGCACACCTGCGCGGGGCCATCGACCGCTTCGAGAGATCGGTCGGCCTCAGCGCCGACAACACCATCCTGCTCTCCAACCTGGGCAGCGCCGTCGAGCTGGCGGCCGTCGTCGAAGTGCTCGAGAAGCATCTGCGCACCAAGCCACTGCTGCTGTCGGAGGGAGACGCCTCGGACTTGTTCGACAGCCTCATGCACGGCTCGCTCCGTCCCGGCCTGTTGCGCGAGATCGCCGGCGGCCCGAGGCTGTCGAGGCTCGGGGAGGTGACGCGGCAAGAGCAGATCCTGGCCCCGTGGCGCAACGAGGCGTACTGGCTGGAGCTGAGATGGCTTCGCTGGCGGGGCGATGTGGCCGGGCTCGAGAGCCTCGCGCGGCGGGTCGAGGCGCTGCCGCAGGTGGATCGCGTCGGCAAGGCGGAAAAGACCCCGGCCGCGAAAGCCACGCCCGAGGTCGAGCCCCAGCACGAAGACGAGACGGTAGCGAGCCGCCGCCGCATCGCGCGATCGAAGGAGCGCCTCGCACGCGCCTCCGCGGCGCGGCACGCCCCCACGCTGGCCGCCGCCTGGATGTTTCATGGCGATGTCCTGGATGGTGAGGCATGCGATGCCGACCACATCGCCTCCTGCGCGGCGGTAGTGGCCGCATACCGCAAGGCGGTCGAGTTGTGGCCCCAGGCCGGATTCGAGCGTGACCTGGCCAGCGCGCTCTTCAACAAGGCCGCCTTCGAGGCCATGAGCGCGTGGCCCGAGATGAAGACGGCCTGGCAGTCCGATGACAACCGCCGTTCCCTCGGCATGTTCACCTACAAGACGTTCATGACGCCGGCCGCCGCCAGCCGCCTGGCCGCGCTCCGCGAGAACGCCGAGCTGCGGGAGTCCGCGCGGCTGCGCCAGGCGTGGGCGGCGACGTTGGGGCAGCCTTTCGATTGGATGCTGGCGCGCCTGGCCGGTGATGCCGAGCTCGAGCGGCTTTCGGCAGAAGGCCTGCGGCGGCCGGACGCTGTCCTCGAACGCCGCGCGCAAGCCGTCCTCCTCGGCGCGTCCAGCGACGAGCTCCGCGCCGTCATCGCCGAGGCCACCCGAAAACACTAGCGGCTAGATTGTCCTGCGGCTAGATTGTCCTTGACGCGCGGGCGAGCGTGGCCTAGCTTGTCCAGCGGAGGACGTATGCGCTCACGCTGGACGGTTCTCGTGTTCCTCCTGTCGTGGGCCGGTGCTCGAGAGGCCCGCGCCCTCAACCCTACTCGCGACGTGACGCAGTACCTCGTCGACTTCTGGCAGGACGGCTCTGGCCTGCCTCACAACCACGTGTACACCGTCCTGCAGACACACGACGGCTATGTCTGGGTGGGAACACGCGGGGGACTGGGCCGGTTCGACGGCGTGCGCTTCACCCTCTTCAGCGATCAGCGGCCCGACGAGCTCCGCGAGAGCGAGGTGTGGGCGCTGACGGAGGGGCAGGACGGCAGCCTCTGGATCGGCACCTACGGCGGCGGGCTGGCGCGAATGTCGAACGGGACCTTCAAGACGTACACCCAGAAGGAGGGGCTGCCCAGCGACTTCGTCTTGGCGCTCGCCACCGCGCCCGACGGTGCAGTCTGGGTTGGCCTGTCCAAGGGCCTGGTGCGCATCCAAAAGGACGGCCGCATCGAGGCCTTCGACGTCCAGGCCGGCGCACCCGCCGCCCCGATCCACAGCCTGCATTTCGATCCGTCGGGAGTTCTGTGGATCGGCGGGGAAAAATCGTTGGGCTCGTTCACCGGGGGCCGCTTCGTCGAGCATCCGGAGATCGGCACCGACGCGCGCATCGAGACGTTGTCCGGCGACCCGCGGCAGGGGCTCTGGATCGGCACGTGGGGGCACGGCCTGGCGCGGCTGAAGGACGGCGTGCTGACGCGGTTTGCGGACACCGACGGCATGCCGGCGGAGAAGATCACGGTGGTGCACGTCGACCCGCAGGGTGTGCCCTGGATCGGGTCGCAGGAAGGGTTGTGGCGCTACCGCGACGGCAAGTTCGAGCGCTTCTTCTCCGACATCGTGAACCCGGGGCGGACACGCACGCTGCGCACGGTCTCGCTGCGCGCGGTGCGCGCCCTCTACTCCGATCGCGAAGGCAACGTCTGGCTCGGCACCCAGGAAGACGGCCTGGCGCGGTTCCGGGACTCGCTCTTCACCACCGTGAGCGTAGGGCAGTCCGACGGCGTGGATGGCAAAGTCACGAGCGTCTTCGAGGACAGCCGCGGCCGCGTCTGGCTCGGGGCGCCGGACGGTGCACGTTGCCTGGAGAACGGCGTGCTCACGCCCTACGAAGTCGGGGGCACGCCGGCCAATACGTTCGCCGAGGACGCGGCGGGGACGATCTGGGTCGGCAGCAGCCGGGGCCTCTTCCGGTGGAAGTCGAAAGGGTTCGAGATGGTCGAGCTGCCCGGTCTGCTCGCCCACAAGGACACGGCCATCGCCACGATGCTGGGGGACAAGCAGGGCCGCGTCTGGATCGGGGCGCGCGGGGCGGGCCTGTTCCTCTACGCCGAGGGATGCATCCAGTCGTTCGCCCGCGGCACGCCGGACGGCCTTCCCGGGGATCAGATCCGTGCGCTCAGCGAGGACCGCGAGGGCGCCGTGTGGATCGGCACGAAGGACGCGGGGCTCATAAGGTGGAAGGGAGGCGACAGGCAGGTCTACACCCTGAAAGACGGGCTGCCCTCCGACGCGGTGTCCGCGGTGTACGCCGACGCCGAAGGCGTCGTCTGGGTGGCGACGCGCCAGGGCCTCATGCGTATCGAAAACGGCCGCCTCGTGAAGCTCGTCGTGCAAGACGGCCTGCCCGCGAACTACTTCTACCAGATCGTGGAGGACGACCGCGGATTCCTGTGGTTCACGTGCGCGCGCGGCGTGGCGCGTGTCTCGAAGAAGGAGCTGAACGCGAGGGCGAAGGGCGGGCGCGATCTCGTCACCAGCGAGGTGTTCGGCGGAGAGAGCGGCATTCGCAGCACGGCCATGGTGGTTCCCAATCAACCCGTGGCCTGGAAGGGCCGCGACGGCCGTCTGTGGTTTGCCTCGGCCCACGGCACCGCCGTCGTCGATCCGGCATCGATGGTCCAGAACACGCTGCCGCCGTCCGTGTGGATCGAAGACGTGGTCGTCGACGGCCAGAGCCGCATGACCGGCGCCGCCGCCACCTATCCGGCCGGGCGCGGCGATTTCGAGTTCCACTACGTCGGCCTCAGCTTCGTCGCGCCCGAGCGCGTGCGCTTCCAGTATCGTCTGGACGGCATCGACAACGATTGGATCCAGGCCGGCACTCGGCGCACGGCGTACTACACGAAGTTGACGCCGGGCGAGTATGTCTTCCGCGTGAAGGCGTGCAACAACGACGGCGTGTGGAACGAGAGCCCGGCCACGTTCCAGTTCGAGCTGCAGCCGCACTGGTATCAGCGCCGGACCTTCCATGTCATGGTCGTGGTGCTCGTGGGCCTCGGGCTTTTCGGAGTCCATCGCCAGCGGCTGGCAGCCCACAAGCGCCGGGAGGCGGAGCTCGCCCAGGCCGTCGACGCCGCCCTCGCCCAGGTCAAGACGCTCAGCGGCATGTTGCCCATCTGCGCCGGCTGCAAGAAGATTCGTGACGACACCGGCTACTGGAACCAGATGGAGACGTACATCCACGAGCACTCAGGCGCCGACTTCAGCCACGGCATGTGCCCGGAGTGCCTGCAGAAGCTCTATCCCGAGTTCGCGGCCAGCCAGTCGTCGAAGCTCGCGGGCTAACGGTGCGGGCGGCGGGGCGTATCATCGAGCCGCGTCATGGGTGTTCTGTCGGAGATCGTCGATGCGCTCCTCTCGCCGGTCCGAGGCGCCTTCGGGCTGGGCAGCGCCGACGGTGTGCGCGAGCGGGGCAGGGAGCCGCCCCGCGACGACAGCCACGACGACATCCCGGCGTTCGATCGCCGGTTCGATGGCACTGACCCTTGGAAACGCCTCGACGGACCGGCGCGCCTGTCCGTCTATTTTGCGGCGGCGGAGCGCGACTTCGGCCTCTACTTCGAAGGACCGTGTGCGACGACGGTCACGACGATCGAGGACGTGCAGGCCTGGCTCGACGGCTGCGCGTATGCGAGCGACATGGAGACGTTCAAGCGGCTCGACGTGTGGCAGCACCCGCGCCAGTTCGAAGAGCGGCGCCGGGGCGACTGCGAAGACTTCGCGCTCTGGGCCTGGCGACGTCTGATCGAGCTCGGCTATGACGCAGACCTCGTTCTGGGGATCGACCGTCGGCGCGGGTCGGGCACGGCGAGACGTCACGTCTGGATCGTCTTTCGCCGGGAGGGTGGCGAGTATGTCTACGAGCCAGCGGAGCGCGACCGGACACGAGCCGTGCAGCCGCTGGCGCAGATACGGGCGATGTACGTCCCGGAGTTCGGCGTCGGTCCCGACCGGCAGGTGTTCGCCTTCGCCGGGCGCGTGATGACGCTGTACGGCGAGCCACCCGCGGGTGAGACGTAGACCTCAAGCGCTACAGCTTGAACACCAGCGACGCGAGCAGCGCCGTGTCCGTCTTCTCGAGGGTGGGGCTCGCCGGCCGATTCTTGACGTCGACCAGGAGGCCCAGCTTGAGCTCGAGACGCTGGTTGATGGAGCTCGCGATGCCGGTCTCCAGGTGATAGAAGGCGTCGGCCAGATCGCTCGTTTTCCACAGGGCCCGGGCGGACTGCATGAGGCGCGTGGTGTCGGACACCTGCCAGGTCATCGACTCTCCGCCGCGGACGGCCCCCGACGAGGTCGACTCCTGCGCGGTGAGCTTCTCGATCGCGAATCCCGCGCCGGCATCGACACTGATCGCGAGCCGAGGACTGTCGGCGATCTTGTAGCCCAGGCCCGCGGTGGGTGAGAGCAAATAGGCCAGGGCCTTGAACCGGTCGCGCTCGTAGCGACCCTCGGCGAACAGGAACGCCCGTCCGAGCTTGCGCTCGCCGCGCGCGCCGGCCGCGGACTTTGCCGCCGTGTCCGTTCCTTCGGCCCTGGACTTCAGATACAGGCCGTCGATCTTCACCACGTGGTCCTTCTTCGGATCGTAGGTGAGGGTGAGGGCCAGGTTGTAGCTCTGCGTGTCGGTGTTGCCCGAGGTCAGCGCCGCTCCTGCGCCGGCGCTCCCGTGCCATCCAGGCGTGAGAGTCGGAGGGCAGGGACAGGTCTGCGCGGCGACAGGGACGGCGGGCAGGGCGAGGGCCATCACGGACAAGAGTCGTGAAATCGCGGTCATGGAGTCTCCTGGTGAAGGGGCCTCGGGGCCCCGAAACGGTATACCCACCAGTGTAGAGGCCACAGGCCATGACCCGGGTAATCGACATAGAATCCGGCACCAGATGACCGAAGCACTCGTTCTCGGGCTCGCCCTGGTGGCGGCCGAAGCCGCGCCGCCGCCGCCGCCCGCGCTCCATTGGGAGAAGATCCACGACCGCGACGGCATCGCCGTCTTCCGCAGCACCGCGCCGGGCACGTCGGTGCTGGCCTTCAAGGGAGAAGGGCGCGTGGACGCGCCGCTGCTGAAAGTGGCCCACGTGATCATCGATCCCGCGCGCGGCACGGAGTGGGTCGACAGCCTCGCGGAGTCGCGGAAGATCCGCGCGCAGGGACCGTTCGAGTTCCTCGAGTACGACCGGTTCAGCATGCCGCTCTTCGTGAAGGACCGCGACCTCGTCACGCGGGTGACGGTGGAAGCAGACGTGCCCGCGCGCCGGGTGGCCGTGCGCTTCGTATCGGTGGAGGACGCCGGCACTCCGCCCACCGCGCGGTGCGTGCGCGCGCAGCTCGTGCACTCGATGTTCGAGCTTCACGACGAGGGCGGCGCCGCCACCCTCGTGAAGGCGGAGATCCTCTGCGACCCGCGCGGGTCACTGCCGAAATGGCTCGTCAACTACTTCCAGAAGAGCTGGCCGGTGGAGACGCTGAAAGCGCTCCGCCGGCAGTCGGTGCGGGCGGACGTGACGGAGCAGCCCGATCTACGGCGGCTGTGGACGAGCGCTACTTCATTGCCGAGTAGTCGGTCGGGACCATGAAGACGCTGTCGACCTTTTCCGTCAGTGGGCCGCCCGCCTCCTGCTCGGAGGCCTTGCGGGCCTCGAGCCATTCGGGGTCGGCGCGGAAGCCTGCCCACGACTTCTGCGCGGCCTCGCGGCTCGCATGCTCGATCACATAGATGAGGATGTCGTCCTTGTCGACGGGCGTCCAGAAGCCGACGAGCTTCATGCCGTGCTTCTCGAACAGGCGGATCGTGTGGTTGCGGAAGCGGGCGTGCAGGTTCGGCAGCCGCCCGGGCACGGTGTAGTAGGTGCGCAGCTCGTAGCAGCGCGTTTCCACGGCGGGCGGGGGCCCCTTCTCTGCGACGTGCGCCGTCGTCGCGCCGGCCGCCGTCATCGTCGACACCATCGATCCGATACGCAGCGCCTGCCGCAGGTTCATGCGCCCTCCGTTCCGAATCGTACTGCGGATGAGCGGCTACTGCGGCGGGGCGTCGGCAGACGCCGCCCGGCGGCGCACGCCCATCACGATGAGCACCACGAGGCCGACGCCGATGAACGTGCAGCTCGCGGTGATGAGGGCGGGCAGGATGAGGTCCGGGTTCTGGAACACCATGCGGAGGCCGGCCACGATCACGAAGGTCGAGGCACAGGCGAGCAGCCCGCGGCGCTTGACCACGAGGCCGACCAGTATGAGGACGAACGACTCGCCGAGCAGCACCACCGCGTAGCGGATGGCGTGAGGACCGAAGGTCTGCACGAACGTCGGCAGACAGAAGGCGAGGCCGGCCGCCGTCCACGCGCTGGCCGCCATCGCCCCTCCGTCCGCCCCGAGCTCCGGATCGCGTGAGGCGACCAGGCCGACGGCGACGAAGTACAGGCCGAGCGGCACCGCGAAGGCCTGGACGGCGGTGACACCGAGCGCCTGCAGCTCCCACAGCGCCGCCACCACCGCGACCAGGGAGGCGGGGTAGAGGAGCGTCCGCCGCCGCCGCGATTCCACCGCGATCCACACCGCGATCGCGAGCAGCGTCAGGCTGTCGAGATGCGCCGACCAGTTCGTGGTGTCGGCGGTGTGCGTGAGCTCGTGCCACGCGCCGGTCACTAACGCCACCGCCGAGGCGGCGCCGCCGCAGAGCCGCAGCACGAGACTTCGGCCGCCGTCGAGCACGAGGCCAACCGTCCACAGCGCGAGACCGAGGGCGAGGACGGCGGGGCCGAACAGCGGGCGCGGCGCGTCGAGCCACGCGAGCAGGGAGAGGACCATGGCCACCGACGTCGCGCATGGTGCGGCCAGGAGCCATGGCGCGCGCCAGCGCCCGGCGAACGCGGCGCCGGCCAGGGTCGCCACGGCCAGCGCCGCCGTCAGCGCGCCCGCCCGGTCGACGGTGAGCGCGAGGGTCATGGCCGCGTAGAGGCCGGTGATGGCGGCCAGCGTCCATCGCCAGCGCTCCCACGCGAGAGGGATGACGAGGGCGGCGGCGGCGCTGAGGACCACGATCGGGAGATAGGCGAGACCGAGATCGGCGGCGCTGACGGCGTCGGGGCGGAACATCGCCGCGACGAAGTACCAGCCGACGCCGAGCGTCCAGGCGGCGGGGAAGAGAACGAGCGGATGGCGGGCGGAAGCGGCGCCGGCGATGAGAATCGCGGTCGCGAGGAGGCCCACCATCGCGCCCGGCCAGCGCCCCTCGTCGAACAAGAAGGGGGCGGCGCCCGCCACCGCGGCGAGCAAGCCGAGGACGAACAGTTGTCGCGCCGCCACCTGCGGCCGCCACAGACGCCCGGCGGCGACGTACACCCCGCCGGCCATGACCAGCGCGAGTCCCGCCGCCCAGTCGGGCGCTTCGAAAACGCGAACCGCCTGTACGACCAGCGCGAGCTGCAGCACGCCCGCGATCACGGGCGTGATGGAATTGGGGTTCCGCCATTGCGTGAGCCAGGCGACGGCGATGGCGAGAGCGACGGCGGGGAGCGGCGCCACGCGATCGCTCGACGTGGCGGACACGATCAGCCAGCCGAGCACGGTCGGGCCGGTCCACAGCCATCCCCAGAGGATCGGCAGCACGCCGAACGTCCGCTGTAGCGCCTCGCCCCCCAATCCATACAAGACGACGAACGCGAGGGCCTGCGCGCCGAACAGCGTCGGGTACCAGCGGTCGTCCCACTGCGCGGCGGCAAACAGTGCCAGGAACGCGTTCGAGGCGGCGATGAGCGTGAGCACGGAGTAGAAGCGGCCGAGGCCGAGAACGGCCATCACCGCGTAGACGAGAAAACACGCGATGGACGCGATCAGCCAGACGACCCGCGTGGCCATCGGCCCGCTGCCCTCGAGCTGCTGAGCGAAGGCGACGAAGACGAGCGGGATGAGCAGCGCGCCGGTGCCGATGAAGACGGTCCCCGCGGTCCGGACGATCTCGAACCGCCGGCAGACGATCCCTGCCAGGAGAAAACCGAGCGCACCCGCCGCGCAGAGCGTCGTGCGGGCGACGCCACCGAGGGCGAGCATGAAGACGATGGCGGTGATGACGACGAGGAACGCGCCAAGATACAGCAGGCCGTTCGCCCACACCACGGTGAGGTTGACGGGCGGCCGCGGCGGACGCGCGGTTGGCGGCGGTGCGACGCGCTCGGGTCCAGGATCGGGGGCGGCCGGCCAGCCGGCGTGCGGCAGGAACGGCCGAGCGACACGGGCGGCCTGGATGGCGGGCAGGCGCCCTTCTCGGACGGCCACGCGCAGGGCCCGCAGCAGGTAGGCGATGTGGCCCGATTCCTCGCCCGCATCGAGCTCACGGCGGCCTCCGCAGCTCGGACATCCGGTGCCTTCCGGCGGCAGGGGCTCACCGCAGCGAAAGCAACAGTCGTCCGGAAGCAGGCGTGCCATCCGGCCGGACTGTAGCACGAGCCGCCTCGGACATTAGGCCAAGGGTCTTTGTCGTTAGCCGTAGCCTGAACGGTCTGGAAAGCCGTTCCTCGAAAGTGGGGGGCGGCAAGTAGGCCTCAAGCTACTTGTCGCCCTGACCCGGCGCGCAGTACCTTGCTACTCACAAGCTCCTCGCAAAAGCGTCGTCATTCACAGGGAGGACGAATGTCCAGCAAGCTCCGCGCGCTCGCCCTGGCGGCCGCGTTCATGACGGTGGCGGGCTCGGCCCAGGCGACGCTCATCTGGGACGGCAACGCCTCGAAGGGCACCGGCGTCTTCAGGCTCATCGGCAGCAACTGTTCGTCGCCGGGCAGCGTGACCGCGGTCAGCGACGCGACCTACGGCACCATCTGGCGCTACAACAAACCCTCCGGCCTCGATCGCTGCGAGAGCCACGGCTGCCGGCAGAACGGCACCAACGTCAACTTCAACAACAACACCACCTACTACCTGGGCTGGCGCTACAAGCTCACGAGCACCGTGAACAACAATGCGCAGATGCAGTGGAAGGTGTGGCCAGCCCCGGGACCGGCGGGCCTCAACTGGCCGCTGGCGCTGAAGGTGGTCAACAACCGGCAGGTACTGCTCAACCGCAAGGGCATCAACCCCGACGGTTCCTACGAGGTCTACGAGATCTGGTCGGCGCCGATCTCGACGAACACCTGGTACGAGATGGTGTTCAACCTGCGCGTGTCGAACCTGCGCGACGGCGGCTATATCGAGGTGTGGTTCAACGGCGCGCAGCAGACGCTCCTCGGTGGGACCACGCGTTGGGCATGCCGCCTCTACGACACCGACGAGGTCGGACCGAAGTGGGGTGTGTACGGCGCGACCGGCACGTCCGTCATCAACTATGTGCATGGGCTCAAAGTCGGCACGACGTTCGCGGACGTCGATCCGGGCGGCGGGACTCCTCCCCGGGTGACGCCCACGGCCACGCCCACCGCAACTCCCACGCCGACGGCCACGCCGACACCGACACGCACACCGACCCCGACGCCCACGCCGACCCTGCCCCCGACGGGTGACGTGAACATCACGCCCGCGGGATCCGCGGTGAGCAGCAGCACCCACGACGGCAACGTGCCCGCGAACACCGTGGACGGCAGTCTCAGCACGCGCTGGTCCGCGAACGGCGATCCGCAGTGGATCCAGTACGACCTCGGCTCGACGCGGACGGTGGGCTCGGTGAAGGCCGCCTGGTACCAGGGCACGGGTGGACGTCGCAGCACCTTCGATCTCTTGATCGGGGATGGCGCGACCGGCCCGTGGACGACGCTGGTCGCGGGACAGATGAGCAGCGGCACCACGACGGCGCTCGAGACGTACGACGTTCCAGATACGCCGGGCCGCTACGTTCGGCTCGTCGGACACAGCAACACAGTGAACGGCTGGAACAGCATCACCGAAGTGCAGATCTGGGGCCGATAGCACCACCGTTCGCGTCCTGACTCTCGGCGCGGCGCGGATTCCGATTTTTTCGGGATCCGGCCGCGCCTTCGTACTTTGGCGGTAAAAGAGAGTACTATTTCAATTAGGGGGTTTCCCACGAAGTCTATTAAATCGGCGGTGCAGGCCGCTGGCCGTCTCGTCGAAAGCCTGTTGTCGTCGAAGACCGCGGCGGAAACACACGCGGCGTCACCCGCAACACCGACGCCGACAACATCACCCACACCGACCCCGTCGCCGACGCCGGCGCCGGCGGTGGTGCTCCCGGTGGCGCCGGCCGTCGCATCCGCAACGCCGCGCGCCCCGCAGCCTCTGCCGCCCCGGCCGCTCCCGCGACCGGCTCCGCCCGTGGTCGTTCGCGAGGTGCGTGCGGTGGCGTCGCATCCTCCCATCGTCGAGTCGCGCCCGGCCGCGAAGGTGGTGGAGAAGAAGCCGCCCGCCGCTCCGCGCGTGGAGTACCTCGGCTTCAAGAGCCTCGAGACCACGCGCGAGTACAACCTGCGTGTTCACCTGGGCACGACAGTCGTCCAGGAGGTCACGATCGTGATCGAGAGCGCCGCCTTCGTGGGCAAGCTCGTCCGCTACCAGGACGGGCCGGAGCTGTGCTTCCACAAGCTGCAGCGCGCCCTCGCCGCGGTGCCGGAGGCGGAGCCGATGCCCGCACGCCTGATGGTGACGGCGGCGGACCTCGCCGACTACGCCGCCGCCCACGCCCCGAAGCCGGGACATCGCCGCGCGAAGCCGCAGCCGCCGCCCACCGCCGCGTCCTGATCCGCGTTCGCATCGGCCGCCGAACCGTGAGACACTGAAGGCCTCTCGCCGCTCCACAAGGGAGCCGCGCGGACGGCGGCATCCCGGCAATCCCCCCGTCGACACACCCGAACAATCAAGCCGGCACAGTCGAAAGGTCACGACACCTTTGTCTTTCACGGAGCTCACACTGGACGCCACGCTGCTGCGCGGCGTCGAAACCCTCGGGTTCACCACCCCCACGCCGATCCAGAAGGCGGCGATCCCGCCCGCCCTCGCCGGGCGCGACGTACTCGCCTGCGCGATGACGGGCAGCGGTAAGACGGCGGCCTTCGCGCTTCCGATCCTGCAGCACCTGGCCGGCAAGCCGCGGGGCAAGACGCGCGCCCTCGTGCTCGCCCCCACGCGCGAGCTCGCCGCCCAGATCCAGGAGCACCTGAAGGAGCTCGCCGGCCACACGCGCGTCTCGTCCGCGGCCATCTTCGGCGGGGTCGGCATGGGGCCGCAGGAGCAGGCCTTCAAGCGCGGCGTCGACGTCATCGTGGCCACCCCGGGGCGCTTGCTCGATCACCTCCGGTTCCCGTACGCGAACCTGCGCAACGTCGAGATCCTCGTGCTCGATGAGGCCGACCGCATGCTGGACATGGGCTTCCTGCCCGACGTGCGCCGCATCCTGCGCCACGTGCCGAATCAGCGGCAGACGCTGTTCTTCTCCGCCACCATGCCGGAGCCGATCGTCGCCCTCTCGCGGGAGATGCTGAAGGACCCGACGCGGATCGAGGTCGAGCGGCAGTCGAAGCCGGCGGCCAGCGTGACGCAGAAGGCGTACCCGGTCGCGGGTGAGCTCAAGTCGGCGCTGCTCGCCGAGCTCGTGAAGCGCGGCGAGATCAAGAACGTCATCGCCTTCACGCGGACCAAGCACCGCGCCAACCGCCTCGCCGACTACCTCGTGCGCAACGGCGTCGTCGCCGAGCGCATCCACGGCAACCGCAGCCAGTCTCAGCGCACGGACACGCTGAAGCGCTTCAAGGCCGGCGCGTTTCCGGTGCTCGTGGCTACCGACATCGCCGCCCGCGGGATCGACGTCGAGGCGCTCTCGCACGTCGTGAATTTCGACGTGCCCCAGTCGCCGGACGACTACGTCCATCGCGTGGGCCGCACCGGCCGCGCGTCGCTGGAAGGCGACGCCTACCTGTTCGTGTCCCCGGCCGAGGAGCCGCAGCTCCGGCAGATCGAGCGGGCCATCGGCGCGCGGGTGCCGCGGGTGACGCTTCCGGGCTTCGACTACACGAGCCGTCCGAAGGAAGGTCTCGAGATCCCCATCGCCGACCGCATTGCCGCCATCCGCGCCCAGAAGCAGAAGGCGCGCATGAACCAGGCGCGGCGCGCCACCGGCGGACAACAGCGCGGGCACTTCGGCCTCAGCAAGCAGGGCAGCGGACTACCGCGCCGGCGCGGCCGGTAATAGACTTCGCCCCGTGGGGGCGTTCTTCACGAATCTTCAGGTGCGCTCGGGTGACGCGGCGGCGGTGGCCGCGGCGCTCGAGCCGCTTCTTACTTCCGGCCTGGCGTGGGTCGGCCCCGCCGTGAACGGCTGGGTCGCGGTCTATCCCGAATCGACGGAGAAGCAGGGCCCCCGCGAGATGGAGAGCCTCGCCTCGGCGCTTTCGGGTGCGCTGGGGACGGGCGTGCTCGGCATCCTCGTCCACGACAGCGACGTGCTGCACCTCTGGGCCTACTCGGCGGGAACGCTTCAGGACGAGTTCGATTCGAACCCCGACTACTTCGCGCCCGCGACGCGGAGTGAGCGCGAACGTTTGAAGGGCCGGCCGGAGGCTCTGGCGGGGATCGGTCCGGCCGGGGTCTCCCTGGAAGCCGTGGATGATGCCCTGGCCGGCCGCGGTTGCGCGCCGGCGGTGGACGAAGAAGCCCTCGCGCAGATGAAGCAGCGCCTGCTCGCGCAGCTCGCGGAGCTGCAAAAGACGAAGCCGAAGCTCGCGAAGCAGTTCGAGGCCCAGGTGCAGACGATGCTCGCCAAGCTCGCCGGCGAGGGGCAGCCCGTGTTCATCGAGGCACGGCTGCAGGCGCTGGCCTCCGCCCTCGGCATCCCGGAGGCGCGGGCGATGATGGGTTTCGCCGACGTGGAGTCGGGCGAGGCCGATGCCGCCGACCTCGTGCTGCTCCCGGAGGCGCGGGCGGCGCGCCGCAAATCGCAACGGGAAGCCCAGGCGCGGCGGCGGGCGGAGCGATGGGACGCGCAGCGGCAGCAGGGCGAGCTCGCGTGGGCGCACGAGCTGCCGCGGCGCAAGGGCCGCGATCCGCTGCTGCGGGTGCTGGGGTTCGCCCCCGACGGCCGCTTCTGGCTGGCGGAGGCCGCCGACCAGGGCAGCGCGCAGTCGCTCGTGGCCTTGGACGGCGACGGCCGCGAGGTCGCCCGCCATCCGCACGAGGGGCTGCTCTCGACCTCGATGGCGCCCGACGGCGCGCTGTTCGCCACCATCAGCGGGGCGCGCCGGCCCATCGTCGTGCGCCGCACGAGCGATCTCTCCATCGTCGCGGAGCTGCCCCCCACGCCGCGCGGCGTGGGCATGGTGCACCTGCCCGCGGGCGGGACCCACGTCGCCGTCGACGATCGAGACGGTACGCTCGGTTTCTATCGGCTTGCGTCCACGGAGCTCGTGCGCAAGGTCGACGTCCGCGGGGCCAACGTGCGCGCCTGCGGGTGGTCACCGGACGGCACCCGCTTCGCCCGCATCGACGGGGGAGACGTCATCGTCACCCGGGTGCCCGACGGCGGCGACATCCTCATCCGCGCGAGCACGCACGGCCTCCAGGCCATCGCGGCGTGCCACCTGCCCGACTCGGCGCGGCTGCTCGTGGCCGGCGACGGCGGCGCCGCCGTCTTCTCCGCGGACGGCGAGCTCGAGCGGCGGCTCACCTGGTCGATCGTGGGCCCGGAGCGCGCGGAGGTGTTCGATCGCATGGCGCAGTTCCTGAGCGCCCGCGGGTCGCAGACGACCGGCTCGGAGCTCGCGAAGAGCCAGCCGCAGCTCGCGCACTCGGGACGCGCGGTGGCGGCGACGCCGGGCTGGCTCGCCGTCCTCGGCGCCGACGGGATCGTGCGCTTCTGGGCGGAGGACGGCGGGTCCCTTGGCCGCCGGGACACGCAGCAGGGCCTGCACTGGGAC
>Ga0114129_10002201_pt1 | contig 26855 bp, 23 predicted proteins | sample RhiMetdeltSRZDD1_FD_80071 | JGI IMG/M metagenome (GOLD analysis project Ga0114129, IMG submission 80071) | Populus rhizosphere microbial communities from Tennessee, USA - Rhizosphere MetaG P. deltoides SRZDD1 (version 2) (version 2) | ecosystem: Host-associated > Plants > Roots > Rhizosphere >...
CCGCCGCGCTCGGCCCGCTGCCGCTGAAGCGCGAGTGGCGCGCCGATTTGTTCGACGGAGAGGCGCCATTCCTGGCGTCGATCTATCTCGGAATGCCTGCCGTCGCGCTCGTCGCGATGGCCTGCGTGCGACGGCGCTGGTTCTGGATCGCCGTCGCCGTCGGCGCGTTGCTCGTTGCGCTGGGCCGGCACACGCCGGTGTACGGGATCGTGTCGACGCTCCTGCCGTTCCTGCGGAGCTTCCGCTATCCCGCCAAGGCCATACCGGTGGTCGCGCTCGGCTGGGCCATGCTCGCGGGCATGGGTTTCGATGCCTGGCGTGACGCGGCGTGGGGCAGCCGCGCGCGCTGGCACTGGTGCGCGGCGGGGTTCGGGCTTCTCGCGCTCGCCGCCGCCGTGGTGGCTGCTTGGTTCTGGGTGACGCCGCAGCAGGTGGCGGATGCGTTGCTTCATCAGCCGGATCCCTATCGGCGTTCGCTCGCGGTGATCTTGCGCGAGCCGAGGGCGGCTACCCTGATGGCCGCCGCTCTCACCGGCGCCGTCGCCGTGATGGCCGTTCTACGAGCACGCCGTCCCGCCCTGGCGGGCGTGCTCGCTCCGGTGGTGGCCGTGCTCGCCGCCGTGGACCTCGCGGCGGCGCACCGCAACCAGAACCCTACCGCGCCGCGCGAGATGCTGGCGAGCCGGCCGCCCGTGCTCGGGCAGGTGCGACAGGACGACGCGCGGCGGCTGTACGTCTACGACTACAGCGGCTTCGCGGGGAAGCCGGAGCAGCATCTCGGGCGGTCGAGTCCCTACCTGCTCGCCGGTGTGCCGCCGGGATTCACCGCCGACCAGGCCCGCGCGTGGGCGGCTCGTCTCTATCCGGTGCCGCCGCAGCCGGCCATCTGGGGTTTGTACGGTAGCTTCGACCTCGATAGCCGACGCCTGTTCCCACCGTACCTGGCCCAGCTCACCGGCTTTCTGCGCGTCACGGAAGGAACGCCCGAGCACCTGCGGCTGCTGCGTGTTGGCGCGGTCAGCCAAGTCATCGCCCTCCATCGCCGCGGTTTCGAAGACCTGCAGCCGGCGGGTACCTTCGAGAGCCTGTATCACGAGCCCGTCCAGCTCTTCCGTGTGCCGGATCCCCTGCCACGCGCCTATGCCGTCGCGGGGAACCGCGTGGCCGACGGCCTGGCCGCCCTCGAACAGGTCCTCGTGGACCCGCGCCTCGATCCGAGCCGCGAGGTGATCCTTCCGTCGGGCATGCCACGGGCGAGCCCGTCGGGCTTCGAATCGGAGGTCCATATCGTCGATCTCCGGCCGGATCGCGTGCGTCTCCGCGTGCGGGCCTCTCACGAGGCGTGGGTCGTCCTCGTGGACACGTTCGATCCCGGATGGCGCGCGACAGTCGACGGCAGGGAAGAGCCGCTGCTGCGGGCGAACCACGCCTTTCGCGCGGTGCACGTTCCGGCCGGGGACCACGTCATCGAGCATGTGTACCGCCCGCGCGCCCTCCTGCTGGGCCTCTCGATCTCCGCGATGGGGCTCGTGCTCTCCGCCGCGGCGTGGTTCGTCGGGCGGGATGCCGCCGCCGCCCGTCCTCAGGAATTGACTGGCCGGGGGACTGATCTATGATGGCAGCTTCCTCGCGAGGTGAGAGCGCGGCCCATGAAGCACCTCCTGTCGCTGAAGGACTACAGCCGGACCGAGATCGAGGAGATCTTCGATCTCGCCGCGCGCGTGAAGGCGGATCCGCTCGCCTACAGCGACGCCCTGAAGGGGCGCTCGCTGGCCATGATCTTCCAGAAGCCGTCGACGCGGACGCGCGTGTCCTTCGAGGTCGGGATGTCGCAGCTGGGCGGCGTCGCCCTGTACCTCGGCGCCAACGACATCCAGTTGAAGCGCGGCGAGTCGGCGGCGGACACGGCCAAGGTCCTTTCCCGCTACGTCGACGGCATCATGGCCCGCGTCTTCTCGCACCAGGACCTGCTCGACCTCGCGAAGTCGGCGACGGTGCCCGTCATCAACGGGCTGTCCGACCTGCTCCATCCCTGTCAGACCCTCGCCGACTACTTCACGCTGCGTGAGCGCAAGGGCTCCCTCGAGGGTCTCAAGATCGCCTACATCGGCGATGGCAACAACGTCTGCAATGAGCTCATGGTGGGAGCGGCGAAGCTCGGCGTGACCATGGCGGTGGCGGCGCCCGAAGGCTTCGAGCCGAACCCGCTGATCGTGAAGAGCGTGATGCGCGAGGCCCAGAAGTCCGGAGCCCCCGCGCCGGTGGTGACGCGCGACCCGCGCGCGGCGGCTTCGCAGGCCGACGTCATCTACACGGACGTGTGGACGTCGATGGGGCAGGAAGAGGAGAACGAACGCCGCATCGCGGCGTTCCAGGGCTACACGATCGACGCCAGCGTGATGCAGGTGGCGCGTCCCGATGCCATCTTCATGCATTGCCTGCCCGCGCACCGCGGGCAGGAGGTGTCGGCCGACGTGATCGACGGGCCGCGCTCGGTGGTGTTCGATCAGGCCGAGAATCGCCTGCATGTCCAGAAGGCGATCCTGATCCTGCTGCTCGCGCGGCGGGAGTAACCTTCTTTATTTACACTCTCGAGTGCCGCCACGGCGTCACTCGAGAGTGCGGGGCCTGCGGGGCCACCGACGCCCAACTATGGCGCGGCTCCTCGGCCCCGGGCAGCTCTCAGCCTCAACAGCTCCTCGGCCCCGGGCTACCGTTCCCTTGCGGCCATGGCCTTCAGGGCCAGGCGGATCTCGGGCGGATCGACGTCGGGGCGCACCACCACCTCGCCGACGCGCGTGGGCAGCACGAACGGTACCCGGCCCTGCTTCGCCTTCTTGTCGTGGCGGAGGGAGGCGAGGATCTTGTCCACGGAAAGGTCCGAAACCTTCGGCCGCGGGCCCAGGCGATCGACGGCGCCGACCATCGTCTCGTAGACGTCGCTGCCCAGCAGCGCCTTGCGCTGAGCGAGCCAGGCGGCGCCGACCATGCCCCAGCCCACCGCCTCGCCATGGGTGAAGCGGCGATACGCGGTGGCCGATTCGAGGGCGTGCCCGAGGGTGTGCCCGAGGTTCAGCACCCGCCGCAGGCCGCCTTCCTTCTCGTCGCGGCGGACGACGTCGGCCTTGATGCGGCACGCGCCCGCGACGGCCTTCACCATCGCCGCCCGGTCCCACCCGACGAGCTCCGGCGGGGCCGCCCGCAGCAGCTCGAAGAGCGGCGGGTCGCCGATGATCCCGCACTTCAGGATCTCGTAGGCCCCGCTCCGCAGCTCGCGCTCCGGCAGGGTCTCGAGATGGGCGACGTCGATGATGACCGCGCGCGGCTGGTGGAAAGCGCCGATCAGGTTCTTGGCTTTCGGATGGTTGACGCCGACCTTGCCGCCGATCGAGCTGTCGACCATCGAGAGCAGCGTCGTGGGCAGGCCGATCCAATCGATGCCGCGCATGTAGGTGGCGGCGGCGTAGCCGGCCATGTCGCCGACGACACCGCCCCCCAGGGCGACGACGACGCCGTCGCGGCCGAAGCCGGCGCGGAGCAGCTCGTCCTGGAGGCGGTCGACGGTCGCGCGCGTCTTATATCGCTCGCCGGGCGGCACGAGGATGCGGGTGACGCGGCCGGTCGACTTCAAGGCGCGCTCCACCCGCGCGCCGTGCAGCTTGTGGACCTTGCGATCGGCGACCAGCGCGATGGGACGGCCGGAGAATGCGGCCAGGCGCTCGGGGATGAGCCGCGTCGCGTCCTCGCCGATGACGATGGGATAACTGCGCTCGCCGAGGTCGACGGGGATCTCGATCATAGTGAAGGACGATTCTAGTACCCGGCGGGAGCCGGTGCGAGCAAGGTCACGGCGACGACGATGGGGCCGGGATGTCGTCCCGGGGAACCAGCACACGGTAGCGCCAGCGTCCGAAACGCGTCCCCAGGTCCACGTAGGCCGCGTTCCGATAGAAGGTGTCGACGTAGCCATCGATGGACTCGACGCGCCACCGGCCCACCGGCAGCACGATCGTCCGGTAGTAGCGTGAGGCCACACGCTGCGGCACCACCTCGATGCCGGAGGCGCCGGAGCGCAGCATCACCACGAAGCTCGAGCCCTCGACCTCGACGGGCTGGCCCAGATAGAAGTACGCGTATTCGGGTCGGAGGGCGAGGAGCGGGCCGCCGCGTTTGGCCAGGGCGCGGTAGAAGGCCTCGGCGGCGGCGGCGTCGCGGGCGGTGGGCAGGGGGAAGTGTGCGCACGAGATCGCTACTGCCGCCACCACTGCGCAGCCCGCGGCCGCCAACGCCGCGCGCCCACGCACATGGTCCGTGGAGGTCCCCGCGGCCGACCATGCGCCGAGCCAACGGCCGGCGAGCACGACTGTCGCCGCACCGAGCGGCATCAGGTAGTTGGTGCCGGCGCCGTACTTGGCCAGGGCCGGGATCGCCGCCGCCCCCCCCGCCCAGAGCGCGAGCGTGCCGTCGCGCCACGTCCCGCGTCCCCCCGGCAGGACGAGCGCGAGCGCGATCACCGCGGCCACCAGGGGCAAAGCCATGGCGCGCGTGAAGTGGAGCAGGGAGTGGACAATCCAGACGGCGTCCCAAGGGTGGTTTGCCCACAGCTTCTGCACCGCGAGGAATCCACCTGACGTTGCGGTTTGCAGAGCGCCTACGGTGACACCGCCGAGCGCGGCGAAGGCCGCCGCCGCGCGCACGGCGCTCCGCCGATCGACGATGAGCCAGACGAGGACGAGCGGGGCGGCGTGGACGGCTGCCGTCGGCTTGGCCAGGAACGCCGCCAACAGCAGGCCCGCGCCGCCCAGGGCGCGACCCCAGCCGAGGGTTTCGCCTCGCTCGACGCGCACGGGCAGCAGGAGTACCGCCGCCCACAGCCACAGGGCCGTCATGAGGCCATCCATGCGCACGAGCATGTACCACGACGTCATCGTCATCGGGGCCAGCGCGAGGGCGGCGGCGGCCAGCGCAGCGACGGGCGTAGTGCGGCGCCGCACCAGGACGTAGACCGCGCCCGCCATCCCCGCCGTCCACACGAGCGCCAACACGCGCGCCCCCGCGAGCGGCTGCGGCAGCCATGCCACGATCGGCGTGAGCAGCGCCGGCAGCAGTGGCGTCCACGCGAGGGGAAAGGGCACGCTCGTGCCGACGGGATAGAGGGTCTCCGGAGCCTGGAGCATGCGCCGCGCGTAGTCCAGGAATAGCCCTTCGTCGGGCGACCAGTCCCACGGATAGCGGATGAGCACCACCGCGTGGAGCAGGTAGACGAGAAACACGCCGATACTCGCCGCCGTCGCCACGAGCTCGTAACGGGCCGTGGGCACTCTCAGGGCCGCGGCCTCCAGCCTCGTCATGCCGCACTCCCCTCCCGCCACGGCAGGTCGCTCACCAGGGACGATTCTAGTACCCGGCACGAGCCGCGGCGAGCGAGCGTCGTTCGGATAGAATCAGAGGTTTCATGGCTGCCAGCATCTTGCGTGCGGATTATCTCGTCCTCGGCTCGGGCATCGCGGGCCTGCGCGCGGCCATCGGCCTCGCCCGCCACGGCTCCGTCCTCGTGGTGACGAAGGACCAGCCCACGGAGAGCAACACCGGGTATGCCCAGGGCGGGGTGGCGGTGGCGGTGGCGGCCGACGACGACACCGAGCTGCACCTCGAAGACACGCTGAAGGCGGGGGCCGGGATCGTCTCCGCCCCGGCCGCGCGCGTGCTCGTGGAAGAGGGGCCCGAGCGCATCCGCGAGCTGGCCTCCTGGGGCGCCCGTTTCGATCGCGAGGCGGGCCGGCTGCAGTTCACCCGCGAGGCGGCGCACTCCCGTAGCCGTGTGCTGCATGCCCTCGGGGACGCCACCGGCTGGGAGATGGTGCGCGCGCTCCTCGAGAAGACGCAAGGCACGGCGGGGGTGACCGTCCGCTCGTTCTCGTGCTCCACCGACCTCGTGCGCGACGGCGATCGCGTCGTCGGCTGCCGCTTCCTCGACGAGCGCAGCGACGAGACGGTGGTCCTCGCTCGGAGCACGCTGCTCGCCACCGGCGGCGCCGGCCAGATCTTCCGCGAGACGACGAACCCGCCGGTGGCCACCGGCGACGGCGTGGCCATGGCGCGCCGCGCGGGGGCGGCGCTGCTCGACATGGAGTTCATCCAGTTCCACCCGACGGCGCTGGCGGTGGCGGGCGCGCCGCGTTTCCTGATCTCGGAGGCGGTGCGCGGTGAAGGCGCCCACCTCCGCAACACGAAAGGCGAACGGTTCACGGAGGAGCTGGCCCCGCGCGATCAGGTGGCGCGGGCGATCTTCCGCGAGGCGCGGGCCGGGGGCGGCCCGGTGACACTCGACCTGCGGCATCTCGACCCGGAGAAGGTCAAGGTCCGGTTCCCGCGCATCGGGGCCATGTGCCAGCGTTTCGGCCTCGATCTCACGAAGGACCCGATCCCGGTGACGCCGGCCGCCCACTACGTGATGGGCGGGGTGGCCACCGACCTCTGCGGCCGCTCGACGCTGCCGGGCCTGTATGCGGCCGGGGAAGTGGCGGGCACCGGCGTCCACGGTGCGAACCGGCTGGCCAGCAACTCGCTGCTCGAAGGTCTCGTCTTCGGCGCCCGCGCCGCCCGCGCGATCGTGGCCGATGGCCTGGCCGCCCCCGGCAACGTGGAGGCGGCGGAGCGTGCACTGGCGCCGGCCGCGCCCGTGCGCCGCGAGGACGTGCAGGAGAAGGCGTGGACCTGGCTCGGTCTCGAGCGTGAGGCCGGTGGGCTCCGGCAACTGCTCGCTTTCCTGGACGGCGCGCGCCGCGAGGGCGGACGCCCCGCCGATCGCAGCCAGGCCGAGCTGCGCAACGTGATCGATGTGGCCTCGGCCATGGCGGCGGGTGCGCTCTTCCGTGAAGAGAGCCGCGGCGGCCACTTCCGGACCGATTTCCCGGCGACGGACGACCGCCGCTTCCACGGACACACACTTCTCGAGGGCTCCGGGCCGCGGCTCGTCGACATCGACACCGCCGTGCCCACGCTTCACGCATGCTGATGTTTGCCGCTGCCGCCGTGCCCCGCCCCGCGGTGACGCTCTTCCCGTTCGGCGAGTACTGGTGGTTCTATCTCGCCTTCGCCGGCTTCGTGATGGTCCTGCTCGCCCTCGACCTCGGCGTCTTCCATCGCAAGGCGCACGCCGTCCGCTTCCGTGAGGCGCTGGCCTGGAGCTTCGTGTGGGTGAGCCTGGCGCTGGCCTTCAACTTCGGCTTCTACCAGTACATGCTCCACCACTTCCCCCAGGATCCCCGGCTCATGGCGGTGCCGGGGTTCGACTCCGTGGCGGCGGCGAGGGACACCGCCTTCGAGTTCCTGGCCGGCTACGTGATGGAGTACTCGCTTTCCGTCGACAACATCTTCGTGTTCATCGTGGTGATGACCTACTTCAAGGTCCCGGGGCCGCTGCAGCATCGCGTGCTGTTCTTCGGCATCCTGGGGGCGCTGGTCTTTCGGGCCATCTTCATCGCCGTGGGCGCGCTGCTCATGAAGTTGTGGTGGATGATCTGGATCTTCGGGCTGTTCCTCATGTACACCGGCTTCAAGATGATGTTCGCCAAGGAGGACGGCGTCGAGCCGGAGGAGAACGCGATCGTCGGCCAGTTCCGCAAGCGCGTGCCCGTCACACCGCAGCTGCACGGGCAGCTCTTCTTCGTGAAGCTGGAGATGGAGGGCGTGCGCAAGCTGCACGCCACACCGCTCTTCGTGACATTGCTCTTCCTCGAGCTGACCGACATCGTCTTCGCCGTGGATTCCGTGCCCGCCATCTTCGGCCTCACCAGCGAGCCGCTGGTCGTGTTCACCTCGAACATCTTCGCCATCCTCGGCCTGCGGAACCTGTACTTCATGCTGGCGGGGGCGATGGACAAGTTCCACATGCTGAAGTACGGCCTGGGCATCGTGCTGATGTTCGTCGGCTTGAAGATGACGGCCCTCAACTACCTCTTCGGCGGCCACTTCCCGATCACGTGGTCGCTGGGGATCATCCTGGGGGTCATCGCCGTTTCCGTCGTCTTGTCCCTCCTCTTCCCGAAGCCGCCGGAGCCGCCGGACGCTTCCGAGGTGAAGTCTTGAGCGAGCAGAAAGAACGCAGCATGAAGGAGATCACCCCCAAGGGCGACGACTACTCGCAGTGGTACCTGGACGTGGTCCTGAAGGCGGAGCTCGCCGACTACGGTCCGGTGAAGGGCTGCATGGTGATCCGGCCCTACGGGTACGCGATCTGGGAGGCCATGCAGCAGGACATGGACCGGCGCATCAAGGAGACGGGGCACGTCAACGCCTACTTCCCGCTGCTCATCCCGAAGAGCTTCCTCGAGAAGGAGAAGGAGCACGTCGAAGGCTTCTCCCCCGAGTGCGCGTGGGTGACGATCGGGGGCGGGGCCGAGCTGGAGGAGCCGCTGGCCATCCGGCCGACGTCGGAGGCGATGATCTGCTCGATGTACGCGAAGTGGGTCAACTCCTGGCGCGACCTGCCCATCCTGATCAACCAGTGGGCGAACGTCCTCCGCTGGGAGAAGGTCACGCGGCCGTTCCTGCGCACGACGGAGTTCCTCTGGCAGGAGGGCCACACGCTGCACGCCACCTACGAGGAGGCCGAAGAGGAGACCTTGAAGATGCTGCACGTGTACCGCAGCTTCTCCGAGGAGATCCTCGCCATGCCGGTGGTGTGGGGTCAGAAGTCCGACACCGAGAAGTTCGCGGGCGCGCAGAAGACGTACTCGATCGAGGCGCTGATGGGCGACGGCAAGGCGCTGCAGGCGGGCACCAGCCACAACCTCGGCCAGCACTTCGCCACGGCCTACGAGATCTCGTTCCTCGACAAGAACCAGCAGCGCTCGCTGCCGTGGTCGACGTCGTGGGGGACGTCGACGCGGATGATCGGCGGCCTCATCATGACCCACGGTGACGACAACGGGCTCATCCTGCCCCCGCGGGTGGCGCCGTACCAGGTGGTGATCGTGCCGATCCCGCCGCGGAAGGGTGACGTCAACGAGGCGGTCCTGCCCAAGGCCCGCGAGGTCCAGGCGGCCTTGCGCGCGGCCGGCATCCGCGTGCATCTCGACGACCGCGACACCCAGCTCCCCGGCTTCAAATACGCCGACTGGGAAATGCGCGGGGTGCCGCTGCGCCTGGAGCTGGGCCCCAAAGACCTGGAGAAAGACCAGTGCGTGCTCGTGCGCCGCGACAACCGCGAGAAGTCGTTCGTGCCCCTGGCCGGGCTCGCCACCGTCGTGCGCGAGAAGCTCGACACGCTCCAGAAGGACCTGCTGGAGCGCGCGCGGAAGTTCGTGGCGGACAGCACCACCCACGTGAAGACGTACGACGAGTTCAAGCAGGTGATGGCCGACAAGCGCGGCTTCATCGTCACCGGCTGGTGCCGCACCGCGGAGTGTGAGGCGAAGATCAAGGAAGAGACCAAGGCCACCGTCCGGGTGATCCCCCTCGAGGGCGAGGCCGTCGCCGGCGCGTGCGTCCGCTGCGGCCAGCCGTCGGCCCGCGAGGTCTACTTCGCGCAGGCGTACTGATGACAGGAGCGAACGAGCGCGTGGCCTCGAGCCCGACGTCGATGCTGGCGACCTGGCTCGCCACCGGTTTCGGCTCCGGCTATTCGCCGATCGCGCCGGGCACGGCGGGCACCGTCGTGGGGCTGCTGCTGTTCTGGCCCGCCGCCTATCTGCCGTTTCCCTACCAGCTGGCGGCCACTGTCGTCCTGTTCCTGGTCGGCGTGCAGGCGGCCACGATCGTCGAGCGTGAGACCGGCCTCAAGGACCCCGGCATCGTCGTGGTCGACGAGATCGTCGGCATCTGGGTCACCATGCTGCACGTGCCGTGGACGTGGCCGTATGCGCTGGGCGGCTTCCTGCTCTTCCGCATCTTCGACGTCGTCAAGCCGTTCCCGGCGCGGACGGCGGAGTCCCGGCTGCCGCGCGGGTGGGGGATCGTGTGCGACGACGTGGTGGCCGGGATCTACGCGAACGTCGTCCTGCAGGTCGTCCGCTGGTACGTCGGCTGATCAGGCCGGCGTCGACGACGCGGCCGGCTCTTCGGCGCGGCGTGGCTTGACGACCCACGCTACCGCCACTCCCAACAGGTACAGGACGATCATCGGCGCCGCCAGCATGGTCTGCGTGACCGCGTCGGGCGTCGGCGTCAGCACCGCCGCGATGACGAACGCGGCCAGGAAAGCGTACTTGAAGTTGCGCAGGAGGAACCCAGGGGTGACGAGGCCGATGCGCGCCACCACGCCCATGAGGACCGGGGTCTGGAACATCACGCCGAGGGCGAGCAGGAACCACGAGTAGAACTCGAAGTACTCGCCGACCTTGGGCATCACCTTCATATCCGTGCCGGCAAAGGCGAGCAGGAAGCCGGAGGTGGCCGGGATCAGGTAGAAATGGCCGAAGGCGGCTCCGGCGATGAAGAAGAGCGAGCCGAAGCCGATGAACGGGATCGCATACAGCTTCTCGTTGCGGTAGAGGCCCGGTGAGATGAACGCCCAGACCTGGTACAGCAGGTAGGGCGACACCACGAAGATGCCGGCGAAGAACGACATCTTCATGTAGAGCATGACCGGCTCGGTGATGCTGGTGACGATGAGCTCGACGCCGGGAAACGCGTTGCGCAGCGGCTGGGTCAGCTGGTGGAACAGCCACTCGCGGAACCGCCAGCACGCGATCATGCCCACCAGCAGCGCCAGCAGGGAGTGGATCAGTCGGACGCGCAGTTCCTCGAGGTGCTCGAGGAACGTCATCCGGTCAGGATCGGGTCGTTCCTTCGGGGCCAAGCTCAGGTGTCGTTTCGGATGATGGCGGCGTGGACGACTGGGCGACGGTGTCGGCGGCGGCGATCGCGACAGGCTCGGCGGTGGGAGCGGGCTCGGTCACGGCGGGCGTTTCTGCCACCGGGGGCGGCAGGGCGGCCGTGCGCTTCTCGGCTTCGACCTCCTCCTCGATCGTGCGCTGGAAATCGCTGCTGGCCTTGCGGAACTCCGCCATCATCTTTCCCATGCTCTTGCCGATCTCGGGCAGCTTGCGCGGCCCGAAGACGATGAGGGCGATGCCGAGGATGAGGAGCAGCTCTTGAGTGCCGATGCTTCCGAACATGATGACTCTCTTGGGCGCCCGTTCGAAGCGCCTCAGCCCGCCATCTTATCCGATTTCACCAGACCGCGGCGGGGCAGGACGGCGGTGCCGGGGCCCACGATGCCGCCCGACACGATCATCTGCATGGCCTCGTCGAACGGCACGTCGAGGGGCGTCACCTCGCGGGCGTCGCAGACGATGAGGAAGCCGGCGGTGGGGAGCGGCGTGGTCGGGATGAACACCGTCACGCCGCGCTCGTCACGGCGGGTGACGAAGCCGACCATGAAGAGCCCCGGCCGCGGGAACTCCACCGCCACCACCTCCTGCTCGCTGGAATCCTCGCGGGCCAGGGTCATGAAGAGCTGCTTGGCCGGCCCGAAGATCGAGCGCACGAGCGGGATCTTGAGAAGCAGGTTCTCGAAGCCGCGGACCAGGCGCGCGCCCACGATGTTGTTCGCGAGGAGGCCGACCACGAAGATGGCCAGGAGCATCAGCAGCAGCCCCAGGCCGGGCAGATGGCGGCCGACGATCGCCTCGATCACCTCGGCGACGGGGCCGTCCAAGGTGGTGAACAGGAGCTTGAGGAGCCACCAGGTGATGAGCAGGGGCAGGACGACGAGGAGCCCGGTGACGAAGACGCGACGCGGGTGACGGAACGGGGACATATCGACGCGCTATTTTAGCATCTCAGGCGACGCGCCCCCGCGCGGCCACGCGCAGCTCGCCTTCGACGCGGCCGCCGCGCACGGCGACGAGCCGGTCGTGCAGGTTCACGACCGGGCAGACGTGGGCGGGAACCACCTCCACGCGCTCACCGACGTGCCACGTCGTCCCCGGCGCGGGGGCGACGACGCCGTGCTCCTCCGTGAGCCGCACCAGGCGCCCGCGGCCTCCCGCCACCATGCCATAGGCGTCGCCCGTGGGCCGCTGGATGTCGCTCGACAGCGTCTTGCTGCCGGCGTCCAGCACGACGCGATCGGCGGCGGGCACGCTGACCACGGTGGCGAGAACGGTCAGCGCACAGTCTTCGGGCTGGCAGATGCCGAGGCCGACCTGGGTGGCATCGTTGAAGACGTAGGTGCCCGGCCGGCACTCGGTGACGCCGGCGATACTCATCGAGGCGGCGGCGGTCGGCGTCGAGCCGACGGAGACGTCCTCGATCTCGAATCCCGCCGCGCGCAGTGCCTCCGCACAGCGCACGAGCACCGTGCCTTCGTCGCGCCCGACGGCGGCGACCTTGTCGGCGGTGGGCTCGGCGTACGCCTGGCCGGCGTGGGTGAAGATCCCTCGCAGCCGCAGGCCGCGCAGCGGGGCGATCGCGCGGGCGAGATCGATGGCGTTCTCCGGGAGGACGCCGGTGCGGCGCAGGCCCATGTCGATCTCGATCCGGACGTCGAGGCGTCGGCCCGTCGGCCCGACGACGCTCGCCAGAGACTGCGCGCCCTCCACGCTGTCGACGCCCACCACGACCCGCGCGCGCTCCATGAGGGCGAGCAGGCGCCGCGCCTTCGTCTCGCCGACGAGCGGGTACGCGAGGAAGAAATCACCGAGCCCCGCGTCCGCGAAGGCCTCGGCTTCGCCGAGTTTGGCCAGCGTCATCCCGGAAGCGCCCGCCGCGATCTGCAGGCGCGCGATCTCGGGGATCTTGTGCGTCTTGGCGTGCGGCCGCAGGCGGACGCCTGCGCGTCGGGCGGCCAGAGCCATGGCCGCGATGTTGCGCTCGAGGCGGTCCATGTCCACGACGACGCACGGGGTGTCGAGCTCGTCGAGCATGGCCGATGATCGCACGCCGGTGGGCTGTCGATAGAATGGGCGGATGTCGCGCCGCCGACGCACCTCCATCCTCGCCGCTCTGGTCGTGGCTCTCGGCCTCGCCCTGTCGAGCTGCTCCGCCGGCTACGTCCTGCGCTCGGCGTGGTACCAGGCGGAGATGCTGGGCTCGCGGGTGCCGATCGAGAAGGCGCGCCAGAGCGGGCGCCTCACGCCGGCGCAGAGGAGCGCCCTCGACAAGGTGGCGGACATCAAGGCCTTCGGCCGCACGCTGGGTCTGGCCGCCACCACCAACTACGAGACGGTGGCGCTCGGCTGGAATCGTCGGATGTGGAACGTGAGCGCGTGTGCGCCGCTCGCCTTCCAGTCGAAGACCTGGTGGTTCCCGATCGTCGGCCGTGTGCCGTACCTCGGCTACTTCGACCGGAAGCACGCGGACGCGGCGGCGGAGACGCTCGCCCGCGACGGCTGGGACGTCTACGTCCGCGAGACGGGGGCGTACTCCACCCTCGGCTGGTTCCGCGATCCCATCCTGCCGTCGATGTTGACCTGGGGCGAGGAGGACCTCGCGGAGACGATCCTGCACGAGCTGGCCCACGCCACGCTGTGGGTGAAGGGTAGTGTCGCCTTCAACGAGAGCTTCGCCAGCTTCGTCGGCGAGGAGGGCGCGTTCCGCTACCTGGAGGCGCGGTACGGCAAAGACTCGGAGACCTACCGCCGCGCCCGGGAGGACGAGAAGGACGGCGAGTCGTGGCGGCAGGTGCAGCGCGGGCTGTTCCAGGACCTCGAGCGCACGTACGCGGACACGTCTCTCTCCGACGAGGCCAAACGCGCGCGGAAGGCCGAGCTGATCGCGGCCCTGCCCGAGCGGGTGGCGGCGGCGCCGTTCCACCAGCGCGAGCGATTCGCGAACGCCGCGCGCCACGGCGTCTGGAACAACGCCCGCCTCGCGCAGTTCCGGACCTACAACTCGGACCGGCCGGCCTTCGCGAAGCTGCTGGCGAAGAGCGGCGGCGACCTGCTGGCGTTCATCGACAGCGTGCGCACGCTGGCGGCGAAGGGAGAGCCGTTCGCGGAGCTGGCGCGGGCGGCGGGGGAGAGCTAGGGCACGATGGTGCGGCAGGTCATGACGAGCCTCCAGGTGGCCACGCGGCGCGGCCTCACCGACGTGACGGGCGAGCTGCGGGCCTTCGTCCAGAAATCCGGCGTGCGCGCCGGGCTCTGCACCGTCTTCATTCGCCATACCTCCGCCAGCCTCGTCATCCAGGAGAACGCCGATCCTTCGGCCCGCCGCGACCTCGAGCGCTTCCTCGACCGCCTCGTCCCCGAAGGGGATCCGATGTACGAACACGATGCCGAAGGCGACGACGACATGCCCGCCCACATCAAGTGCGCGCTCACGCACACCTCGGAGCAGATCCCCGTCGCCGACGGCGACCTCGCCCTCGGCACGTGGCAGGGCCTCTACGTCTGGGAGCATCGCGACGGCCGGCATCGCCGCGAGCTGGCGATCCACCTGCTCGGGGAGTAGGGGACCTACAATCGAAGACAGGACGGAGGACTCATGAACGTCAATCGCCAGGGCAATGCCGTGACCCTCGAGCTCGCTCCCGCGGAGGTGCGCCTCCTGCGCCGCGCCCTGGAGCGCGCGTCGTTCATCGACACGCCCGTCTCCGAGCAGGCTGAGATCGCGGCCTTCTGCGCCCGGGCCCTCGAGCGCCTGCCGAACGACGTGTCGCCGTCGTAAATCGCACCCGGCATTTTCTACAAAACGCCCACGGGTCGGTTGGTTGAAGTAGCTTGTTTTTAATTACTTACGGGGGCATGTGTCTTGCATTGGCCGGGACCGTGAAAACCCTTCCAGGCGCGCCCTACCCGCTTGGCGCCACGGCGGATGGCGCCGGGACGAACTTCGCGCTCTTCTCTGAGAACGCGACCGGCGTCGATCTCTGTCTCTTCGACGGCGCTGATGACCAGCCGATGACGGTGGTGCCGGTCACCGAGCGGACCGACCACGTCTGGCACGTTTGTCTGCCGGAGGTGAAGCCCGGCCAGCGCTACGGGTACCGCGTGGACGGCCCCTACGACCCCGCCGCCGGGCATCGCTTCAACCGCGCGAAGCTCCTGCTCGACCCCTATGCGCGGGCGATCGACGGCACCATCCGGTGGAGCGACGCGATCTTCGGCTATCCGATCGGCCATGACGAGGCGGACCTCGCCCGGGACGATCGCGACAGCGCCTCCGGCATGCCGAAGTCGGTGGTGGTGGACACGGCGTTCGATTGGAACGGCGATGCCACGCCCGCGCGGCGTCCCTGGGACGGCGGCGTGATCTACGAGATGCACGTGAAGGGGATGACGGCGCGGCATCCCGACGTGCCGCCCGAGCAGCGCGGAACCTACGCCGGCCTGGCCAGCCCGCCCATCCTCGACTACCTGAGGAAGCTCGGCGTCTCGACTGTCGAGCTCATGCCGGTGCACCACTTCGTCGACGATCGGCATCTGCTGGACCGCGGCCTGACGAACTACTGGGGCTACAACTCCATCGGCTTCTTCGCCCCCGACCCGCGGTACTCGAGCAGCGGCAGCCGCGGCGAGCAGGTCCGCGAGTTCAAGCAGATGGTGAAGGCGTTCCACGAGCAGGGGATCGAGGTCATCCTCGACGTCGTCTACAACCACACCGCCGAAGGCAGCCACCTCGGGCCCACGCTGGCGTTCCGCGGGATCGACAACGCGAGCTACTACCGGCTGATGCCCGACGACCGCCGCCACTACATGGACTTCACCGGCTGCGGCAACACCCTGAACATGACGCACCCGCGCACTCTGCAGCTCCTCATGGACAGCCTGCGGTATTGGATCCAGGACATGCACGTCGATGGATTCCGCTTCGACCTGGCCTCGGCGCTGGCCCGCGAGCTGTACGACGTCGATCGCCTCGGGGCCTTCTTCGACTGCATCCACCAGGATCCGGTCATCTCCCAGGTGAAGCTGATCGCGGAGCCGTGGGACCTGGGCGCGGGCGGATACCAGGTCGGCAACTTCCCGAGCTTGTGGTCGGAGTGGAACGGCAAGTATCGCGACTGCGTGCGCGACTACTGGCGCGGCGCGGATCAGACGCTGCCCGAGTTCGCGTCGCGTTTCACCGGCAGCGCCGACATCTACCAGGGCAGCGGGCGCCGCCCGTTCGCCAGCATCAACTTCGTCACCGCCCACGACGGCTTCACCCTGAACGACCTCGTTTCCTACAACGAGAAGCACAACGAGGCCAACGGCGAGGAGAGCCGCGATGGCGAAAGCCACAACCGCTCCTGGAACGGCGGCGCCGAAGGGCCGACCGACGATCCCGAGATCGGCGCTCTGCGCGCGCGGCAGCGGCGCAACTTCCTGGCCACGCTTCTGCTCTCCCAGGGTGTGCCGATGCTGCTCGCGGGCGACGAGGCCGGCCACACCCAAAAGGGCAACAACAACACCTACTGCCAGGACAACGAGCTGAGCTGGATGGACTGGGAGCACATGGACGCCGACCTGGTCGAGTTCACGCGCCGCGTCATCCAGCTCCGCCGCGACCATCCCGTCTTCCGCCGCCCGCGATGGTTCACCGGCCGCGGGGTGGAAGGTTCCCAGCTCACCGACATCGAGTGGTTCACACCCGAAGGGGAGCGGATGTCGGACGAGCACTGGAACAGCGGATTCGCGAAGTCGCTGGGGGTGTTCCTGAACGGCAAGGGCATCGCCGGGCAGGACGCGAATGGCGAGCAGATCGTCGGCGACAGCTTCTACGTCCTTTTCAACGCGCACTACGAGCCACTGGCCTTTCGTCTGCCGTCCGAGGAATGGGGGAAGTGCTGGCACCTGCGGGTCGATACTCGCGACCCCGTCGTCGTCGACAAGGAGGAGTGCCACGCGGCGGGCGGCGAGCTGACGGTGGAGGCCCGGTCGCTGGTGGTGCTGCAGCGTGGCACCGTCTGAGCCGCGGGCGACGTATCGCGTCCAGCTCCACGCCGGCTTCGGGTTCGACCAGGCGGCGGAGATCGCGGACTATCTCGAGCAGCTCGGCGTCAGCCATCTCTACTCGTCGCCGTACCTGGAGGCGGTGCCGGGCAGCACCCACGGCTACGACGTCATCGACCATCACCACGTCAGCCGCGACCTCGGCGGGGCGGAGGCCCACGCCCGCTTCTGCCTGACGCTGGGCCGGCATCATCTCGGCCAGCTCCTGGATGTGGTGGCCAACCACATGGCCATCCACCGCGAGAACCGCTGGTGGTGGGACGTGCTCGAGAACGGCCCCGCCAGCCGCTACGCGGCGTACTTCGACGTCGACTGGGATCCGCCCGAGGCGAAGCTGCGCAACACCGTCCTGCTGCCCGTGCTCGGCGACCACTACGGCCGCGTACTGGAGGCGGGTGAGCTGCGGATCGTTCGGGAGGGCGGTGGGTTCGTGATGCGCTATGGAGAAGCGGCCTGGCCGCTGGCCCCGGCCTCGACCGACACGATCCTGGCCGCCGCCGCCGAGCGCTGCGGCTCCGACGAGCTGGCCTTCCTGGCCGATGCCCTCGCGCGGCTGCCGCGCCCGACCGTCACCGACCCCGCCGCCTTGAAGCGCCGCCATCGCGACAAGGAGGTGCTGCGGGCGCACCTGTCCCGGCTGTGCGAGCAGGACCCCAAGGTGGCGGCCGCCATCGACGCCCAACTCATCACCATCAACGCCTCACCGGATGCCCTCGATGCCATCTGCGAGCGCCAGAACTATCGCCTCGCGTTCTGGAAGGCGGCCGCGCGCGATCTCGGCTATCGGCGGTTCTTCGACATCAACACCCTCGTGGGGCTGCGCGTCGAGGACGAGCGCGCCTTCGAGGACACGCACTCCGGCATCCTCGCCTGGCTGGCGGACGGCGTGATCGACGGCGTGCGCATCGACCATCCCGACGGCCTCGCCGATCCCGCCGACTACTTCCGCCGGCTTCGCGAGGCGCGGCCGGCGGCCTGGATCGTGGCCGAGAAGATCCTCGTGCGCGGCGAGCGGCTGCGCGAGCTTTGGGGGATCGCGGGCACCACCGGCTACGACTTCCTGAACCGCGTGACCGGCCTCTTCATCGATCCCGAGGGGGAGACGCCGATGACCGAGCTCTACGCCGCCTTCACCGGCGAGAACCCCGACTGGGAGACGGTGGCCTACGAGAAGCGCCAGCAGGTGATGCGCGAGGTCCTGGGCAGCGATCTCAATCGCGTGGCCGGGCTCTTCCTCGAGATCTGCGAGCGCCACCGGCGGATGCGCGACTACACCCGCCACGAGCTGCACGACGTGCTGCGCGAGGTGGTGGCGTGTTTCCCGGTGTATCGCACCTATGTGCGCGCCGACCAGGGCCTGGTCAGCGACGACGATGTGCGCTACGTGAACGACGCCCTGGACGCCGCTCAGGCGCGCCGGCCGGACCTCGATCCGAGCCTGCTCGATTTCCTGGCCAACCTCCTGCTGCTGCGCACCCGCGGCGAGATCGAGGCGAACCTCGTGAAGCGCTTCCAGCAGCTCACCGGTCCGGCCATGGCCAAGGGCGTCGAGGACACCGCCTTCTACTGCTTCAATCGGCTCACCGCCTTGAACGACGTCGGCGGCGATCCCGGCCAGTGGGGGACGAGTGCCCCGGACTTCCACGCCGCCTGCGTGGAGACCCAGGCGCGTTGGCCGAAGACGATGCTGGCCACCTCGACCCACGACACCAAGCGCAGCGAGGACGTGCGCACGCGGATCGGTGTGCTGTCGGAGATTCCCGACTGCTGGGGCCGGGCGGTGCGGCGATGGTCGGCCCAGAACGAGAGGCACCGCTCCGGCGAGCACCCCGACCGCAACATGGAATACCTGCTGTACCAGACGCTGGTGGGTGCCTGGCCGATCGAGACCGAGCGCATCGTGGCCTACATGGAGAAGGCCTCGCGGGAGGCGAAGGTCCACACGTCGTGGACGAGCCCGAACCGGGCGTACGACGAGGCCCTCAAGAAGTTCGTGCAGGGCGCGCTCGGCGACACCGCCTTCCGAGCCCAGGTCGAGGACTTCGTGCGGCCGCTGGTGGAGCCGGCGCGGGTCACGTCGCTGGCGCAGACCTTGTTGAAGCTGACCTGTCCCGGCGTGCCCGACATCTACCAGGGGAGCGAGCTGTGGACGGACGGGCTCGTCGATCCCGACAACCGCCGGGCCGTCGACTACGAGGCCCGCCGCCGCCTGCTGGCCGCCCTCGAAGGCGCGTCGCCCGAGGAGATCTTGCGGCGCGCGGACGAGGGGCTCCCGAAGCTGTGGGTGACGCGGCAGGCGCTGCACCTGCGCAAGTGTCGCCCGGAGGCGTTCGGCGCGAAGGCCGACTATCGGCCCCTCGCGGTGTCGGGGGCTCGTGACGCGCACGTCGTGGCGTTCGCCCGCGGCGAGGCCGTCGCCACCGTGGTGCCGCGTCTCGTCATCCGCCTCGCCGGCGACTGGCGCGACACGCAGGTCGCCCTTCCCGCCGGACGATGGCACAACACCCTCACCGGGGAGGACGTCGAGGGTGGCGCGCAGCCGGTGGCGGACCTGCTGAGGCGCTTCCCGGTGGCGCTCCTCCGCCGCGACAACGGGTTGCACTGACGGGAAGGGGCCAATGAGCGCTACGATGTCGCGCGTGCGGGAGAGCGACGCCTTCGGAATCGACAGCGGGTACTTCGACATCGGTGGGAAGTGGTGGGAGACCGCGCCGGAGACGCGGCGAGCGCTGCTCCAGGCCATGGGTGTCGACCCTGACGCGCCGGCGGAGCCGCCGCCGGCACCGGTCGCCGTGCTCGTACCGGGCCGGCGCGCCTCGACCCTCCGCGGGCCCGCGGAGATTCTGCTCGAAGACGGCACCACTCTCGATGTGGGCGACGAGCCGCCGTCCGATCTGCCTTTCGGCTATCACGAATGGCGGCCGCGCCGCGGGACGCCCACCCGGTTGATCGTCAGCCCCGGCCGGTGCCCGCTCGACGAGGGCCTCCGCACCTGGGGATGGGCGCTGCAGCTCTACGCGCTACGGTCGGGGCAGAGCTGGGGGATGGGCGATCTCGGGGATCTGCGCGAGCTGGCCGCGTGGTCCCGTACGCAGGGCGCGGGGCTGCTCCTCGTCAACCCCATGGGGGCGGCGCTGCCGTTCGAGCAGCAGGACCCGAGCCCCTATTTCCCCAGCAGCCGCCGCTATCGCAATCCGCTGTACCTGCGTGTCGAGGAGGCGGCGGGGGCGTCACAGGCGGGCCCCGTGCTCGAGGCGGCGGGGGTGGCCGGCCGCGCGCTGAACGGCGATCGGCGCATCGATCGCACCGCGGTGTTCCGCGCGAAGATGCGCGCGCTCGAGACGCTGTACGAGCGTTTCGGCGGGGCGCCCGCCTTCGATCGCTATTGCCGGCGCGAGGGGCCGGCGCTCGAGGATTTCGCCGCCTTCTGCGTGCTGGCGGAGGTGCACGGCTCCGGTTGGCTGGGCTGGCCCGAGGAACACCGCCGGCCCGGAGCGGAGGCGGTGCGTCGTTTCGCCGCCGACAACAGCCACCGCGTCCGCTTCCATCAGTGGCTGCAGTGGCTCCTCGACGAGCAGCTCCGCGGGGCCGGCCGCGAGCTGCGGATCATGCACGACCTGCCGATCGGCGTGGACCCAGCGGGCGCCGACGCCTGGGCCTTCCAGGACGTGCTCGCGCTAGGCGTGCGCGTCGGGGCACCGCCCGATGAGTTCGCGAGCCAGGGGCAGGACTGGGGCCTGCCACCCTTCGTCCCTCACAAGCTCCGAGCCGCCGCCTACGATCCGTTCATCCAGGTGATCCGCGCTTCACTACGCCACGCGGGCGGGCTGCGCATCGATCACGTGATGGGCCTGTTCCGCCTGTTCTGGATCCCGGAAGGACGATCGGCGAAGGAGGGCGCGTACGTCCGTTACGCCTCCGACGAGCTGCTCGCCATCGTGGCCCTCGAGAGCCATCGCGCCGGGGCGATCGTGTGCGGCGAGGATCTCGGGACGGTGGAGGACGGCGTGCGCGCGACGCTCGCCGACCACCGCGTGTTGTCCTATCGGGTGTTGTGGTTCGAGCCCGAGGCTCCGCCGTCGTATCCGCCGCTCGCCCTCTCCGCGGTGACGACACACGACCTGCCGACGATCGCGGGTCTGTGGACCGGCTCCGATCTAGACGAACAGAAGCACCTGGGCACGGCACCCAATGAGGAGGGAACGCGCCGCATCCGCGACAAGGTCGCAGGCCTGACCGGCCTCGCCCCCGACGCGGACCCGAAAGACGTGGTGGTCGCCCTCCACGAGCGCCTCGGCGCGGCGCCGTCGCTCTTCGTCACCGCCACCCTGGAGGATGCGCTGCTCGTGCGCGAGCGCCCGAACATCCCCGGCACCGCCGGCGCGCGCGACAATTGGTCGTTGGCCTTGCCCGCCACCCTCGAGGAGCTGCGCGATCATCCGCTCGCGCTGAAGGTGGCGGAGGTCCTGCGCTCGCGCTGACCGGACCCTCGTAACTACGATTGTGTCTCGGGACGCGACGACGCGTCCGAGTCCGCGTCGCCCTTGCGGAGCACCGGCTCGAGGCGACGCTCCAGGTCACGGATGACACGGCGATCGCGGGACTGACACAACGGGATCTCTTCGCCGGCGATGGTGATCAGGTACAGGTTGTAGTACGTGAGCGTCCCGTCGGAGTCGCTGATGTCGATGTCGCGCTGCTCCAGGCGCGACAGGGCGCGATAGGAGACCTTCGACGGGCCGTCTGCCATCCCGATCAACCGGACCTCGCGCGCGCCATGGTCGAACACGATCCTGCGGTTCGAGCCCATGAGGCCGATCACGATGGCGGCCAGGCCGGCCAGGCAGAAGCCCCCTCCCACCAGGCCGCCGAAGAGCCGCGACCCCAGGTCCTCTCCCCAGACCATGAAGAGCCATAACGCGCCGAAGGCGATGAAAACCATCGCGCATCCGCAGGAGTCCATCCAGTTCGCCTGGAGCACGAGGCGGGTGTCGGTATCCTCGCGGACGTGAAAGGACGAGGCGACCCGCCGGCTGATGACGTTCGGGCGCATCCTACGGCGCGATGTCGGTCCCGCCTCGCGCTGAAGACGCGAGCATGCCGCAGGCGGCGTGGATGTCCGACCCGCCGGAATAGCGGCGGACGAAGCCGAGCCGGTTGTCCGCGAGGGCGGAGAGAAACCCGCGGCGCTCGTCGTCGCCGGCACGCTGGAACTCGCCGGTCGGGTCGTTGATGTCGATGACGGACACGCGGACGCGAAGGCCGGCGAAGAGGCGGGCGATCTCCCGCGCCTCCTCCGGCTGCGTGTTCACCCCCGACATCAGCGGCCAGGCGAGGTTCACCAGGCCGCCGCCGCGGAGCGTGGCGTGCCGCCGCATGGCCGCCGCCAGCTCGGCCACCGAATGCCGGCGCCCCAACGGAACGAGCCGCTGTCGCTTCTCGTCGAAGGCGGAGGTGAGGGACAGCATCAGCCGGTACGGATGGCCCTCGTCGGTGAAGCGCTCGATCATCGGCAGCACGCCGACCGTCGAGATCGTGATGCGGTCGCCCCCCACGCGCACGCTGCACGGATCGCGAAGGACCGCCGCCGCCTGCAGGACGTTGTCGTAGTTCTGGAACGGCTCGCCCTGTCCCTGGAAGACGACGCCGGTGACCGGCCGCTCGGGGCCTTCGCGGCGCACGGTCAGGACCTGCTCCACGATCTCCCACGCCTCGAGGTTGCGAGCGAGGCCGAGCCGCCCCGTCTCGCAGAAGGTGCACGCCATCGCGCAGCCGACTTGCGACGAGACGCAGACGCTCCAGCGCGGCGCCTCGAGCGGGATCCGCACCGTCTCGAACACGGCGCCGTCGGGGGCGCGGAAGAGGTACTTCATGAAGGGATCGAGCTGGCTCGCGCGGCGGTCGGCGACGGCCAGGCGATCGCGGCGGCCGCGCTCGAGGACAGTGGCCGCGACCTTCGGCGACAAACCGGGCACGTCGCCGAGCTCGTCGCGGTCCTGGCCGATGAGCCGGCTGATGATGCGGCGCGACTGAACGGGCGAAAGCCCGAGGTCGGGCCACAGTCGACCGAGCGTCTCCGGCGTCTGCGCGCGCAGGTGGAACGTCACGTGTGCACGCGGGTCAGAACGGCACGACGACGGTCTTGCCGGCGACCTTCAGCTCCACGTCGCTGTCGCCGATCTTCACGACAGTCACGTCGTCGAAGCTGTCGCCCTCGAAGACGAGCCGCTCGTTCAGCATCGCCACCGGTTTGCCGTCGCGCTCGCTGATGGCGGTGAGACGGAAGCGCGGGGCGGGGCCGGAGGGCGAAGCGGCCGGAGCGGTGGGTGCGGCGACGGCGGCGGCCGTGGCGGGAACCTGGAGGGCGGCGGCCGACGGTGGGGTGTCGGCGGACGAGACGATCCGCTCCACGGGCGGTTGTGGCTTTACCGTGGTGACGGGCGCCGCCGGTGCGGCGGTGGTCATGGCCGTGGGCGCCGCGGCGGACACCGGCGCCACGGGAGCCGCCACCGGCGGCGGAGCCGGAGCGGGAGCCTGCGCGGTGGTGGGCCGCGTGCTCCCGCGCCACAGCCACAGGGCGAGGCCGGCGCCGACGGCCATCATGATGATCGCGCCGACGGCGACCCAGACGAGGGGACGGCGATCCTCGCCCGGGCTCGGCCACGGCCGGGCCGCCATCACGAGGAACCCGCCGCGGCCTTCCACCTGCTTGTCGCGTTCGAGCTTCTTCAAAGCCTCCAAGATCAGGCTCATGAGAGGCCTCCTGTGAGTCGGGGGCGGGGGCGCTCCGATCGGCTGTAGATCGCCATGATCGTGCGCGTCCCGATGATGCCGTCGGGCTGGATCTCCGAGTCCTGCTGGAAGCGGCGCACGGTGGCGGGCAAGCCGTCTGCGCGGCCGCCGTAGCCGAGGCGGCCCAGCTCCGCCATCGCCCACGCCGCGGAACGCGCCTCCGTGGCCATCTGCGCGAGCGCTTCCGCGTCGTGCCAGAGGAACACGGCCTGCCGCGTCCACAGCCGGTCGACCTCCTCGAGGGGCACCGCCATCGGCGACGAGGCGCCGTAGCCCAGGTACGCGGTATCCCCGGAGATGCGCAGCAGTGCGACGTAGCACGTGTCGCGACGTGCCGGGTGGAACATCTCGAGGATGACGGGGAAGTCGAAGCGCCGCACCTGTTCCATGTGCGTGCGGAGCTGAGTCTTCTGGAGACCGATGTGTGTGCCCCAGAGAGCCTGGATCTCCGCCATCGACGTGCCGTAGGAGTGGTCGTGGCCCAGCGACATCAGGACGGGCTCGAGGGGCGACCGGGTCGGCAGCGGCGAGGGTGCCGGTGCGAGCGAGGGCGGCAGCACCGCCGCCGCCATGGGCGAGACGCCGGCCCCGCCCGGAACGGGTGCCGAGCGCAGGACAGGCAGGCCCACCGCCGCCGCCACCGCCAGGAAGGCGACGCCCGCGGTCGCCATCAGCACGTATCGCAGAGCCCGCGGCCGCGACAGGCCGGTCTCGCCGCGCACCTCCTTGGCCGCGCGCTTGACGATGTCCTTGTCGATGGCGTGGGTGCCGTTCACGTAGCCGCCCAGTAGCGCGCGGTCGCAGATGAGGTTCACCAGGCGCGGCACGCCGCGCGAGAGCCGATGGACGGCACGCAGGGCGGACGGCGTGAAGGTGACCTTGCCGTCGCCGCCCGCCACCACCAGCCGATGGCGGATGTACTCCGAGACCTCGTCGCGGTGGAGCGGCGAGAGGTGGTAGCGCGCGGTCACGCGCTGGGCGAGCTGGCGCAGGTCGTGGCGGCCCAGCATGTCGTGCAGCTCGGACTGTCCCATGAGGACGATGTGGATGAGCTTCTCGGTATCGGTCTCGAGGTTCGAGATGAGCCGGATCTGCTCGAGCACGTCGGGCGAGAGGTCCTGTGCTTCGTCGATGAGCAGCACCACGTCGCGCCCCTCGCGCCGCGCCGCGAGCAGGAACTTGTGCAGCGCGTCGACGTGATCCTTGAGGGTCGCCCCGGTGACGGGGATGTGCAGGTCTTCGAGGATCGAGCGCAGCAGCTCCGCCGCCGTCACCGCCGGATAGAGGATGACGGCGGTGGCGGTGCGCGCCGGCTCGAGTCGGCTCAGGAAATAGCGCGCGAGGGTGGTCTTGCCCGTGCCGACCTCGCCCGTGATCACGCTGAAGCCGCCGCGCTCGCGCCGGCCGAACTCGAGATGGGCGAAGGCCTCGGTGTGCCGCGGGGAGAGAAAGAGATACTTCGGATCGGGGGTGAGATTGAACGGCTTCTCGGTGAAGCCGTAGAACGTCTCGTACACGCGCCTACTCCTTCGCTTCCGCCTCGATGTACGTCCGGAGGCGGTCTCGCACGGGATCGCGCAGGATGAGGAACTGCACGCCGTTGCGAAAACGCCCCGGCTCGGCAGGGGCGGTGCGCACCACGAGGCCCACCAGCGGCACGGGCTCGGCCCCCGGCAACGTGAGCCGGAGATCGACGGTGCTTCCGACCGGCAGGGCCTCCTGGGTCTCGATGAGCATACCTCGGACGCTCATGTTCAGCACCAGGGCCTCGTGCAGATCGCCGCCGGCGTCGGATCGGCACCACAGACTGAAGGAAGCGTACAAACGAGATTCCCGCCGGGGAGGTACGTCCAGGAGCTCCTCCAGCCGCTGATCCCACACCGCGGGCTCCAGGGGGGAGGGCAGCACGAGGTTGGCGCCGGCGCGGCGCAGGGGGCCTTCGCCCTCGGTGTCGGCGATGGCGGCCAGCGAGATGCGGCGGGTGGCCCCGTCGCTCCGCAGCGTGTGGAGGAGGTCGCTGGCACCGGGCAGCCTGCCGTCGACCACGACCAGGTTCGGCAGCGCCTGGCGGGCAGTGGCCAATCCCTGCTCGGCCTCGCGGCTGAACAGGCGGTCGATGCCGCTGCGCCACAGCACGGTGCGGCCAAGCACGGGCGTCAGATCCTGGGAGGAAACGACGAGAACGCGAGGGACCACGCGCCGGGAGTCTATCATCGCGCCAACGACCCATCGTGCCACGCGGGCGGGTGATAGACTCAATCGATTTCATGGCCGACGACCGCGCGGTGCCCCTGCCGAAGGATGCCGTCCTCGAAGTGCTGCGTCCCGACTACTTGACGTTTGAGACGCGAAACGTCCTGCTCCCCGGTACCACCGTCGTCTTCAACCTCGTGATGGAGGGCCACGCGCTGCCGTTGCGCGTCGTCATCGAGCGCACAGAGGTCGTGGCCAAGGACCTCCGCGGCTACAGCTACGTGTCGCACATCTCCCTGGAGCACCTCACCAGCACCGACCGCCACCTCATCGAGCTGTTCATCAAGAAAGGCCGCGGCGAGCCCCGGCTGGCCCCGTGAGGTCGCTGCGAGATTCGGTGGTGGCGGTGACCGGCGCCTCCGCCGGCATCGGGCGGGAGTGCGCTCTGGCCTTCGCGCGGGAGGGGGCGAAGGTGGCGGTGGGCGCACGGCGGCGCGATCGACTGGACGAGCTGGTGGCGGAGATCGAGCGGGCGGGCGGGCACGCGATGGCGGGGGCGATGGACGTGGGCGAGGAGCACGACGTCCAGCGTTTCGTGGACGCGGCGGCCGCACGGTTCGGCCGCCTCGACGTTCTCGTGAACAACGCCGGCTACGGTATCCACGGCCGGGTGGAGGAGACGCCCACCGCCGCCTTCGAACGGCTCATGCGCGTGAACTATCTCGGCACCGTGCACGGCTGCCGCGCCGCCCTGCCGATCATGAAGCGCCAGGGCAGCGGGGTCATCGTGAACATCAGCTCCATCGTCGGCCACCGTGCGCTGCCCGGCGGCGCCGCCTACGCTGCGACCAAGGCGGCCCAGATCAGCCTGACGGAGTCCCTGCGCGTCGAGCTGCGCGGCACCGGCATCCATGTGTGCTCGGTGCACCCGATCAGCACCCTCACCGAGTTCCACGAGGTCCTCTCGCGCGAGTCGAGCGGCCA
>Ga0114129_10002202_pt1 | contig 26854 bp, 31 predicted proteins | sample RhiMetdeltSRZDD1_FD_80071 | JGI IMG/M metagenome (GOLD analysis project Ga0114129, IMG submission 80071) | Populus rhizosphere microbial communities from Tennessee, USA - Rhizosphere MetaG P. deltoides SRZDD1 (version 2) (version 2) | ecosystem: Host-associated > Plants > Roots > Rhizosphere >...
GACGATCGTCGACGCGGGTTTCACGGTGTCCGGTGCACGCCGCGAAAGGGTGTTGCCGGCCTGGGTGCCCGTGCCGACCTCGGAGGTCGCGATCGGCCGCGCGGTCAAACCGGCCTGATTCGCGATTTGTGCACGGTTTCACGCGCTGAGCACCAATTTTCGTGCACGAATCGCTAGCCGAGCAGGGCCGGCAGCCTCTGCAGTAGGCCGGGCAGGGCGGCGGCCGCAGATTCGCGGACGACGGCGGTGGCCGCGTCAGAGAGCGGCGTGCGCTCGGGGTTCACCTCGATGACAGGGATACCGTTTGCCACCGCGAACTCGGGCAGCCCGGCGGCCGGGTACACGATTGATGAGGTGCCCACCACGACCACGAGGTCGGCCGCGGTCACCGCATCGACTGACCGCTGCCACGCCTCATCGGGCAGCGCTTCGCCGAACCACACCACGTTGGGCCGGATCAATCCGCCGCACGCATGCCGCGGCGGGTCGACCGACGCGACGGGTTCAGGCATCGCGGGAAGCTCGTCGCGGTACTCGCTTTGGCAACGGTCGCAACGGAATTCGAACAAGCTGCCGTGCAGGTGGTAGACCTGCTTACTGCCCGCGCGCTCATGCAGATTGTCGACGTTCTGGGTGACGACGTGCACATCGGCGTAGTCCTGCCACGCCGCAACCGCGAGGTGGCCGTTGTTGGGCTGAACCGAGCCCATCATGTGGTGCCGCCACAGATACCACGCCCACACCCTGTCCGGATGGTCGTGCCAACCCTCCGTACTGGAGATTTCGTACGGGTCGACCTTCGCCCACAGGCCCGTTTCGGCGTCGCGGAATGTCGGCACGCCGCTCTCGGCGGAAATGCCAGCTCCGCTGAGCACCGTCACCTGCACACCACCAAAGTAGCCCGTTTAAGCGATACTGATGCACGTGGCCGAGTTGGGGGATTGGGTTCGTATCGATCCGAACGCCGCCAAGCCGCTTTTTGACCAGCTCAGGACGCAGATCATCGACGGGATCCGGGACGGCAAGCTGCCGCCAGGCACCCGGTTGCCGACGGTCCGCGAACTGGCGGCGCAGATGAGCCTGGCGGTCAATACGGTGGCGCGCGCATATCGGGAGTTGGAGTCGGCGGGCATCCTCGAAACCCGGGGGCGTTTCGGCACTTTCGTCGCGCGAGTCGATCCGGCCGACACCGCGATGGCGACGGCGGCGCATACGTTTGTGTCGGCGGCGCGTGCGCTGGGGATCGACAAGACCGAGGCGATGCGGTACGTCGACGCGGCGTTCGGCTGATCAGCCGCGCCAGCGCAGCACGTCAAGAGCGACCGCGACCTCGACGCTGGAATCGGCGAGCGGTCGGGGTAACAGTTCGTCCGCGCGGGCGAGCCGGCGCAGCAGCGTGTTGCGGTGGGTGTAGAGGCGCTGCGCAGCCCTAGAGGCGTTGCACTGCGAAGCAACGAATGTCCGTACGGTGTCCTGTAATTCGGCTCCGGCAGACTCGAGATCGCCGAGTGTGTGTTGGACGAACTCGGCGGCGCGGTCGGTGTCGGCGGTGATCAGCGCGACGAGCTGGACGTCGGTGAATAGGGCGATCTGTTGCGGTGAATGCAACCGCGCCATCAGCTGCTGCGTGGTGATCGCGTCGAAATGACTGCGCCGAAATCCGTCGACACCGTTGGCAGTCGGCCCGATCGCGATGCGGACATCGGACATGGTGCCGACCGACCGCAACAGCACGTCGGTGTCGACGGTGCCTGCCACCCATACCCACCGCGTCGCCGCACTGGCCAGCACGCTCAGCACGCGGACGGCGCTCGCCGCATGCCCGAAGGCTTCGGCTGCCCCGTCGAGGCGGGCCAGGTCGCCGCCCGGGTCGTCGGTCCAGATGACGGCGGCGGTGTGTGGTCCGGTCAACGCGTAGCCGAGCCGTCCTTCGGCGCGCTGGCGGGGGATCGGTGCGCCGTCGAGAATCAGCGCGACGGTCGCGCGACGTTCGGCGTGTGTGCCGCGGGTGAGTTCGTCGCGCTCCAGGTCGATCTGGGCCGCGATGGCCGCGAGCGTCGCGTCGACGAACGCGCTGATCGACCGGGAGCACACGTCGAGGAACTCGTGCAGTTCTTCCGGATCGGACGTCAGCTCGAACGCGAGCTCCATCAGCCGCCGCCAGGCCACCCCTTCGCCGACGCGATACGCATCCAGCGCGTACGCGTCGAGTCCCCGGCGGACCAGTTCCCGCGCGACGTTCATCGGCTCCGGCCCGGCGTTCGGCGGCACTGGCGCCCCGGGATCGCGGACGTTGGCGGTGGCCCAGAACAGCAGGTTGGCCAGGTTGCTGCGGCTCACCGCGGAGGCGAGGTCCGGGTCGACCGCGATCGCCGGGTTGGCGCCGAGTACGGCATCGTCGAGCTCTTCGAGCCATTCCGGAGGCGCATTGACGGTGACCTGCGCAGCCTGCCGAATCAGCTCCCTGACCCGCGCCGATGGGCGTTTCCACGTCATCACACCACGGTAGACCGTCTGGTGCAAAGTGCACCAGATCACCCCGATGTTGAGACGAATTGCTCTTGGGTGAACCTCGCCTCAACGGGACCATCAATACAACGAAAAACCCATCGTCAGGAGTCACTCCCATGGCCCACACCGCCACCCACATCGAGCACGTCGACGTCTTGATCGTCGGCGCAGGAATCTCCGGCATCGGCGCGGCTTACTACTTGCAGAAGGAGCACCCTGGCCGGTCCTACGCGATCCTCGAAGCCCGCGGCGCGTCCGGTGGCACGTGGGATCTGTTCCGCTATCCGGGGATTCGCTCGGATTCCGATCTGCATACCTTCGGCTACGAGTTCAAGCCGTGGCGCGACGAGGACGCCATCGCGTCGGCGGACAAGATCCTGACCTACCTGCGCGAGACTGCCGCGGAGAACAGCATCGACGCCAACATCCGGTTCCACCACAAGGTTCTGGCCGCCGCTTGGTCCAGCGACGACGGGCGCTGGCTGGTCGATGTCGAGCGCTTCGGCGACACCGAGGACACCGAGGAACTGGTGCAGTTCAGCGCCAACTGGATCTTCTGCGCCGGCGGCTACTACCGCTACGACCAGGGCTACACGCCGGAGTTCCCCGGGCGCGACCGATTTCTCGGTCAGATCGTGCACCCACAGCATTGGCCCGAGGACCTCGACTACAGCGGCAAGAAGGTCGTCATCATCGGCAGCGGCGCGACAGCGGTCACCCTGGTGCCCGCGATGGCAGGCACCGCGAGTCACGTGACGATGCTGCAGCGCTCACCGACCTATGTGCTGCCGGTGCCGTCGAAAGACACCTTCGCCAACGCAGCGCAGATGCTGCTGGGCGCCAAGCGCGGCTATGCGCTCGCCCGCCGCAAGAACATCATCAGGCAGCGCGCCGTCTACCAGTTGTCCCAGAAGTATCCGGGCGCGGCGCGGCGGCTGATCCGCTACCTCAACGCCAAGGAGCTACCCGAGGGATATCCGGTCGACGAGCACTTCAACCCCGCCTACAACCCGTGGGATCAGCGGCTGTGCGCGGTGCCCGACGCCGACCTGTTCAAGGCGATTAGCGGCGGGACCGCCTCGGTGGTCACGGATCGGATCGCCAACTTCACCGAAACCGGCATCCAACTGGCATCCGGCACGCATCTCGATGCCGACATCATCGTCACCGCAACAGGTTTGAACATTCAGCTGTTCGGTGGCGTGTCGCTGACGGTCGACGGCGCGCCCGTTGACCCCGCCGACTCCGTCGTCTACAAGGCCATGATGCTGGCCGGCGTGCCGAACTTCGCGTTCGCGTTCGGCTATACCAACTCGTCGTGGACGCTGAAGGTGGGCCTGCTGTGCGAGCACTTCTGCCGCCTGCTGAGCCACATGGACGCCAACGGCTACGACATTGCGCGTCCCGAGCTGGGCGACCCCGGGATGCCGACCCAGCCGATGCTCGACCTCGGCGCCGGGTATGTCCAGCGCGCCCTCAACCGGTTGCCGAAGCAGGGTGAGGGCGACCCCTGGCGCGTGCAGATGGACTACTACCACGATGTCGAGCAGCTGCGTCAGGGTTCAGTTGCCAACCCCCACTTGCACTTTGGGTCCTCGAATCAGGCCGCTGGCGAGGCTAGCCGAATTCCAGCAGGATCAACAGCGGTCGGATCGGATCGAGTAGCGGCAGCCGCTGGACCGTCCACATCACCGCGTTGAACACATTGCCGCGACCCGCGGCATGAGGCAGATCGTGGACGGCCCTGATGCCGGGCACGGTGCTGACGAGGTTTGCCGCATCGGACGCTGACAGGCTGAACGGCATCGGAGGGATGCGGTAACGCAAGGATGTCCGCATGCCGCGACGCGACAATGCGGCGAAGCCCGACGGCGGCAGGTCGAACATCATCTGCCCGCCGGGAAACCGGGCGGCGCATTCGGCGATCAGCCCCAGTGCCTCGTCGGCCTCCAGGTACATCATCAGTCCCTCAGCCGTGATGAACACGCCGTGCTCGGTCTCGACTTGGTCCATCCAGCTGACGTCGAGTGCCGACTGGGCGCACATCCGCACCCGCTCCGAGCCCGGCAGGAGTTTGCGGCGTAGCTCGACCATTGGCGGCAGATCGACTGTGAGCCACTGGAATTGGTCACCCAGGCCCGCGGCGTCGAGACGGTAGAAGCTGGTCTGCAGCCCCTCCGCCAGCGCCACCACGGTGGCCTTGGGATGGTCGAGGAGGTAGCGGCGCGTCTGCCGGTCATAGCCCAACGCGCGGACAGCCATGTCCTGGCGGCGCGAGAAGCCGAACTTCGCGAAGTCGTAGTCGATGGAATCGGCCAGCTCGATCGCCATCGGGTCCTCGATGATCGAATCCGGCCTGCGCGCCTCGGTCGCCCGGACCCGCAGGGTCATCAGCGCGGTCTCGGACACACCGGTCAGCACGGTGCCATCGGCCTTCGCCGTCGGCGTGGAGCTCATTTCAGAACCTTGTCGACCGTGCGCAGGTTGCGGGTGGTCGTCGAGGACTTGTAGCGCTTCATACCCATGGTCTTCCCGATGGTCGTGCCCAGCGTGCCTTTGGGAGCCTGCCAGTAGATGACACCTTTACCGCGTTTGACCTTCTCGTCGGGCCCGGCGTCCTTGCCAAGCGCGGCGAGTTCGTCGAGCACCTTCTCGTCGGTGACGAATGTGATGTAGGAGTGCCGGCCCTCGACCTCGCGCTCGAACGGATACGCCTTGGAAATCGCTGCCACGGTTTTGATGTCGTAGGCAAGAACCCAGGCGTCGTAACCGAACGCGTCACGCAACGCCGCTTCGGCTTTCTTTCGGACCGCGGCCACCCCGGACCGGCTCTCCAGCAGAACGTTGCCGCTGGCCAAAATTGTTCGCACGTTGGTGAATCCGGCGTCTTCGAACGCCTTGGCCACCTCGGCCATCTTGAGGTTGACGCCGCCGACGTTGACGCCGCGCAGGAAGGCCGCGTATCGGGTCATGTCGTCATTTTAGAGGCCGACGCCGATCGAAATGTGCTGTGTTTGCTTGCCAAGTCATGCAGCAGCTAACGGCCAGACCGGATTCGCGATGCGTCAGCGGTATCGGTGAAACAATCCATCGCTGGGGGCTGCGATGGTCGAGCTAATTGAATCGAATTCGCGAAAGACGGACACTTTCCGGGTCGGGGTAATCGAGAACATCGTCAATTCACGGTATGGGCCCGACCCGCTGCTGCGCGCGGGACACCTGGCCGCCGTCGCGGCAGGCGTCGACTCGTTCTGGGTGCCTGATCACCTCAATTCGCTTTTCCCGCGGTCGATCTGCACGCAGAAGTACATGGGGGCCGCCAGATTGGCGCCCTCGCCCGATGCCTATCTCGAGCCGTGGACCATGCTCGGGTATCTCGCCGCGCACAACCGCCTCGGGCGTCTCCGGCTCGGGGTGTGTGTCACCGATACGGCGCGGCGCAACCCCGCGGTTACAGCGCAAGCCGCGGCGACGCTGCAGCTGCTGACCCGTGGACGAGCCATTCTGGGCATCGGGACCGGCGAGCGTGAGGGCAACGAACCGTACGGGGTCGATTGGTCGAAGCCGGTGGCGCGGTTCGAAGAAGCCCTCGCGACCATCCGGGCGCTGTGGGGCTCCGAGGGTGAACCCGTCAACAGGGACTCGGCGTATTTTCCGTTGCGCAACGCCGTGTTCGACCTTCCACCGTACAAGCGCCGCTGGCCGCAGATCTGGATCGCCGCGCACCGGCCACGCATGCTGCGCATCACCGGGCGCCAAGCGGATGCGTGGTTTCCCGCGTTCATCTTCAGGCCGAAGGATTACGCGCGCTGTCTGGAAGTCGTGCAGTCGGCTGCCTCCGACGCCGGCCGCGACCCGTCGGCGGTGATCCCCGCGGCGCTGTTGGCTGTCGTCACCGGCCGCACTGCGGACGACGTCGACGAAGCGCTGGAGTCCGAGGGCGCCAAGGCGTACGCCTTGACCGGATCGGCCGAGGTGTGGGCGCGCCACGGCGTCGAGCATCCGATGGGCGCCGATTTCACTGGCGCGCAAGATATCCAGCCGCAAACCCTCGATGAGCAGACGGTGCTCACGTACACGGCGAAGGTGCCGCGGTCACTGCTCACGGAGATGTACTTGACCGGAACAGCGGAGCAGGTGATCGAGCAGGTGGCCGAATGGCGCGCCCACGGCCTGCGCTACATCATCGTTGCGAATTCAAGCGGCTTGCAGCGCAGTCTGCGCAAGGGGATGGCGTCGTCGATGCCATTCGGGAAGATCATGCGCGGCTTGAAGAAGCTATGACCGTTGTCGATGAGACGTAGGCTGCCGATATGGGACGCCAAGTATTCGACGACAAGCTGTTGGCCCTGCTCTGCGGAAACTCACTCGGCGTGCTGGCCACCATCAAACGCGACGGCAGGCCGCAGTTGTCGAATGTGTCCTACTGGTTCGACAAGCCCAATCTGGCGATCCAGGCCTCGATCACCGAGTCGCGGGCCAAGACCCGCAACCTGCGCCGCGATCCGCGAGCGGCGATACATGTGAGCTCCGACGACGGCTGGGCCTACGCCGTCGCTGAGGGCGACGCGACCCTCACGCCGCCCGCCGCCGCTCCGGACGACGACACCGTCGAGGCCCTGATTGCGTTGTATCGCAATATCGCCGGTGAGCACCCAGATTGGGACGACTATCGGCGCGCGATGGTCGAGGACCGCCGGGTGGTGCTGACGCTGCCGATCTCGCACGTGTACGGGATGCCGCCAGGCAGGCGGTAAAGGGCACGACGGCCGCGGGTTGGCCGCGCTAGGCTGCGGTCATGGCTGATGCACCGGAAGACGACACCAAACGCAAGTTCCGGGAAGCGCTGGAGCGGAAAAAGGCCAAGGCAGCGGGCGGCGCCGACCACAAGGATGGCGGAGCCAAGCAGCCGCGGGCGCACGGGCCTCTCGAGAGTCGCCGGGAGTTCCGCCGCAAGAGCGGTTAGCCCGTGACGCCAGAATTCCTGATCACCACGCTCATCGTGGTTGCGACGCCGGGTGCCGGCGTGCTGTACACGGTCGCGGCCGGGATTTCGCGCGGGTGGCGGGCCAGCCTCGTGGCGGCGTTCGCCTGCACGCTCGGGATCGTGCCGCACATGATCGCCGCGGTGACGGGCCTGGCCGCCATCATGCACGCCAGCGCGATGGCGTTCTCCATCATCAAGCTGCTGGGCGTCGCATACCTTCTTTACTTGGCGTGGAAGACATTTCGCGACAAATCGATCTTCGAGGTGCAGGCCGGTCCGGCGAAGGTGTCGCCGTGGCGGGTGATCGTGTCGGGCGTTCTGGTCAACACATTGAACCCGAAGCTGACCATCTTCTTCTTCGCGTTCCTGCCGCAGTTCGTCGCACCCGATCGCCCCGGCGCGGTGTTGCTGATGGTGTGGCTGAGCGCGATCTTCATGGCGGTGACGCTGGCGGTGTTCAGCGTCTACGGCGTGTTCGCCGCGGCGGTCCGACGCGAGGTGATCTCCCGGCCACGCATCGTCGCGTGGATGCGGCGGAGCTTCGCCGCGACCTACGTCGTGCTGGCCGGCAGGCTCGCGGCGCAGACGCGCTGAGGGTCGCTGGCCAGGCTGCGGGCGGCGACCAGCGCGATCAGCGTGACGGCGACGCAGTAAAGCCCCTGGTCCTTCAGCCCCCATCCGACCGAGGCCAGCGTCGCCGCACCGGCAACGCAGAGCATCGCGCCGACCGCCAGGCTCCGGCCACCGGGCCGCGAGACGAAGCCGCCATCCCACGGCGGCAGCGGGTTGTTCTCCAGTGGCCGCAGCACGACGAAGACCACTGCCACCAGCGCGCCCATGATCAGCAGTTGCACCACCGAGAGCACGATGAAGCCGGACGAGCTCGGATCGAACCGCGGACAGCCGAGGTAGTCGAACACCAGGTGCATGGCCACCAGCGGCGGGATGTGCCAGAGATAGAGCGTCATCGCGCCGGAGTTGCCGATCGCGGCGAGCCACCACACTCGCGGCCGTTGCGCCCAGCGGGTGATCGCGGGCGCGGCGGCAATCGCGAACGCGCACATCATGATTGCGTGGCCGGCGAGGAGCAGCGACGGCGGCGTCATGTTCTTCAGCTGCTGCGTCTCAATGCCGACCAGGCTGAGCTCGTAGGGGCCGAACACCAGCAGCGCCACATTTGCCGCGAGCATCACGACGCCCAGCACAAGCGCGGCATGCCCAGTCAGTAGCCGACGACGGTAGGCGACTCCGAGCATGCCGGGGATGAGCCAGACGATCATGTTCAGGTAGCCCAGGGCGGACAGGCCGTCGACGTTGATGCGGACCGCGTCGACGACGGCGATGAACGCGTAGGCACCGATGACTGCGGCAACAAACCGGCCGGTGGTGGTGATGCGAGCCAGCAGCGGCACCGTCGCGAGGACGAGCACATACGCGCCGAGGAACCACAGCAGCTGGATCGAGATTCCGGCGACTGGCTCGTAGACATGCTCGGGCAGCACGGTGCTGAGCACCGCGAGCGCGACCCACCAGAACACCAGGTAGTAGAACACCGGTCGGTAGAGCCGGGTGCAGCGCCGCATCAACCAGTTGCCCCAGCTGGTGCCCGACGTCCACGACTCGATCGATGCCGCTACGCCGGCGAAGAAGAACAGCGGCATGATCTGGAACACCCAGGTCAGCGCCTGGAACACCGGCGACGCGGTCAGCAGGTTGCTCCACATGAACACACCGTCGCGCAGCGTGCTGGTCGCCATGATCGTGTGTCCGATAACGACGCCGACCAACGACACGATGCGGATGACGTCGATCGCTCGGTCACGAGTCGCAGGTGTACCCGCCTCGACCGCGGCCGGGCTGGGAAACAGTGCGGCAACTGCCATGCCGTCACGGAAAGCCCGGACTGCCTAGGTAGAACCACTCAACTTTCAGCGGAAGGTGCCGGTGCCGCCGTCGACGTGAATCGTCTGCGCCGTGATGAATGACGCGTCGTCGCTGAGCAGGAATGCCACCAACGCGCCGACATCGGTACGGGGATCGCCGATCCGCTGCAGCGGAGCCTTTTTCAGCGCGTTCTCGTAGTCCTCTGGCGCGAACTGGCGCCACAGTTTCACGCCGTCAGACTCGGCGAACGGGCAGACCACGTTGACCCGGACGCCATGCCGGCCCCATTCTAGGGCCGCGACTTTCGACATGCCCCGGATGGCTTCCTTGGCACCGGCGTACGCGCCCCACCCCGGTTCGCCGCCGGTTCCTGAACCGGAGCCGAGGTTGACGATCGAGCCACCGCCGGCCTCCACGAGCGCGGGATAGACGGCCTGCATCAGGCTGAACGTGGCGCGCGGGCCGACCTCGTAGTCGAGGGTGAAGTCGGCGCCGGTGATGTCGGCGAAGGGTTTGGGTTCTCTGGTCGCCATGGCGTTATTGACCAAGCCATGGATCGCACCGAAGCGCTCGACGGCCTTAGTGACAATGCGTGCAGGGGCATCTGGATCGCGCAGGTCTGCTAACAGGTGTACAGCGGAATGGCCTGCGGCGCTGAGCTCTTCGGTGGTGGCGGCGAGGTGCTCGTCCGAGATGTCCACGAGGAGGACGGAGGCGCCTCGCTCCACCAGTGCTGTCGCAATGCCCTTACCGATGCCGCGAGCAGCACCGGTGACAATGGCCGCGTGTCCGCGAAGCGACTCGGGGTGCGAATAGGTCACGCTCGGTACATTTCGTACGTGCTGCGCGCGCCGCCGGGCAGCTCGATGAACTCGACTGGGGTACCGTCGGGATCCTTGACGAAGAACATTCGTACGCCGGCGATTTCGAAAGGCTTCTGATCCGGCTCGTATCCGGCCTCGGTGATTCGGCGGTAAGTGTCGTCGAGATCGGTGACGGACAGCGAGACGTTCTGGATGCCGACGACGCCGCGACGCTTGGGCGCTTCGGCCGGTTTGGATCCGCCGAGGGACAGCAGCTCGATCATCAGCCCACCGATCACGCCGCCGACGACCCGGCCCTCTTGCTTGCGGGACGCGTGCAGCGCGGCGTCGAACGATTCGCCTGAGATCAGCCGGTCGAACACGACGTCCATGCCGAGCAGGCCGCGGTAGAAGGACAGGGCGCGATCCATGTCGGTGACGCCGACGACCAAGTGGCAGAATCGCAAATCGGTCAACTCACTCACTAGTCGACGCTCGTCGGCGCGTCGGACACCTTCACCAACTGCACCTCCGGTTTCGCTGGGACGTCGTCGGCAAGGAACCACCTGAAGGCGAGGTTGCCACGCGGATAGTCCAGTGTGGTCAGGGAATTCGGGTGCGCAGTCATGCCGCGGGAGACGACGATCGTGACAGTACCGTCCGCGTTCGGGACCGCGCTGTGGCCGTTGATCGAGCTGCGCGCGTCGTTGACGTTGTGGGTGGCCATGAACTGGTTCCACACCACCAGGTTCCAGAACCGGCACGTCGGCGGCCGATGGGTGATCACCAGCGCCTCGTCGTCCTCGAGGACGAAGCTGCCGTAGGCGTAGCACGCGTCGCGGGCAGACCAGCCGAAGTTGGCGTCCGGCACCTGGTAAGGATCGGCGAATTGGTTTGCCACTTGCGATATCTCGTGACCGAGCTGGTGGGAGTCGTCGACGCGCCCCCCCACCGCAAGCGGGACGATCGCGAACATGGTGCGCAGCCAGGCGGCGCTGGCCCGAAGCGCCGCAGCCGTTTCAGCGTCGCCGTGCCGGATGGGCTCGGGCTCGTCAAGCGCCTCGATGTGCCAGCTGACGGGCCTGCCGGTGAGCGGATCGGCCTGGTAGTCGCGGGTCATCAGCACCACGCCATCGGCCGTCGGCCCCAGCTCGAACGTGAAGTTGCCGGCGTCGTCGATATCGAGATCGTCGTCGCGCACGATCGCCACGATCCGGTCCGACCAAGCGCCGGGCGATGGTTCGTTGTAGGCGGTCACCGAGAAGTACACGCTGTCGCCCTTGTTGCCGCTGATGCGGTAGCGGCGCTTCGGATCCACCGGACACAAGCGGTAGTAGGAGTCGGTGTTGTCGCCGCCCCAGCGCCGGTCCCGTCGGAACGGCGTGTTGACTTCGACGAACTGAGGTCGGCTCGGCTCCGCGAACAGGTAGGTATCGAGCGCTACGCCCAGCGTCGTTGCGAGCATGCGGTAACCATCGGCGATGTGCCGGTCGTCGGTGACCGCACGATCACCGTCGAGGAAGGAATGGTCAAGCCCGCCAAGGGTTTCGAGCAGCTCGCGCCACGCCGCTGTGGATTCGTGAGTCATGAGCTGATTCCTCTCAATATCAGGGTGGCAGTGCGCTCGACCCAGGCGTCGTCGAGTGCCGCGCTTCGGGTGAGGAGCGCCAAGAAAGTGAGGCCGGCGAGCGCCTCGGACAGTTCAGCCGCGGTGACGTCGGGTCGAACCTCCTTGCGCGCCAAGGCCTTGTCCAGCCGCTCGGTCAGACCGCGCCCCAGGATGTCGCCGAACCGCTCGAGGAGTGCAGCGTGCAGGGTCAGGTCCGCAGCCATCTCGCCGACGAGTCCTGGCAGCGCCGCTCGCGCAGCTGGGGTGGTCAATACCGTCACCGTGCGGCGCACCATCTCGTGCACATCGTCGGCCAATGATCCGGTGGCGGGTAGCTCGGTGGCTTCGCTGAGCGGGAAAACCGCCTCATGTACGAGGTGCGCCTTGCTCGGCCAGCGCCGGTAGATCGCGGGCTTGCTCGTACCGGCTCGCCGGGCGATCGCATCGACCGAGAGCTCGGCATATCCGGTCTCACCGAGCAGGTCGACCGTCGCCTGAAGCACCGCACCATCAATGCGCGGATCGCGAGGTCGGCCAATCTCTGTCGTCATTACGAAACTCAGAGTAACATAAGTCGCCGTGACCCACGCCACACCAGAATTCGTCCAGCTCGACGACCTCGCCGAGCCCCGGTTCAGCCCCGAGGCCCAGCAGATCCGCGACATGATGGCCGCGCTGGCGGTCGACTGCCCGCTCCGCGCGGATGCGTTGCACGCCAAAGCGATTGCCGACACCGGCCTCGACGACTTCGGGCCCGACGACTATCGGGAGAGGCTCGACGTCTACCTCGCGGCGCTGTACGACATCGACGACATGCACGCCCCCGGCATCGTGAACTTCTTCGGCCAGCTGTCGCAATGGCTCAAGAACCGGCTGCTGCTGACCGACCTGCTGAAGCGCCATCCCGAGATCAACGACATCGATCTGCTGGCGCCGGTGGTGATCGCGGGACTGCCGCGCACCGGCACCACGCACCTGCACAATCTGCTTGCCGCGGCGCGGACGTTCCGCACGCTGCCGTACTGGGAGAGCTTCGAACCGTTCCCGCTGCCGACCGAAGTGGGGATTGAACCGGATCCCCGGGCGGCGCGCATGGACGTCGCAGTCCAGGTCATGGAGATCGTCATGCCGCATTTCGCGCTCATGCACGAGATGACCACCGAGCATGTCCACGAGGAGATCCAGCTGCTGGCCAACGATGTGTCGACGATGTTCATGGAGACTCTCGCGCATGTGCCGCGGTGGACGGAGTACTACCTGGCGCACGACCAGACGTCGACCTACGAGTACCTGGCGACGCAGCTCAAGGCGCTGCAGTTCCTGCGGGGCGGCAGGCGGTGGCTGCTGAAATCTCCGCAGCATCTCGAGCAGCTCCCCGTGCTCGAGCGGGTCTTCCCGGGCGTGGCCGTCGTGTGCACGCATCGTGACCCGGTGCCGGTGGCGATTTCCATGGTCGCGATGCTCACCTACTCCGCGCGCATGCACCGGTCGTTCGTGCCGGTACACGAGATCGCCGCCGCGTGGATCGATCGGCTCGAGCTGATGCTCGCAGCGCTGGTTCGCGATCGCGATGTCGTCGCTCCCGAGCGCTCGGTCGACGTGCGTTTCGACGACTTCATGGCCGACGAACTCGGTGTCGCCGAACAGGTTTACGGTCTCGTCGGCGAGCCAGTGACCGACGACGCACGCGACGCGATAACCGGCTATCTGGCCGGCCACCAGCGGGGCCGACTCGGCAAGGTGGCTACGTCGTGCGAAATGTTCGGACTCGACGAAGACGAGCTGCGGACGCGTTTCGCGCCGTACGTCAACCGGTTCTTGTCGTAGCCAGCTCCGCGTTGCGGGGCTGGCGCGCCTCCAGCACAAGAATGCCAACCAGGCAAATGGCCGACAGGATCGCAACGGCGATCGCGAAAGTCTCACCGGCCGTTTGCAATCCCCACTGCCGAGCCGCTATGCCCTCGCCGACCACGGGCAATGAGATCGCCACATAGGCGACGACGAAGTAGGTGGAGCTGACCTCGGCGCGACGATCGGCAGGCGTGCGGTCGGCCACCGCTGCCAACCCGCGGCTGAAGCTGATGCCCTGCCCGATGCCCGCCACCACCGCGGCCGCGATAAGCCCGACAAACGACGAAAGCTTCAGTGCCACAGCGAGAATCACCATGCCAGCTACCAGGATCGCGCAGCCGATCGCAACAGCACGCTGCGGGTTGAGGTTGCTGGCTGCGATCTGTGCCACCGCCGACGCGAAGAAGATCGAGCCGGCGATCAGACCGGCAACCGCGTGGTTGTCGATCCCGACGACCTGGGAGAGAAACGACGGCGCGACCGCGGCAAAGAGGCCCGTCACCGCGAAGCCTGCGAACGCGGCCAGGGCCGCGACGACGAAAACTGCGCGAACCTCGGTGGGCACCGACAGACGTTGCACGCCGATCCGGCCAGTGCGCTGTGAGGTTTCCGGCACGACCAGCACCGCCAGCCCGGCCAGCAGCGCCAGCCCGATGTGCACGATGAAGCTGAGATGCAGTGGCGCAGGTGCGTATTCGACCAGCAGGCCGGCCAGCAGCGGTCCGGTGCCCAGCCCCCCGATGTTGGCGACGGTCGCCACCGCCGCTGCCTTGCTTCGCCACCTATCGGGCGCCGCCTCAATGACCGCCGCGGTGGCGGTGCCGGTGAACACGCCCGCCGACAACCCCGATAACACCCGGCCGACCAGAAGCAGAGGCACCGAGTCGGCGACCAGGAACACCGCCGCGCTCGCCAACGCGAACACCACACCGGCCAACAAGATGGGCCGTCGGCCGATCGCATCGGACCACCGCCCGAACGCCAGCAGCGCGAACAGCACTCCACCCGCATACGTCGCATAGATCACGGTGGTCGTCAGCACTGCAAAGTGCATCTGCTGGCCGTACAGCGCATACATCGGCGTCGGCAACGTGGTGCCGACCATGATGGCCGCGAAGGCGTAGGCCAGCAGGCCGAAGGCGAATCGTCTGGCGGTCACGGGTGAAGATAACCCACCCGGCGGCCTCGGTAATCCCGATAAGCGGTGGCGCCGCCGGCGGGGGGTTCCGGCGGCGCCACCTGAGCGGCGGAGATCAGTGGACGGCAACTGCCTTCTCGGCGCCGACGCCCGTAAGGGATCGCACCTCGAATTCGGCGGCAATCTCCGGATCTTCGTCGTCCGGCGAGGTCAGCGTGCCGAGGATGCCCAGCAGGAACGCCAGCGGGATGGACACGATGCCCGGATTCGCGAGTGGGAACCAGGCGAAGTCCACGTTGGGCAGCATCGCGGTCTTAGCACCCGACACCGCGGGGGAGAAGACGATCAGCACGATCGTCGAGATCAGGCCGCCGTACATGCTCCACAGTGCGCCGCGGGTGTTGAATCGCCGCCAGTACAGCGAGTACAGGATCGTGGGCAGGTTGGCCGCCGCGGCGACCGCGAACGCCAGCGCGACCAGGAACGCGATGTTCTGCTCGGCGGCCAGGATGCCAAGGCCGATCGCGAGGATGCCGATCACCACCACCGTGATGCGTGACACGCGCACCTGCTCGTCCTCGGTCACCTGGTGGCTCTTCATCACGCTGGCATAGATGTCGTGCGCGAACGACGTTGCCGCGGTGATGGTTAGGCCGGCGACCACGGCGAGGATCGTCGCAAACGCAACCGCCGAGATGACGCCAAGCAGGACCACGCCGCCGAGGTGGAACGCCAGCAGCGGTGCCGCGGAGTTCTGGGCGCCGGGAGCCGCCAGGATTTCGTCGGGACCGACGAGGGCTGCGGCACCGTAGCCCAGCGCCAGCGTGAACAGGTAGAAGGCGCCGATGAGGGCGATCGCCCACACCACCGACCGGCGGGCTTCCTTGGCGGTCGGCACGGTGTAGAAGCGCATCAGCACGTGCGGCAGGCCTGCCGTGCCGAGCACCAGTGCCAGCGCCAGGGAAATGAAGTTGATCCGCGACGTCAGTGAGGCGCCGTACTGCGCGCCGGGGGCCAGCACGTCGCGCTTGGCGACGGCTTCGGTGGCGGATCCCGAGACCTCCGACTGGGCGGCGCCGAGGATCTCGGAGAAGTTCAGGCCGAACTTGGCCAGCACCATCACCGTCATTAGTGCGGCGCCGCCGATCAGCAGGGCGGCCTTGATGATCTGCACCCAGGTGGTGCCCTTCATTCCACCGATCAGCACGTAGAGGATCATTAGCAAGCCGACGACCGCGATGACGAGGGCTTGGCCGAGAGTGCCTTTGACGTTGAGCAGCAGTGCGACCAAACCGCCGGCGCCCGCCATCTGGGCCAGCAGATAGAACAGGCATACGGCAAGGGTGGTGGTGGCCGCGGCAATCCGCACCGGCCGTTGCTTCAGCCGGAAGCTCAGCACGTCGGCCATCGTGAATTTGCCTGCGTTGCGCAATAATTCGGCAACCAATAGTAAAGCGACGAGCCAGGCGACCAGGAAGCCGATGGAGTACAGGAAGCCGTCGTAGCCGTACACCGCGATGGCGCCGGCGATGCCGAGAAAGCTGGCGGCCGACAGGTAGTCGCCGGAGATCGCGATGCCGTTCTGCGGTCCGGTGAACGCGCGCCCCGCGGTGAAGAACTCCGCGGCGGTGGTGTTCTGCTTGCTCGCGCGAATCACGATGTAAAGCGTGATCGCAACGAAGAGCGCGAAGATGCCGATGTTGGCGACGGGATTGCCGACGGTGGCGCCGTCGGCGGCGAGGATTTTGATGGTCATGACGCGCCGCCTTCAAGTTTGGCGCGAATCGCTTCGGCACGCGGGTCGAGTTCACGGTTTGCCCACCAGACGTAGATGCCGGTGATGACGAATGTCGACACGAACTGGCCAAGGCCGATGAGCAGGCCGATGTTGATGTTGCCCCACACCTTGATGGCCATGAAGTCGTGCGCGAATGCGCCGAGCAACACATAGGCGAAATACCAGACCAGGAACAGTGCGCTCATCGGAAAGACGAAGCGGCGCAGCCTGCTTCGTAGGTCCTGAAACTCGGGACTGGCCTGTACGGCCAGATAATCGTGACCGCTGACGGGGGTTTCCCCGTGCGGTAGGTCTGTTTGCGACACCAGGACTCCTCGAATGTGAACCGGCTCTGCGGCGAAAACCTAATTGAGATGTGAGTCACATACCCACTGCTAGCAGCGTTAACACGGTGAAACCGGGAGGCGGTGCGGTGAACGGTCGATGCGGGGCGACGAGCGGTTGCGGGCTCAGCCGCGCGGGACACGCTCGATGCCCATGCCGAGCCGCTCCGGCACATGCATGCGGGCGAAGTTCTGTGCCACGTCGGCAGGCACGGCGGCCCGGGTGAGGCGGCTGACCAGGATCATCGTCGCGAACGCCAGCGGAACACTCACCGCCGCCGGATAGCCGATCATCACCGCGGGCCAGCCGCCGAGGACGTGGTCGTCGATGCCGCCCGCGACCGCCACGGTGACCGCGGTGCCCGACAGCAGCCCGCCCACCACCAGTCCGCAGGCGGCGCCGAGCGCGGTCAGCCCGCGCCACCAGATGCCGAGCACCAGTAGCGGGCACAGCGTCGAGGCGGCCACCGCGAAAGCCAGACCGACGCTGCGGGACAGCTCGAGTCCCGACGTGGCCAGCGACAGTGGGATTGGAATCAGCCCGCCGACCACCGCGGCGACCCGGAAGTCACGCACCCGGCCCCGCAGCACGTCGGTCGACAACGCGCCGGCGATGCTGACCAGCAGCCCGGATGATGTCGCAAGGAAGGCCGCGATCGCGCCCGCGGCGACCAGTGCCGCGAGCAGTTGTCCGGCCGGCCCGCCGATGGCCGCGCCGGGAGCGAGCAGCACCGCGGCGTCCGCTGTCCCGGTGATCAGTAGCTGCGGCACTGACAGCCGGGCGAATGCACCCAACAGCGTTGGAAACAAATAGAACAGCGACAGCAGCGCGATGACTGCGAGCGCGGTGCGCCGCGCAGCACGTCCGTCGGGGTTGGTGTAGAAGCGCACCAGCACATGCGGTAAACCCATGGTGCCCAAGAAGGTTGCGACGATGATCGACACGACCTGGTAGAGCGGATGAACGCCACCGAGCCCGCCGCCTGACGCGATCCACGCCTTACCGGTGCTCGGCGTGCCCGCGACCACGGGCGTCGCCGCCCCAGCGGTCAGCGTCAGCGTGGTGCCTGCGCCGAGCGTGTGTTCGCCCGCTGACGGAATCGGCTGGGCATCAACGTGATTGCCGTCCAGCATGCCGGTCACTGTGATGCCCGCCGGCGCGGCGACCTGTACCACCACGTCGGTTTCGATCGCGACGGTGGTGTGCTGCTGGACCGTCGGTGGCATTGGCCCGCCGAGCTCGCCCCGCTCGGTGAAGAACAGCCCGAGCAACGCGAGTGCGGGGATCGCGATCGCGGTCAGCTTCAGCCAGTACTGGAAGGCTTGGACGAACGTGATGGACCGCATCCCCCCGGCAACGACGTTGGCGATGACGATGCCGCCGACCACTAGCGGGCCGATCCAAACAGGCACGCCAAGAAGGGTTTTCAGCGCCAGCCCAGCGCCCTGATACTGCGGCACCAGGTAGAACACGCAGATCACGACGACGACAAGCATCGCAACTTTGCGCAGCCGGGCCGAGCCCAGCCGGAACTCCGCGAAGTCGGGCACGGTGTAGGCGCCCGAGCGGCGCAGCGGCGCGGCGACGAACAGCAGCAGGCCCAGATAGCCTGCGGTAAAGCCGACCGGATACCACAGCGCGTCGGCGCCGTACTTGGCGATCAGTCCGGCGACGCCGAGAAATGAAGCGGCTGAAAGATATTCCCCGGAGATTGCGGCGGCGTTCCACTGTGGGCCAACGGAGCGCGAGGCGACGAGGAAATCGGATGTGGTGCGGGACAACCGAACCCCGTACGCGCCGATCGCGACGGTCGCCACCGCCGCTGCGAGCAACGCGGCGGCCGTCAACGGTGACCCGCTCATGGTTCGCTGTCCACCACGCCGACGAAGTCGCGCTCGGCCTGTTCGGCCAGCCGCACGTAGACGCGCCCGATGCCGTAGAGAAGCGGATACACCAGCACCGCGAGCACCAGCCAGTTCAACCGCATGCCGAGCACGGTCACGGCGCCCAAGTCGGGAAAGACCGCGTTGAGCAACGGGATTGCGCCGACGGTGCATACCACCACCGCCGCCAACCGCAGCGCCAGTCCGAGCTGGGCGCGGACCAAACCGCGCACCAGAGCATCGCCAACCAGCGTCTGCTCCTGCACCTCGACCCGGGTGCGGACCATGCGGGCCCCGCGGCGGTGCGCGAGCACGACGCGTTCCCGTTGGGGCCGTTCACCGCTGGTCATCGGGCCTCAAATTACGCATCGGATCGCGGACCAGCCGGTCGCGAAGTTCGCGGGCCTGACGCCTGCTGACCGGAAGTTCGACCGCAGGCGAGGCCCCGTTCGCCCGCAGCCGCACCAGCACCGCGCCGTCGCTGGTACGCAGCCCGGTGACGAGCCGCAGCGCTACCAGATAGGAGCGGTGTACGCGCTGGAAACCTCTGTCGCGCCACCGGCTTTCGAGCGTGGTCAACGGAATCCGCACCAGATGCGAACCCGATGCGGAGTGCAGCCGCGCGTAGTCACCCTCGGCCTCCACCCAGCCGATGGTGTCCCGCGGCACCAGATGCGTGACGCCACCGAGCTCGGCGGGGATGACATCGTCGTGGCCGTCTTCGGAGGGGTCGGGGCGCGCCTCGACAACCCGTCGCACCGCCTCGTCGAGCCGGTCCTCGCGAATCGGCTTGAGCAGATAATCGATCGCGCCGACGTCGAAGGCGGCGATCGCCTTGTCGTCGTGAGCCGTCACGAATACGACCAACGGCCGGTGCGAGAAGTTGGCCAGCACGCCGGCTAGCTCGATGCCGGATAACCCCGGCATGTTGATGTCGAGGAAGATCGCGTCGATGGTGCGGCTGTTGAGTTCTCGCAGCGCCGAGGTGGCGTCACCGGCGCGATACACCTGGCCGATCTCGGGATGCCGGCCGAGCAGATAAGCCAGCTCGTCGAGCGCGGGCGCCTCGTCGTCGACGGCGAGCACAGTGAGCGCCCTGTTCACTCGACACCTCCGCTGGCCCGGACGCCCGACCGGAACTTGGGCACACGCATCACGACCTTGGTGCCCGCTCCGACCGCCGTCTCGACCACCAGACCGTAGTCGTTGCCGAACGCCGCACGCAGCCGATGGTCGACATTCGTCAGGCCCACATGAGCGGCGGCGCCCGAGCCGTCAGCTAAGGCATCGCCGGGCCCGGTGCGAAGGATTTCGGGATCCATTCCGACGCCGTCATCTTCGACGGTGATCACGCAGTCGGCGCCCTCGTCGCGGGCGACGATCTCGACCGAGCCTTTGCTCTGTCCGGCGAAACCGTGCCGGACGGCGTTCTCCACCAACGGCTGCAGGGCCAGGAAGGGCACGACGACGTTGAGGACTTCCGGCGCGACTTGCAGCCTGACCTTGAGCGCGGTGCCGAAGCGGGCCCGCTCGAGGTTGAGGTAGCGGTCGATGTTGCGCAGCTCCTCGGCCAGCGTCGTGTACTGGCCGGCGGCGCGGAACGAGTATCGAGTGAAGTCGGCGAATTCGAGGATCAGCTCGCGGGCCCGGTCGGGATCGGTGCGCACGAACGAGGCGATGGTGTTCAGCGCGTTGTAGATGAAATGCGGGCTGATTTGGGCCCTCAAGGCGAGGACTTCGGCGCGGTCGAGGCGGGCGCGCGACGCATCGAGTTGGGCCAGTTCGATCTGGCTGGCGGCATAACGGGCGACCTCGCCGACCGCGCCGAGCATGCCGGGGCCGGGCGAGCGCGTCGTCACCACAACGAGCACACCGAGAAGCTCACCGCCCTCTTCCAGCAACGGCTGGGCGATGACTTGCGAAGCCTGGCCGTGCGTCAACACCCGGCGCTGGCCCGAGATCGATTCGAGCGCGGCCCGCTGGCACGCGTCGCGGTTTGACTCGTCGGGCGGATCCTGCGCGAGCAATCGGCCCTCCCCGTCGAACAGGGCCACGCCGTCGGTGCCGGTGAGGCCGCGCAGGAATGGCGCGGCGGTCTGGGCGGATTCGGTGTCCAGGCCGCGGCGAAGCGCTCGGGCGGCCAGCGAGGCGGTGTTCAGCGCGGCGTGCACTGCACGTTCGGTTGGGGTCGCGACGACGCGACGAGTTCGCACCGCGATGACCGCCGCGGCCACCGCCGCCAGGATCAGCGCGGCGGCCAGTGCTATCGCGAGCTCGCCCGACATCTCACCTCACCAGGGACCTTAGACTGATCGAGTGGCGAAACTGCAGCTAGTTCAAGATCCGGCGGCCGATGCGCTGCTGGAATCCAATCCCTTCGCGCTGCTGGTCGGCATGCTGCTGGATCAGCAATACCCGATGGAGGCGGCGTTCGCAGGCCCCAAGAAGATCGCCGACCGCATCGGCGGGGTGGACCCCCGCGAAATCGCCGACTACAACCCGGAAGAATTCGCGGCGTTGTGTTCGAAAACGCCTGCGATACATCGCTTTCCGGGGTCGATGGCCAAGCGTATCCAGACCCTGGCGCAGATCGTCGTCGACCAGTACGACGGTGAGGCCGCGGCGCTGTGGACGGCCGGTGCCCCCGACGGGGCAGAGGTGCTGCGGCGGCTCAAGTCGCTACCGGGGTTCGGCGAGCAGAAGGCGAAGATTTTCCTGGCGCTGCTGGGCAAGCAGTACGGCGTGACGCCGAAGGGCTGGCGCGAAGCGGCGGGAAATTACGGCACGGCCGGGTCGTATCTGTCGGTGGCCGATGTGACGGACGCTGGGTCGCTGGAGAAGGTGCGGTCGTACAAGAAGCAGGCGAAGGCAGCAGCGAAGGCCGCCAAGGGCTAGCTTGTCTGGCGCTCGTGCTCCAGGTCGAGCTTGGCCAATGACGTGATGACGCTGGCTACGACGCGTCCGGTCGATGTGCCGGTGTCCAGGCCTTCCTTCAGCGCCTGCAGCCGGATTCCCCGGTCGGTGAGCTCGGCGATCGTTCGTGCCACTTCGGCGGCCGACCGACCGAGCCTGTCGATCGCGACGACGATCACCGTGTCGCCCGAACGGGCGTAGCTCAGCATCGCGTGCAAACCCGCACGCACCCGCTCGGCGGAGTCGGACAACTTGTCCGTGAAGACCCGCCGCGGGTCGACGCCCGCCGCGTTGAGCGCCGCGAGCTGTCCCTCAAGGTTCTGCCCGGCGGTGCTTGCTGTGGCGTAGCCCAGCGTGCAGGTCACGAACCCAAGGTCTCATGACAGCCGCCATTTGCGGAAGAGACGACGTCTTATCGAGTCTGGCTAACTGCAGAACTGTTATCGAATGGTTCGCCGTCGAACCGCTCGCGGGTCGCGAGTTCCGCGACGGGCTTGCGGGTGAGCTTTCTGAGTTGGCGGACCGGCTTGCCAAGCGGCAGCAGGGCGGCGACGGCGAAGTCCTCGGGGATGCCGAGCAGTTCTTTGAGCCGCGGTTCCTCGGCGACCGCTGCCGTGGTCAGCACGCCGCCGTAGCCCTCATTGCGGGCGGCCAGCAGGATGTTCCAGACGAACGGGTACACCGATGCGCCTGGGATGACGCCGATCCGGTCGAGGTCTTGATCGAATGCCGCAACGACGGCGAGGTTGACGCAGACGACCAACACGACGGGCGCGTCGCGCAGCGGCGACCCGGGCGGCACCTCGACGGCGGCGATCGTTTCCGCGTCGACTCCGCACGGCTGCAACGGATTCCATGGCCCCTCGCCATTGCGGAGCTGAGCGATGTAGCGGCGGGCACCGGGGATGGCCAGGTCGGCGAGTCGATCGCGCGTCTGCTGATCGCGGACGACGACCACGTGTGTGCCCTGCCGATTGCCGCCACTGGGTGCGAACCGCGCGTTGTCGAGGATGCGTTCGAGCACCTCGTCGGGCAGCGGATCGTCGGTGTATTCGCGGACCGCACCCGTGGTGCGCATGACTTCGGATAGCTCCACGACGGCCATCATGCTTGATATGCGATCGTGAACATATGAAGACGCATCTGAACTGCCCTTGCGGCGAAGCGATCACCGGCAAGGACGAGGACGACCTCGTCGAGAAGGCCCAGGCTCACCTGTCCGAGGCGCATCCCGGCCGCGAGTACGACCGCGACGCGATCCTCTTCATGGCGTACTGATCCGCCGCGCGAGCGCACGCTTGTTGCACACAAAACGCGAGAAGGTGCATTAACAACCGTGCGCTCGGCGCAATGAGCGCTACGGCACGACCGTTGAGCCGATTGTCGGCATGAACTGGCACTGCTTCTCGGTCGTGGTGACTTGGCCGAAGATCGTTGACATGATGCTGCCCGAGCCGGTGTCGACGATCGCCGTCAGCGTCGTCGGCCCGTTGGGATTGATGTCCGGCCGCGGCTTCAGCGCCGCGCTGCCCGACTTGCCGGTGGTCAGGTTGACCCATGTGACGTTCAACGGCAGCTTCTGCTCGGCCGCTGGCGCGGGCGTGCCGACCGCCGTGAACACGTACGCCGTCTGACCGGGCCCTGGCCCGGGTGCTGGGATCCTCGCCGGGCCTGCAACCGAAATCGCGGTCGCCAGCACGTTGCCGCCGTCCGCCAAGCACCCGTTGCTGATCGATGGGTACAGGAAGTCCTGCGTCGGCGGCGCGTCGGGACCAAACGCAGGCGCGGCCGCCGGTGCTGCAGCGGGATCAGGCGCCGATGCAGGGGCAGGGGCAGGGGCAGGGGCTGGGGCGGGTGCCGCTTCGGGAGCCGGCGCGACCACCGGGGCCACCTCCGGTACAGGCCCCACTGCGTGCGCCGGGTTGACGCCCGCGGGCAGATGCGCCTCTTCGCCAGGTACCGCGCCAGGCGCCGGAACATGCGCGACGAACTGATTCACCGCCGTCGCGACATTCTGCGAATCCGCAGGCATCGCCGAATTGCCGGCGAACACCGCGGCGGCGGCCATCAGCGTCGAGGCAGCGTTCGTCGGATCGGCAGCGGCCTGCTGAATGGCCGGGCCGATGCCTTGCACCGCAGTCAATCCCGGCGCTTGCAGCGCGTCGATCGGCAACGGTGGCGCCGGTTCCGCATTGGCTACCGGCGTCATCCCACCCAGCAGTAATGCCGTCGACGCCACTACGGCGCCGGCCAATGTCGTCCTGACCGATCTCATGAAGTCCCCGATTCCTGGTTGTGGTTGTCGCTGCGCGCCCGCCGTCACGGCAGGGCGGACAGCGGCATCATCATCGGCGCGAGAGGTGCGGTGGACGCCGCTGCGGGAGCGGCTGCGGCGGGTGCGGCCGCTGCGGCCGGCGCGGTCGCCGCTGCCGGCAGCAGACCGGCCAGCGGTGTACCGGCGGGCATCAACGACGCCAACGCACTCGGGACCGACAAACCCTGTGTCAGCAGATTCTGCGGCGCGGTCGCGGGTGCCGCTGCGGCAGCGGCCGGGACGGCGGCGGGAGCCGGAGGCTGCGGAAGACTGACCGATGCGGTTGCGGCCGGCGCGGGTGCGGTCGCGGCAGCCGGGGCCGCAGCGGGGGCCGCTGACTGCACACCGCTGAGCACCGACGTAAGGCCCTGCATGAGGGTCGTCGCGGCGGCCGGATTGGTGGCGAGCTGCTGGAGGAACGGCAGGCCCGGCACGCCGGGGGTCGGTGCCGGCGCCGCCGGCTCGGCTGCGGCCGTCGCGCTGAGCCCCAGCGCGATCGGAATCGCACCCGCGGCTGCGATCATGCTGGTGGCAAGCATTTTCCTGGTGAATTTCATGGTTCTTCCAATCCGTTGAAGGCACGCCTGCGCCCGAGAGTCGTCCGGTTACTGGTGTTACTCAAGTGACACGTGTGGCGGAGATCTAAACGTTACGGATGCGACGGCTTACCGTGATCCCTCGCTAGAGTCGGCGGGATAGACGCCTCGACTGCCGCCGCTCCAACCGCTCCGCGTATGCCCGCCCGTCTGGCTGCCGCGGCGCCGGTGCTCTTGGCGATCAGCATCGCCGCGCGACTTGCGATGACCTATCTAGTGCCGCACGGCGCCAACTTCGTCGACTTGCACGTCTATGTCGGCGGCGCGGAGATGCTCGAGCAACATGGCAAGCTCTACGACTACGTCTACGCCGATCAGACGCCTGACTTCCCGCTGCCGTTCACCTATCCGCCCTTCGCGGCCGTCGTGTTCTACCCGCTTCACTTCATCCCATTCGGGATCCTGACGTTCGCTTGGCAAGTCGCGATCATCGCCTCGCTCTACGGCGTGGTGCGAATCAGCCAACGACTGCTGTCGGGGGAGGGCGATCGGCGCATCGCAATGCTGTGGACCGCGCTCGGCATTTGGCTCGAACCGATGCGGAGCAATTTCGACTACGGGCAGATCAACGTGATGCTTGTGTTGGCCGTGTTGTACGCGGTTTACTGCACGCGGTGGTGGTTGTCCGGGCTGTTGGTCGGGCTTGCCGCAGGGGTGAAGCTGACGCCTGCGGTGTCGGGCTTGTACTTCGTCGGCGCGCGACGGTGGGCCACGGCGGTGTTCTCGGCGGTGGCGTTCTTCGGCACCATCGCCGTGTCGGCATTAGTCGTCGGCGACCAAACCCGTTACTACTTCACCGAATTGCTCGGTGACGCCCGTCGTGTGGGACCGATCGGAACGTCGTTCAACCAGTCGTGGCGCGGAGGTATCTCGCGGATTCTCGGGTACGACGCGGGCTACGGGCCGCTGGTGGTAGCGGCCATCGTGGTGACCGCCTTGCTGGCGATACTGGCCTGGCGAGCCATTGGCGGCGCCGATGATCGGCTGGGCGCGATCGTGGTCGTGCAACTCTTCGGTCTGCTGTCGTCACCGATCTCGTGGACCCATCACTGGGTGTGGCTGATCCCGCTGATGATCTGGCTGCTGCACGGCCCGCTGCGTGAGCGGCTGGGCGCGCGGGTGCTGGGCTGGGGCTGGCTGGCCCTGACCATAGTCGGGGTGCCGTGGCTGCTGAGCTTCGCGCAGCCGACGATCTGGGTGATTCCCCGGCCGTGGTATCTGGCCTGGGCAGGGTTGATCTACATCGTCGCGACGCTCGCGACGCTGGCGTGGATCGCCGCTAGCCGACGATCAGGTTTATCTCGTGCGCCATGTCCAGATCGTTCTGGGTGATCCCGCCCGCGGCGTGTGTGACCAACGCGAAAGTCACTGTCCGCCAACGAATATCGATGTCGGGGTGATGATCCTTCTCCTCGGCCCTCGCGGCTACGCGGCGCACCGCCTCGATGCCGTCCATGAACGAAGGAAACTTGATCGAGCGGCGAATCGCGCCCTGGGACCGCTGCCAGCCGTCGAGGTCGGGCAGTGCGGCGTCTACTTGGTCGTCCGTTAACACAGCCATACTTCCGACCGTACCGCTGTTGGCTCTTTAGCCGAATCCATCGCAGCCGACGACGGTTGTACCGCGCTCCAGCCCGACCGTTGCTGTCGGACCCACACCACTGCCGGCCGCCACGAGCGCGCAGGCTCCTCCAGTCAACGCCTCCGCGGTGCTGACAGAGGAATGTCGCCTATGGCAGAGCGTGATTGCGGTTGTAGCGACTAACGCTCTGGCGAATCCTCGGAGGCGTACTCCCTCCTGATTGACGCAGCCGTTCGGGGAACATGAGTTGCTGTGCCGCTTTACGCTTTTCATGCCGCAGCCAATACCTTGGCGTCTTGGTGCACAGCTCGCCGATACGGTCCTGCTGCCGTAGGGAAGCGGCTCGAGTGCTGGGGGGATGGGGCAGTGGCTTTAAGTGTCGGGTTCGTCGAGCACCCCGTGATAACGCGCGGCTGGCCGACTGCTGCCGTACGCAGCGGCTATCTCAGGGCAGCACTTGCCGGAGTCGACACCTATTGGATGCCTGACCACTTGAACAGCCTCGTGCCACGATCCATTGCAGTTCCGAAGTACGTTGGCCTTGCCCGGGTTGTGCCCGACGTTGATGCGGTTTGTGAACCGTGGACGTTGTTGGGCCAGGTCGCCGGCTGGAACCGCATCGGACGGCTGCGCTTAGGGGTTGCGGTGACAGACGGCGGCC